>JAEEGK010006523.1_pt1 | contig 28084 bp, 17 predicted proteins | sample 8958771 | NCBI WGS metagenome assembly JAEEGK01 (sample SAMN16246547, study PRJNA631951) | gut metagenome | biome: gut microbiome; feature: rumen; material: SC-attached | host: Bos | place: Iran: Karaj | collected 2018-10 | reverse complement strand
CCGAAGCGTCAACAAAAACAGCACAGCTTTTTCGCTTGTGTCTATCGATTCAGTAAGACTACAAAACAATTGTCTACTGTTTCAGCTAATGAAGAGAAAAAGTGTCTAGTCGAATCAGGAAAAGTCATTGCGTTAAGGCGAGGAGATTTTGCGTATAGGCGCAAGGTGTTTTGCGTATACGCACAAGGTGTTTTGCGTATAGGCAAAAGCGTTTTAGTCCCTGCCTTCCCCCGTTTACAATGAACCTTGCACCAACGAAGCCCCATCCTCTCACCCCTGAAGCCCGGCTGAAACGGGCAATCACAGGTTGTCCAGCATGCAGATGGCGCATTCCCGCGGGGTGCTTGGCATCGGTCATCGGTACCGCGCAGCAAACGCTCCAATGGGGTCTCTGATCTTGTGCCGGGGGTACACACACATCCGGCTACTGAGAGGAGACGCGTTCAGCGTCTTATGACCAAGGCAGTAATAAGGGTGGAAAACTTTAGTAAGTGATCTCGTATGTATTAGGGATTGCGTAGTCGTGTCCATGCATACGGAGTGTCTGGCAATTACTGAGAATAGGAAATAAAACTGGAGGGTGCATCGCTGCAGCCTCCAGAAGTCCCGGGTTTTATACTAACTTTTTAACTACTCGTTATGAGTATTTGCATTCTTAGTTAGTTGGCGTGTTATTTTTGAAGGCAAAGTTATAAAAAAGGAACGAGAAAACCCTCGACTATTCCTGTAAAATGGATGCCGAGGGTGTAAGTCTCAAACTAGTTTGATTCATTCCATTCGTTTTTCTTCTAAAACGTGGTTTTTGCTGTGTCTTATTGGCTCTTGTACGAAAAGTCTCTTGCCTTTTAGGTGCAGATTACTCTGATGATATTCTTATGTCCTCAGTCCTTGTTTGGTACGTTATCTCTCTACGTAATTTACTGAGATAAGTAGGTGTGATGTTGAGGAATGAGGCTATATCTTTTAATGATAGCAGCTGTACCACTTGCGGACATCGGTTGAGAAGCCGACGATAGCGACTACGCGCAGTATACCGGTAGTGGTCGAGTTCGCGAACATAAACCATTTTGAACAAGTTGCACAAGATTTGCCAGCCAATGCGCATCTTGTCGATGTCTTCGTCGAACATACGCTGTAATTCTGCTCCCTCAATGATGCGAACCACACAGGGCATATCTGCCTCAATGGTTATCTCGGCTTTGTCGCCATCCAGACAGTATGGGTAGTCGGCAACAAACTCACCCTCGAAGGCGAAGCCCGTGCAGTAGTCCTTGCCCTCCTCGCTGTTGTGTACCATGTACTTAAAGCAACCCTTCTCCACATAGGCCACCCACCGCGATGGCTTGCCTGCCTCTTCCAATGTATCGCCGCGTTCCATCATGCGTTTCTCTCCGTGTTCCAGACAGTAATCCCTCAGAAACTCTAAATCGAGTCCCTCTTTGTATGAATTGAAGTTCTGTTCTTTCGTCATTGTCGTTTTCAAATTTCAAATTGTTGTTACCTTTCTAATTGACACAAAAAACGTGGACAAATTACTTCGTCTACGCATTCTGAGGTATCGGCAAACACCTGTTTTTCCTAAACGAGTAAAAGCCCACGCCGAATGGCGTGAACACTCTACTTCTGTTCTTGAAAAACTCTGTAAATTTTGCCGATTTTCAGAATGCAAGAATCAAAAGTTGGCGTTCAATATCTTATGTTCTTTATATAATACGGCTGCAAATATACACAAATAAGGCGAAACTTCCAAACAATGTCGCTGAAAAATGTGATCATTTACATGTGCGTTTCGTTTATGCCAGATTAAATTGAAGCCTTTCTTCAATAAGTGATGTTGCTATAACAAGACAATATCGTTGTCAATACCAAATGGTTTACAGCTGATGAATAGACGAAAGGTCTATTCAAACATACATCTTGTTTATTTTCAATAAGTCGTGTATTCTAAACCAAAAGTAAAACAGACAAAGTAAGATAAGTATATGATTGAGATCATACAGATTCACATTGCTTGCCGCGCAGATAATTGGCAAAGATACGTGCGGCACTCTCTACCTTCGCAGCACAAGGTCGCAGTTTGTAATACTCGGCAGTACGGGGTGAAGCTACGTATGAAGAATGGGCCTTTTCATTTCCTTGTATACCCAAGATTTCTGCGCAGATGAGACTGCCGTTTTCCTCCTTCGACCTCGCCAGCAGATCCTGTACCACTTTATAACAGGCAGACTTTCCCTCAAGGTCACTTCCTTTCGTCTGGCCACAGTCCAGTCCTACAAGCATCACAATGCCTGATACAGCGCCGCACATCATCCGCATACGACCTACGCCGCCTCCAAAACCTGCCGCTATCCGCTTTGCCAGCGTTTCATCCAGCCCGTAAAGGTCGGAAAAAGCCGCTACAACACTCTGGCAGCAACCATATCCTGCCATGAAATTGTCCACAGCCTGTGCTACTCTCTTCTCTAAATCCTCGTCATTCATGTTCTGTTTATTTTTGTATATTGCTTTTCTTTGGAGTTATCGAAGTTATAATATTTATCTTTTGCCTGCAAAAGTACAAATAAGCGAGCGAAATGCAAAAAGAAATCCTGTATTTATTTTCATTTCCAAGCGAAAGTACCATCGGCTGAAGGCCAAAAATACAGGAAAAGAGCCAAATAACAAATACGGACACCCTCACGGCGTCCGTATTTGAACTAAAAAACCAATCATTAACTAAATCTATGTATGAAAAAACTAACGCATTAGAAAACTCTGCTTGTCTTGTTTTGACGATGCAAAGGTAGCAAGTTTCCCAGTGTCAGACAAATCGTTTCAACGAAAGTGGTGTTTCGTTCAGCGAAAAATCCTGCCACCCGTTAGTTTTTAGCTTTGTTCACTGCTTTTTATCTTTGATGACAAATACACAGAGGGAGCCGGCAACGAGCAGAACTGCCGACACAAACATCATGGACGACTGTGTGCCGCCCACCATTCCGAAGATGGTTCCGCCACAGGCTGCCGCAATAATCTGCGGCAGGCAGATGGCACAGTTGAACAATCCCAGGTAGGCTCCCATGTGGCCATAGCCCTGTAGAGCATTGGTGACCAATGTGAATGGACAGGCCAGCATAGCAGCCCATACACAGCCAATGAGCAGGAAGGGCACAATCTGCAGATACTGGTCGTGACAGAATGGGATGAGGGCGAAGCCGATGGCTCCGAGCATGATGCTGACACTATAGGCTATCTTCATGTTGGGGAAACGAGGTATCAGTGTAGCCCATACGACAGAACTGAGTGCTTGGATGGCATAGAGCACACCCGTCCAGTTGCGGGCAGTCTGATAAGCTTCTGTCTCAGGGTTGTCGGTGTTCCAAACAGTCTCGGAGACGGCTCCCACCACATAAGACCACATATAGAGCAGGGCGGCCCAGCAGAAGAACTGTACGAGGCTGACACGCCAGAAGTTCTTTGGAGCACGCATGAGCAGGGTAAGCCAATTGGCACTATCTTCCTTCTCCTGTGAGACGGGATTGTACTCACGATATTCCTTGGGTGGCCATTCACGAACCTTCATGGTAGTATAGACAACACAGAGGATAAGGATGAGCGCACCTATGTAGAACGACCAGATAACGGAGTCGGGTACCACGCCCTTGGGAGCCACATTCTTAACACCTATCCACGTGAAGAAGAACGGAAAAATGAACCCCACTACGCTGCCTGCATTGCATAGGAATGACTGGATACTGTAGGCTTTGCCTTTCTGCTCTTCGTTCACCATATCTCCTACCATCATCTTAAACGGCTGCATAGCCATGTTCAGAGAGGTGTCGAGTAACATCAATGCCACAAGTCCGAAAATAAGAGCCATGCTGACGGTCATGCCCAAGGAGCCAGCATTAGGAAGAAGGCACATCACGACAACTGCCAGAGCGGCACCGATGAACAGGTAAGGGATGCGTCGTCCGAAGCGTGTCCAGGTCTTGTCACTCAGAGAACCCACAATGGGCTGCACAAGCATACCCATGAGCGGCGGCAGTATCCAGAAATAGCTCAGGTCATGAGGGTCGGCGCCGATGGTGTGGAAAATAGACGAGATGTTTGCACTCTGCAAGGCGTAGGCTATCTGTACGCCAAAAAATCCGAAACTCAGGTTCCAGAGTTTCCAAAACGATAAATCTGGTTTCTTTTTCATATTCAGTTTGTTTGTTTAATTTGTTTGCATTGGAAAGACATTGGTAATTATGGGGTATCGGAAAGACGAGGAGAGACTCGGATAATCCGTATTATATAGATGAAGACCTGGCAGCAAGTCCAAGGATGCGTTTGAATCCATTACCCTCAAGCTGGCTGAAATTGAGGATGTAGCCCACCTTGCTATGCGTTAGGTTGATGTAATTCAAAGTCTGTGCTATATGCTCTTCTGTGATGTCAGGGACAGACTTCAGCTCGAGTATGATCTTATCATCTACCCAGATGTCGGCAAAGTAATCGCCAACAATTTGTCCCTTATAATCTATAAACAGCCGTTTCTGTCTGACGTAGGGTATTCCCATCTCGTCAAACTCTATGCAAAGCGCATTCTCGTAGACTTTTTCCTCAAGTCCTTTTCCTAATGTGTTTTTTACTGCGAAATAAGCCTTTAATATCTTATTGGACAATTCTTCGTAAATCAACATAATTTCTATCTTATTTGTTTGTTATCTGCACATAGTTTTGATGATGTTTGATGTCTATCCGATGTCATGATGCGTATGTACTACCGGGTAGTGCCACGGATGACGAGCCGTGTGCGGACAATACGTTTTTCGACCTTTTCTATAGGAGAGTGCCCCTCCACCTTGTCAATGAGGATCTCCGCTGCCTCCTCGCCCACTCTTTTGCCCCGCTGTTCTACGGTGGTAAGCATGGGATCGCAGGCAACAGCACGCTGTCCGTTGGTGAAACCGCAGATACACACATCCTCAGGCACATGCAGCCCAGCATGCTTCACCGTATAGAGAATGCCGATAGCAGTGTCGTCGTTGACGGCGAAATATCCGTCCGGTGGCGTTTCGAGTGCCATGAGTTTCGGCGTTATCAGTTCTGCATCGGCACGGTTGTCGCAAACGCTGATGATGGTTTCGTCTATCTGTAAACCGTGTTTCAGCAAGGCGTCCTTGTAGCCGTTGTAGCGGTTCTTGGAAATCTCCAGCTGCACGGGTCCTCCGTAGTAGGCTATCCGTTTGCAGCCAGTCTCGATGAGATAGGTTACGGCATTGTAAGCTCCCATGTAGTCGTCCACCACCACGCGGCTGGCATTGACACCCGTGCAGATACGGTCGTAGAATACGATGGGGATGTTGGAGTCGATGAATTTCTGGAAGTGGTCATAGTTATGAGTGTCCTTTGCCTGTGACACAATGACCCCACACACTTTCTGACGGTGGAACATCTCACAGATGCGAGCCTCGCGCTCATACATTTCATTACTAAGCGCTACCATGATGTAATACCCTCTTGACATAGCCGCCTCTTCTATACCTGTCAGGATGCTGGAGAAGTAGTAGTGTGTAAACTCAGGCACAATGACGCCAATGACTTTCGATGGCATAACGCGCGAGTGGCGCAACGCCTCGCCGATGGCATTAGGATAGAAGTTGTGTTCGCGTGCATACTGCTGGATGACCCTGCGCCGTTCTTCACTGATGCGGGGGGAATCCTTCAGTGCGCGCGATACTGTTGCCACACTGATGCCCAGTTCGCGTGCAATATCTTTCATTGTCATAGGTGCCTTGTCTGAACTCATAGTTTTTTCGTTTTAAGTTCATCGTTGTTCTTTGTGTGTGCAAAGTTATGCAAAAGTTTGCACGATTGTACTTATGTGTACCTTTTTATTAAAATATATAAGCGCAAACGTTTGCGCATTACTTGTAACTATTTTTAAGGAAAAAAAAGAACAATGTAAGCAAAAGTAACTTATCTTTGCATCGTAAAACTGTGAATGTTAGATATAGAACGTATTAGACGAGCCACAGACAGGATGTTTGTCTGATGTCATGTTGCGAAAGCGAAAACAAAATACAACTATAAATTAACTCTAATTAAATGAAATGAAATGATGAAGCAGGTAAACATGAAAATTCCGTTCAGGATGCTGGCTCTGTTCTTAGGGCTGTTCCTGTCGGTAGGAGCCTTTGCGCAGCAGATAATCGCTGTGAAAGGCCATGTGAAAGATGCCAGTGGAGAGGATGTCATCGGCGCTACCGTGCGTGTTGCAGGTACGCAGACGGCCACCGTCACTGACTTCAATGGTGTTTTCACTCTGAATGTCAATCAGGGAGCTACCATCACCGTGAGCTACGTGGGTTATCAGACAGCAAGCGTAGCCGCCGCTCCGACCTTGGAGATTACACTGCAGGATGATGCCACAGTGCTCAGCGACGTGGTGGTCATCGGCTATGGTGTAGCTAGGAAGAACGACCTCACTGGTTCTGTGACGGCCATCAAGCCTGATGAGAAGAACCACGGTCTTATTACGAGCGCTCAGGACATGATGCAAGGCAAGATTGCCGGTGTTAATGTGACCAACGGCGGCGGTACTCCTGGTGGTGGAGCCACGATACGCATCCGTGGCGGTTCGTCGTTGAATGCCTCTAACGACCCGCTGATCGTGATCGACGGTCTGGCAATGGATAACCAAGGTATCAAAGGTGCTGCCAACCCCCTTTCGATGGTGAACCCGAACGACATCGAGTCGTTCACAGTGCTGAAGGATGCATCAGCTACTGCCATTTATGGTAGCCGCGGTTCTAACGGTGTCATCATCATCACTACCAAGAAAGGCCGTTCAGGACAGGCTCCAAAAGTGAGCTACAGCGGCAACATCAGTTACGCGGTAAAGAAAAAGACACTCGATGTGCTCGATGGCGACGAGTATCGTGCGTTCATCAAGAACTATTATGGTGCCGACTCTGAAGCAGCTGCTCTTTTAGGCAATGAGAACACTGATTGGCAGGAAGAGATTTTCCACGCTGCCGTTTCAAGTGACCACAATATCACCGTGCAGGGCGGTCTGAAGAACATGCCCTACCGCTTGAGCGTAGGTTACACCGACCAGAACGGTATCTTGAAGACATCAAACTTCCAGCGTACCACCGCCAGCGTTACATTGAACCCCTCGCTGCTGCAGGATCATTTGAAGTTCAACATTAATGGTAAGTTCATGTACTCGCACAACCGTTATGCTAACGGCGATGCCATTGGCGATGCTACTCGTATGGATCCTACTCAGCCTGTCTTCAGTACTGATCCCAAATACAAAAATTATCGTGGTTACTGGCAGTGGCTCGACAGCGGTGCTTCACTGAATGACCCCAGCTATTCCACCATGTGGAACCGCAACACAGCGGCAAACCCTGTGTCGCGCCTGATGGAGAAGAACGACCGCGCCAACTCATACGACTATATGGGCAACGTAGAGGTGGACTACCAGATTCACGGCTTCGAGGACTTGCGCCTGCACGCCAATGCCAGTGGCGACTGGGCCAACGGCCAGCAGGACACCGACTATGCCAACTGGGGACCCTCCAACTTCTATTATGGCAATAGTGGCTATAGCTACGAGAAGAAGTACAACATGACTTTCTCGGCTTATGCACAATATTATAAGGACTTCCTGAAGACCCAGCACTTCGATATTATGGGCGGTTATGAGTGGAGCCACACCAAGTATCAGGGCGACTCCTACTACGCAGGACTCTATCCCATGTCCACCCAGCAGGTCATCACCTACGATGATGGCACAACTGCACCTGCAGCCGGCAAGGTGTATAACGGCAAGACTAACGTCTGGAAGTCTGAGAGCTATCTGGTCAGCTTCTTCGGACGTGCCAACTATATCGCCTTCGACCGCTACATGGTGACGGCTACCGTCCGTCGTGACGGTTCCAGCCGTTTCAAGGAGCACTGGGCAACATTCCCCTCTGTGGCTCTCGGCTGGAAGATTAACGAAGAGGCTTTCCTGAAAAACGTGAAGTGGCTCGACGAACTGAAGCTCCGCCTCGGCTGGGGTAAGACCGGCCAGCAGGACGGCATCGGCGACTATAACTATTTTGCCACCTATAACGTGAACACCACTAATGTGGACGGACGCTATCCTATCGTGGGACTCAACGACGATGGACTGCTTTATCGCCCTGATGCTTATAATTCTGACCTGAAGTGGGAAACTACCACAACATCGAACATTGGTCTTGACTTCAGTTTCTTCCGCAATCGCGTCAGCGGTAGTGTTGACTACTACTACCGAAAGACTACCGACCTGATCAACGATGCCACCGTATCGGCAGGTTCGAACTTCCGCAATCAGGTGCGCTCCAACATCGGTTCGTTGGAGAACAAGGGTATAGAGGCATCATTGACCGTCCGTCCCATCCAGACAGAAAACCTTCAGTGGGAGGTGACTGCTAACTTCACCTATAATAAGAACGAGATTACCGAGCTAACCGGCGAGGGAGACATTGTCATGACGGGTGGCATCTCGGCAGGTACAGGTAACCAGTGCCAGGCCCACGCCGTAGGTTATCCCCATCACTCGTTCTACGTCTACCAGCAGGTATATGATACCAACGGCATTCCCCTTGAAGGTGTCTATGTTGACCGTAACGGCGATGGAACCATCACAACAGCCGACCGCTATTTCTACAAGAGCCCCGATGCTCCCTATACCGCCGGCCTAAGTTCACGCCTGCAGTACAAGAGCTGGGATTTGGGCTTCGGTCTGCGCGCCAGTTTCGACAACTACGTCTACTGGGATAAGGAGGCTGGCTACTCTAATGTCTCCAAGCGTTACGACTCTTCGTTCGGCTACCTGCAGAACGTCATTCCTGGTGCCGTTGAGCGCAACTGGTCTACCTACGACCACGCCCTGTCCGACTATTTTGTCCACAATGGCTCATTCCTGAAATGCGACAACATTACGTTGGGCTACTCGTTCGAGAACCTCTTCAACGGTGGCAACTACAACGGACTCTCAGGCCGCATCTATGCTTCGGCTACCAACGTGTTCACCATCACCAAGTATGATGGCATCGATCCCGAAGTCTCTGGTGGTATTGATAATAATATGTACCCGCGTCCTCTTACTATTCTCGTGGGCTTGAACCTCAACTTCTAAAAGGTAAAAAGGTAAAGAAAAGTAAAAAGGTTATAAAGTAAAACACTTACGACTATGAATTTCAGATATATCAAAAATATGATTCCCGCCGCTGCAGTATTGTTGGCTATGGGACTGAGTTCCTGCACCAAGGACCTGGACGTCACTCCGATTGACCCCAGTAAGACGATGGTGCCCGACGAGGCAGCACTCTTCACCAAGTGCTACTCCACGATGGCTTTGCAGGGACAGACCGGTCAGGGCGGCGACTGCGATATCGACCGTTTGGACGGTGGTACGGCAGGATTTGTGCGCCAGCTGTTCAATGCCAACGAACTGACCACTGACGAGGCCATCTGCGCTTGGGGCGACCCTGGTATTCCCGACTTCAACTTCAACCAGTATGACGCTTCACACCCCATGCTGGAAGGTTTCTACAACCGTCTCTATACCAGCATCTCGTTCTGCAACCACTATTTGGATGTCTGTGCAGGCATAGATGCCACCCGCGAGGCAGAGGTTCGTTTCCTCCGTGCCCTCTACTACTATCACTTGATGGACTGCTTTGGTAATGTGCCTTTCGCCACAGCGCTGATGTCCACCTCTCCTGACCAGATTCAGCGTGCCGACCTCTTCAAATGGATTGAGAGTGAGCTGCTCGATGTGAAAGACAAGATGATGGCTCCCGCAGCCCGCAAGGATACCGACAACGGTTACGGCCGTGCCGACCAGGATGCTGCCAACCTACTGCTCGCCCGCCTGTACCTCAACGCTGAGGTCTATTCCGGTACTGCACGTTGGGCAGAGGCTAAGGAGTATGCCGAGAAGGTCATCAACGGTCCCCACAAGCTATGGACGCAGGGCACAAATGGCTGGAGTGCTTACCAGATGCTTTTCATGGGCGACAATGGCAGTAACGGAGCTTCCCAGGAGGCCATCCTACCTTTGTTGCAGGACGGCGTGAAGACCACCGCTTGGTGTACTACCCTGTTCCTGATGGCCAGCACCTGGAAAGCTGACATGGACACTGAAGGCAACTATGGCACCTCTGAGTTCTGGGCCGGCAACCGTGCCCGCAGCCAGCTCGTTACCAAGTTCTTCCCCAACAACGACGCTCCTCAGGTAAGTATCCGTGACATGGCTGCTGCTGCAGGCGACGACCGCGCCCTGTTCTTCGGCATCGATCGTGAGCTGGTAGTCTCTACGCCTACGGAATACACCTCTGGTTACGCTGTTGGCAAATATCGCAACACCTACGCAGGAGGCGGCTCACCCCACAACTCGCAGTTCATCGACACAGACTTCTTCCTGATGCGTTCTGCCGAGGCTTATCTCATTGCAGCCGAGGCCGATGCACGTCTGAACGGCGGCACCACCAGCTCAGCAGGTGCTAACTACATTAACCAGCTGCGCCAGCGTGCACATGCCAATACCGTCGGCAGCTACTCCCTGCAGCAGATTCTCGACGAGCGCTCACGTGAGCTCTATTTCGAAGGCTTCCGCCGCACTGACCTCATCCGTTATGGTTACTTCGGTGGTCAGAACAGCGGTCAGTATGTGTGGGAATGGAAGGGCGGCTCACAGAACGGCGCCAGCATTCCTGCCTATCGTAACCTCTTTGCCATTCCTTCTTCAGACATAACAGCTAATCCCAAGCTGAACCAGAACGAAGGCTATTAAGTAATTGATAATTGACAATTGATAATTGATAATTATGAAAGCATTATTTAAATCAACTATACTGATGGCCGCTGCAGGGCTTATGATCTTTACTGGTTGTAAGGATGACAACGAGTCGAATCCCACCATCACGCAGCCCACGACGTTCGTGCTGAACCAGCCGTCCATCGTTAGCAACATCGACCTGGAGAAGTCACAGACTGTGACGCTCTCTTGGTCGCAGCCTACTCCCTATACAGACTTCAATGCTCCTGTGGTGCCGACCTATACCATCCAGGTTTCACCTACTGCCAGTTTCAACAAGGCTTTCGATCCCAATGCGGAAGACAACACGGGTGCGGACTTCTTCAATATCGACGAGACCTACTCCAATGGCAGAGATGTGAAAATCAACACACAGACCCTGAACCGTAACTTATTGCAGTTACTCGGATGGACTGAAGCCACTGTTCCTGCTACTCAGGAGGTCAGCGTACGTGTGAAGTCGGCAGTACGCGATGCCTCGTTCCACGAATATGGCGTCATCTACTCCAACGTTGTCACATTCAGTACCATACCTTATTACCTTGAATTGAAGCCTTCCGATCCAGAAATCTGGTGGCTCATCGGTTCCGACATTGCCGATGGCTCTTGGGCTGACAATATGGGGCAGAGCGTCATCCCGATGCAGACCCTTGACGGTGCAGAATACGACAAGAAGACCGGTCAGGGTGAGATCCAGTGGATCGGTTATCTTGGCGGCAACGGCTTCAAGCTGAAGAAGGTCCTTGGTTCGTGGGACGAGCAGTGGGGACTGGGCGACGCCTTTGGCAGCTATAAGAAGAACGATGGCGGTTCAGGCGACATCAAAGTTCCTGAGGCAGGTGTCTATACCGTTACACTGAACACAGCAAAGGACGAGCTGGTTATTGAGAAATACGACGGCTCTGCACCTGTCTACGACGGTATGGCCATCTCTGGCTCGTTCAACGACTGGAGCGACACTCCGATGAACCCCTGCTCTACTGGCTGGGAGAACCACGACTGGTACATCACCTATACCTTCGCCGCTGGCGACGAGGTGAAGGTGAAGCAGGCCGGCAGCTGGGACTTCAACAAGGGCGGTTCGTTCGTTACCTATGGCGAGGGCATGTATGTCTATGGTGAGGGCAACGGCGCAAACCTCGTCATCAGCGAGGCCGGCACCTACATCATCTTCTTCAACGACATCACAGGCTATATTCGTTTCATTAAACAATAACTCATAAAGTGAAACAACTATGACAAAGAAAATATTATCCATCATAGCACTTGTAGCGTCGGTAGCAGCTTGCACCGACGACTACAAGGACTGGGCCGACCCGCAGACCGTGCCTCAGCCCACGACGGTAAGCTTTGCTGACGGCAGCGTCACGACGGTAGGCACCATCGACTTCAACAGCGTCAGCGACGAGCGTGTACAGGTATGCCAGATTAACGCACCGACGGCTTCCGACGCCGACTACGCACCCTTCTATTCCATTCGATTGCTCGGATTAAAACCTGATATTTTAGGCCATAAACCGGTGAAGATTGAAAACTATGATATAGCTGCCGATGGCACCATGTTAGCCTCTGACCTTCAGAACTTTATCATTGATTACTGGGGTCATTCGCCCGTAGAGCGCGATGTTGAAGCAACTATCAGCATGTGGCTCGGCAACGGAGCCACTACTGTGAAGACTGCGACTTCGGCACCCTTCACCATAAGGGCCATCCCGCAGGCTCCTAACATCGAGACCGCATACTATCTCACAGGCTCCATCAATGGCTGGGACAATACCGACACCACCTACAAGCTCACTAACGACGGTAGTGATCCCTATGACAACCCGGTATTCAAACTGCGTATACCCGCCTCTGAGGACGGAAGCAACATCGAGTTCAAGATGACGCCTGAGAGTGGCATTGGAGGCGATTGGAGCGGCTGTCTGGCTGCTGCCGCCGAGGAAGGCAAATTCAACTACGACAATGATGGCGGCAACCTCGTCATCACTGCCGATCCCGATGCCCTCTTCTACGACCTCACCTTCGACATGCTTGACCAGACTTGGACGGCAACACCCGTCGGCTTCAACGAGTTCATCTATGAGATTGGTAACGAAAGCAGCTGGAGTGAGCCTCATCCTCTCTATGGAAATGGTCTCGGACAGTATGCTGCCATTATCTATCTGGACGGCGAATTCAAGTTCAAGCCCAACAAGGACAACTGGGATGGTGACTGGGAGAAGGTTAGCGGCGATGCCACAGGCGGTACTCTTACCGCTGACGGCAGTTCTAACGTAGACGGCGTAGCCCCTGGCTATTACTACGTACAAGTAGACCTGAAGGAAATGACCTACAAGATCACGCCCGTCAACTCCATCAGCATCATCGGCTCCGTCCGTGGCTCATGGGACACTGACGTTGACATGACCTACAACGATATGCTGAAATGCTGGGAGGCTCGCGAGACGCTCAACGCCGGTGAGTTCAAGTTCCGCCTCAACCACGACTGGGGCATCAACTGGGGTGGCACACTCGATGAGCTCACACAGGACGGTGCCAACCTGCAGCTGGCTGCCGATGGTCCTTACATCATCCGTCTCTACCTTAATGGTGAGGGTCCTGCACGTTGCACCGTCAAGGAAGACAGCGGCTATCCTGACAACTACTTTGAAATCGGTAACGAAGGTGGTTGGAGCACCAGTCATCTGCTGCTAGGCAACGGCAACGGACAGTACCAGGGCTACTACTGGCTCGATGGTGAGTACAAGTTCAAGCCCAACAAGGACAACTGGGACAACGACCTTGAGTATGTCAGCGGCAACACTACAAGCGGCACACTCACCGACGGCGGTGGTCCTAACTGCCCCGATCCGGGAGCAGGCTTCTATCAGATCAATCTCGATGCCACATCCATGACCTTCAGCCTCATGAAGATTGAGAGCATCAGCATGATTGGCGGTTTCAACGGATGGAGCGACGACCTCGAACTGACCTACAACAGCGCCGAAGGCTGCTGGGAGGTAACCACTGATGCTGTGTCTGGCGAATTCAAGTTCCGTGCCAACCACGACTGGGCCATCAATTGGGGTGGCGATACCGGCAACTTGACTCAAGACGGTTCCAACCTCAACATTGAGGCAGGCACCTACAAGTTCCAGCTCTACATCACCTATACTGGCAACAACAAAGTTGTGATTACTAAGCAGTAATTTTAATTGATAATTGATAATTAAGATGAAAAAGATAATATGCAAGATAGCAGCAGTGGCACTCCTCCTCGGAGTGTCCACCGCCGCACAGGCGCAGACGGTGGAGGATAACTATCCCTACAACTTCATCACTGTGCAGGGTGGCGTACAGGGTACAACAACCAATTACGACTTTACCAAGCTGCTCACCCCGCAGGTGGCCATCTCGGCAGGCCGCTACTTCAACTCAAAGGTGGGTGCACGCGCTCACTTCCAGGGATGGCAGGTGAAAGGTGCCATCAGCGACACCTATACCTTCAATGCCATTACAGGCGACCTGGACCTGTTGCTCAACCTTACCAACATCATCAGTCCCAATCGTATCAGCGACAAGCTGGACTGGGTGCTTATTGCTGGTTTCGGTGTGAATTACGGATGGGACTTCGATGAATTCAACAGCATGAACAATGCACTGGCATACAATCCCAATCCCTATCTCTGCGGCACCAAGCATTCCACTTTTAACAGCCGACTCGGTACCCAGGTCAACTTCAACCTCTCCGATAAAATCGCACTCGGACTGGAAATCGATGCCAACATGAAGAACGATGAGTTCAACCTCAAGCGCAATTACGACCCCGATCTCCAGCTTGTTGGTTTGGTGGGACTCACCTATAAGTTCGGCAATTGCAAGGCCGCTCCAGCACCTGTGCCCGAGCCAGTACCTGTGGTCGAAGAGCCTGCTCCGGCACCCGAGCCCGTAGTGGTGAAAGAGGAGCCGAAGCCCCAGCCTAAGCCTGTAGTGAAGGAGGAGCCTCTGCGCGAGGTGTTCTATTACAACATCCGCCTCTCTGATCCTGAGCCCGATGCCATGCTCAACAAGATTGTCAGCTGGTGCAACAAGTACCCACAGAAGTCCATCAGTATCAAGGGTTACGCAGACCGCGGCACAGGTAATCCCCGCATCAATGTAGGCTATGCCAAGGCCCGTGCTGAGAAGGTGGCAAAGGCCCTGCAGGAGAAAGGCCTTTCAGCCAGCCGCATGACCGTAGAGTCCTTCGGTGACACCGTGCAGCCATTCCCCGAGAACGACAGCAACCGTTGCGTCATTGTTGTGGGCGAGTAACCATTCTCTATCTGATAACCTAATGAAAAGGCGGTACCCTCTCCAATCGGGTGCCGCCTTTTCGATTTCTGTCTCACTCAACATGTAGATCAGATAGTCATGCATCTTACTTTACATTGTAACTCTTACCGTGATTAGCCTGCTCCCCCGTGATAGACTCGAAAAATTGTCGTTTGTTTTTGCGTTCAGGCGAGGAGATTTTGCGCTAAGGCACAAGGTATTTTGCGTATAGGCGCAAGGTATTTTGCGTATAGGCAAAAGCGTTTTTGCCACCACCTTTCTCCCGTTTGCATTGAACCTCGTACTAACGAAGCCCCGTCCTCTCACCCCTGAAGCCTGGCTGAGGTGGGCGGTCACGGGGTTGATCAGCATGAAAAAGGTGCACCCCGGGGTGCAATAGATAGACCTCAAACGCCCTTTTGGGCGTCTATGCCTTCGTTGCCGTTAGGGAGGTGCAAACGCCCTAACAGGGAGCAGCAAACGCCCTAACGGGGTCTTTGGCATTGTGCCAGTGGTACACGCACATCAGTCTACTGAGAGGAGACGCGTTCAGCGTCTTATGGTCGAGACTGCTCTAAGGGTGGGAAACTTCAGCTAAGTTAATAATCAACTCGTAAAGGTTTGCCAAGGTCTAGACCAAAGAAAAGGGGGAAGAAATTTGGTTTTCCGCTCGATTTACACTACCTTTGCACCATCAAAAGACGTTTAGGACATGAAAATGGCCAAGACGATGGATTATTTGCTGCAATTAGAGATCATCAAAAATTAATAATAAAGACATGAATATAGAAGCATTGATCAGCCATGCGGCAGGCGAAGCCGTGAAAGCCCTCTATGGCATGGAGGCCACGGAAAAGATGCTGCAGCTGCAGAAGACAAGGAGTGAATTTGAGGGAAACCTGACACTTGTGGTTTTTCCTTTTGTGAAAGCTGCCAGGAAAAGCCCTGAACAGACGGCTCAGGAAATAGGCGGATACCTGGCAGAGCACTGCCCTGCTGTGGAGAAGTTCAACGTGGTGAAGGGATTCCTGAATCTTTGCATCGGCGACGGTGCCTGGTTGGAGCTGCTAAAGGCCATCGATCAGGATGCCCATTTCGGCACCAAGCAGGCCTCAGAGGGCGCTCCTCTGGTGATGATAGAATACTCAAGTCCCAATACCAACAAACCTCTGCACCTGGGTCACGTGCGCAACAACCTTCTGGGGTGGTCTTTGGCACAGATCATGGAGGCCAACGGCAATAGGGTAGTGAAGACCAATATTGTGAACGACCGCGGCATACACATCTGCAAGTCGATGTTGGCGTGGCTGAAATACGGCAATGGTGAGACACCAGAGACCAGCGGCAAGAAAGGCGACCATTTGATTGGCGACTACTACGTGGCCTTTGACAAGCACTATCGTGAGGAGGTGAAGGCTTTATCCGCGCAGTTTATGGCTGACGGTTTACCCGCCGACAAAGCTGAAGAAAAGGCCAAGCAGGAGGCTCCACTCATCAAGGAGGCTCATGAGATGCTGGTGAAATGGGAGCAGAACGACCCAGAGGTGCGCGCCCTGTGGGAGAAGATGAACTCTTGGGTGTATGCCGGCTTTGACGAGACCTACAAGAAAATGGGTGTCTCGTTCGACAAGATATACTACGAAAGCCAAACCTACCTGAAAGGTAAGGCGAAGGTGGAAGAGGGATTGGCCAAGGGACTCTTCGAACGTCACGAGGACGGTAGCGTGTGGGCCGACCTTACGAATGAGGGGTTGGATCAGAAGTTGCTGTTGCGCAGCGATGGCACTTCTGTATATATGACACAAGATATCGGCACGGCAGAAATGCGTTTTCAGGACTATCCCATCGACAAGATGATCTATGTGGTGGGCAATGAGCAGAACTATCATTTTCAGGTGCTCTCCATCCTGCTCGACCGCTTGGGCTTCAAGTGGGGTAAGGAGCTGGTACACTTCTCCTATGGCATGGTGGAACTGCCCAACGGCAAGATGAAGAGTCGTGAGGGAACGGTGGTGGATGCCGACGACCTGATGGCGCTAATGGTGGAAGATGCCTACAAGACTTCTATGGAGCTGGGCAAGTTTGACGATATGACCGAAGAGGAGCGCCGTGAGATTGCGCGCATCGTGGGCATGGGCGCCCTGAAGTACTTTATCCTGAAGGTTGATGCACGCAAGAACATGCTCTTCAACCCGGAGGAGTCGATTGATTTTAACGGCAACACGGGTCCCTTCATACAGTATACCTATGCCCGCATACGTAGTATCCTCCGCAAAGCCTCCTCCAGTCCCTTCCTGGAAGAAGGAACCTTTGGCACAGGGCTTTCTCTGAACGAGAAGGAGGTGGAACTGGTTCAGAAGATGAATGAGTTTGGCGCTGCCGTAGAGCAGGCAGGCAAGGACTACTCGCCGTCAGGCATCGCCAACTACTGCTACGAACTCACCAAAGTGTTTAACCAGTTCTATCACGACTACTCGATTCTCAACGAGTCCGATGAGCAGAAGAAACTCTTCCGCCTTGTGCTGGCGAAGAATGTGGCGAAGATCATTAAGAACGGTATGGGCCTGCTGGGCATCGAGGTGCCTGAGAGAATGTGATATCAGTTCATAGTTCATGGTGCATAGTTCATAGATGGGCTGCGCACGATGAACTATGAACTTTGAATTATGAACTATGAACTATGAACCAAGTTTCCCCTCCAGAATATCGTAATGATACGGTGCTGCCGCTTCCCATGGAGGTAAAGGCTGATGCTTGGGCTGTGGATGCGGCCTGTTCGGGCAATCCCGGACCGATGGAGTATCAGGCCATTGATCTGCAGACGGGATACCGGGTGTTTCACTTCGGTCCCATGCGTGGCACGAACAATATCGGGGAGTTCCTGGCCATCGTCCATGCGCTGGCACTATGCTGGCAAAAAGGACTTCATACCAAGACCATCTATTCCGACAGCTATAACGCCATACTCTGGGTGAACAAGCGGAAATGCAAGACCAAGCTGGAACGCACACCCGAGACCGAACCGCTATTCCAGATCATTGCACGTGCCGAATATTGGCTCAACACTCACCAGTGGAGTAACCCCATCATAAAATGGGAAACCGGCAAATGGGGCGAGGTGCCCGCAGACTTTGGAAGAAAGTGATACCAGTTCATAGTGCATAGTGCATAGTTCATGGTTGGGCTGCGCATGATGAACTATGAAATATGAATTATTAACTGTGAACTATGAACTTTGAACTATGAACTTCGAAACCGATGCCATTGAGCTGCTGAAGCAGCTGATAGCTACGCCAAGTGTAAGCCGTGAAGAGACGAGGGCTGCCGACTTGCTGGAAACCCGCATGACGGAATGGGGCTTGCAGCCCCGACGTGAGGGAAATAATATTTGGACCGTATGCCCTGACTATGATGAGAACCGTCCGACCCTGCTTCTCAATGCCCACATTGACACGGTGAAGCCTGTCAGCTCGTGGACACGTGACCCCTTTGCACCCACAATAGAAGATGACCGCCTCTATGGTTTAGGTGCCAATGATTGCGGCGGTGGACTGGTGAGCTTGCTGCAGGTCTACAGAATCTTCCTTTCACAACCCTCCCAGTATAACATTGTCTTCTTGGCCTCGGCCGAGGAGGAGGTATCGGGCAAGGATGGCATCAGCCGGGTGCTGCCTCTGCTGCCAGAGATCAGTGTGGCCATCGTAGGCGAGCCTACTGGCATGCAGCCCGCAACTGCCGAGAAGGGGTTGATGGTGATTGACGGCTATGCCCACGGACAGTCAGGTCATGCTGCCCGTAATGAGGGGGTGAATGCCATTTACGAGGCACTTGACGACCTGCTGTGGCTGCGTAACTATCAGTTCAGGAAGGCAAGTCCCCTGCTGGGTGCTACGAAGATGAGCGTCACCATGGTGGAGGCAGGCACGCAGCACAACGTCGTGCCCGACCTGCTGCACTTTGTCATAGATGTACGTACCAACGAATATTACAAGAACGAATTTGTGTTTGAGTTTCTGCGTAAGCACATGAAGAAGTGTGAACTGAAAGCCCGCTCCTTCCGTCTTCACTCTTCCAGCATACCTGAGAGTCACCCGTTGGTGAAGCGCTGTCAGGAACTTGGCATGACACCCTTTGGTTCGCCTACACTCAGCGACCAAGCACTTATGTCATTCCCCTCGCTGAAGCTTGGTCCAGGACAGTCGTCACGTAGTCATTCTGCCGATGAGTACATCTGTCTGTCGGAGATACGCGAGGCTATCGAAACCTACGTGAAACTACTGGCTTAACAGCTACTGTATTTCCAGATTCCCGAATTGCAGCCCCTTGCCCTCCACTTGGAGCGTATAGGTACCTGCATTGATCTGTGTGCCTGTTGTGGTGCTGAGCATTTTGAACTTGTCAGGTGTCACAGGGAAGGTGATGTCGCGGTCTACCAGCATCGTCTTCTTCGCATCAACAAGGGTGAGACGGGCCTTGACAGGCTGACCGGTGGTATTCTTGTAACGGAAACGAAGGGCATACTCCTGTCCCAGTCCTGGGCGGATGATGAAAGTTGTCGGCTGCCCGTTGCGCATGGGCTGCGGCTCATACACGGTGGCAGGGCGGGCCTCAATGTCCTGAGGCAGTTCCTCCTTGGGCAGTCTGGCTATGGTGTCGGTATCGAGCCTGAGCCAGGAATCCGGAGCGACAGCAGGCTGCTGCCTTACAGCAACAGGCAGTGTTGAAGCAATAGCAATGGCAGCGATGACGGCCTGCCCGCTCTTCACCTCCGGGAAGGAAATCCTCAGGTGGCCTTTTTCTGCCTTGGCCGACAGAATGCGTTTGCATGCTCCAAGGTAACCGGCTTCAGCCCAAAGGTCGAGGTCATCGACAAGGGTGTGGCCATTGACGGCTACATCGAAGATACGTAGCCCCTCGTAGTCGTCGCCGACACGTCCTTCCTGCCCATGCCAAGGCTCGGCAAAGTAGAGCTCTATGCGATAGTCGCCATCGGGAACCGGGAAATCATACCAGAGTCGATGACGCCCGAAACGGAATGACTGGAACAACGGGTCACTCCCTGTTCCTCGGATATTGTGAGTGATATGACGCTGGGAGGCCTGATAGGCATGCAAGCCGAAGTCCTGTCCCCAGGAGTGGCTGTAGAGACTGTCGTCAGCCTGCCACTGCTGACCGAATTCATCGGTATAGGCATCGCCGCCGCAATTGATGCGGTAAAGATAGTGATAGCCGTCGGCTCCCTTCACCAAATGGCGGTTTCTGTCGGCTGCCGTCACATGGGCTGTCTCGTTATTGCTATCTAAGATGCCATAGCGCTGGCGATACCAATAATAGGCAGGAGTTGGCTCTTCCCAAATGGTGGTGAGCCCCTTGTAGTTGATGGGGCCTATCTTATCGATGCGGCGCAAAGCGCCGTCAGGCTGTGTACGTCCGGGATTGTCGTGTGAACTGAAAAGCCATTGGAAGTGGCCGCAGACACCCTGGCCTGCAGTATCGGCAAAGGCCTTTTCTGCCAGACGGGCCTTCAGGCCAAGAAGAGACGTGAATGACTCCTCACTGTATTTCGCTTCACCATGCAGACCGATGGTCCGCCAGGCGCCATATTCACCATTGAGTAGCTGGTCGTCACGCTGCAGTTCCTCGTCGTATTTCCCGGCATCGCCACCGTAGGTGCCGCTCCAGTTCTGGATGACGTTCCAATCGGTACCCTCACCGCCATTGCAGGTAGTGATGAGCCGCATGGTAGAAGCAGTAGGATCGAGGCTGCGGATGATGTCTGAACATTCTTCTGCGAAATCCCGTGGCAGCACGCTCTCGTTCTGCAGTCCCCAAAGAATAACGGAAGGAGAGTTGCGTCGCTCCTTGATCCAACGTACGAGCAAGCGTTTGAAGTTGTCGCGGAACTCTGGTGTGTCATACCAGATGTGGGCTGAAAACTGGCTCCAGAAAAGGATACCCTGCTGGTCGAATAGTTGCTGATAGAGCAGGTTGTGGGGCTGGTGACCCTCACGGAAGGCATTGAAGCCAGCATTGCATATCTGCTTTACACGCGAGCGGATCTGCTCGTGTGAAAAGGCGTGGCTGGCACCAAGGATATGCTCGTACTCACAGGTGCCATTGATCAAGGTGGGAACGCCGTTGAGACGGAAACGGTGGTCGGGAGACCCGAAGCGTGGCCAGGATATGGAACGGATGCCGAAAGGTGTGGTTACCTCGTCGGTGCTTTTTCCGTTGCGTTTAACCATGGTGGTAAGACGGTAGAGATAAGGATCGGCGAGACTCCAGCGATGGACTTCGGCTATATGCTGGGCATGTCGAAAGACACGTGTCTCGCCAGGTTGCAGAGAGACGTTCTCAGCCTGACGGAATACCTGCTTGCCACTGGCGAGCGTGAACTTGTTGACGAATTCAATGTCCTGTGGCTCGGCAGTATAGTTCTTGACCTCAGCATCAATAAACACGGAGTCGCATGCCTGGTTATTCCAGATATGAACTCCAAAAGGCTCGATACGTACTCCATCGGTTTCGACAAGCGTGACAGGACGGAAGATGCCGAAGGGCTGTGAGCCTTCGGAGAATCCGTATTCTGATGAGCAGCCGCCGCAGACCCATGGTGATGCTGTCTGCATGGCAGGATGATCCACTTCCACCGAGAGTCTGTTCTCGCCTTGACGAAGAGCATCAGTCACATCAAGCGTCCATACGGTGCGTCCTACTAATTCCTTGGGATAGCCAACACCATTCAGCGTAACAGTGGCATAGGTGCCTACACCCTCGAACTGCAGGAAGTAACGTTTGCCCTTGACTTTCTCTGCCTGGAAGGTCTTCCGATAAACAGCGGAACCATGCAGATTGCCGTGGCGTAGCTGGCGATAACCGTAGTAATCGTCGAAGTTATGGGGAATGTTCAAATGGGTGGCAACGGTGTCGCCGTGAACAGTTCCCGTCCAGTCTTCGTTAAGGTTGACAAGACGACGTCTACCCGTTGGCTCCGGAGAAGGGAAACGCACGGAGCTGCGCCCCATCGGGACACTGACAGCTAAGGCGATGCCACGCTGCTGGTCGTTGTTGACAGCACAATAGAAGTGGTAGACCACCCCGTCATGCTTCACCACACAGCTCTTATGGGCGAACATCTCGTCATAAGGCTTCGAAGGATATATGAGGTCGGGGCCTTCCCAACGCTGCCAATGAATGAGGTCGCGACTGACAGCAAAAGTATTGAAGGCATTGTACTTGCGCGAGGGATCGTATGCCATGAAGTAGAACATAACGTATAGGTCACCCATCTTGGCAATCTGTGCATCACCAGTGATGATACCACCTACCTCGTTGGCAAAGACCGGATTGCCAGCATAGCGTTTCCATTTTTTCAAGTCATTAGAAAGAGCGATGCCTATACGTTCAGCCTTGAGATGATTGTCAGGGTTAATGCCTCCTGCATTATAGAACATGACAAAGCGTTTGCCTAATGTCTTCTGTGTGTCATCATAGATGGTGCTTTTGTATTGTACCAGCTTTTCCCACCACTGCACATCCTTGTCATCAATACTGAGCATCGGTTTGTCGGATGTTTGCCATTCATGGGGTGTGGTAATGTCACCCTCCGTCCAAGAGATGCCGATATTGAGCGGTTCTTTCACCGCTTCATAGCCGGTACCATGTCCGCCGATGTAGGTCATCCTGTGCCGGTTCTGATAGGTTCCCATCCGATAGCTGCCATCCCAGTTCCAGTCAATGAGTGAAGGGAATCCTCCACGCTGGTTCATGTCCCAGCCGTTGTCTTTGTAGCTAAGTAATCGTCCTGATGTAGTCCAGTTCAACAGGTCTTCGCTTTCAGCAAGCCATGTCTCGTAGCCTCTTCCGTCGAGCCCGTCTTTGCCGTTGTACACCACGTAGGTCATATACCATTTGCCGTTCTCTTGAAACACGGTAGGGCAGTCTATCTTATGGTAGTTATCCTGAGGCGCCACCACCAAACCATATTTATAGGGAGTACGGATCTGAGCATAAACCTCGTTCATCTCTTTTTCTGAGATGTCATGAGCCATAGTGGTCAGTGGAATGAGAGCCAGTAGGGCAAACAGTCTAATCGTTTTCATCGTGATTGATCTTTATTTCATGAACAGCCAGTCCACTTCATCGCCTGCACCTTGCAGACCCACATCGCGAGGTCTGACTGCATCGGATGTGAATCCTGCCACCATGATGATGCCTTTAGGGAGATTGATGGTGTGATGACCAGCAGAAAAAGAGTACGCATGAATATGTACTGGTGGCATCTGGAACATACTCACCGCATTTGTGAGTATGGGCTCTGCCTGACCATACTCATTGCCTGTGGCATCGGTTTCAAGTTTAGGGGCTTTCGCCCATTTTGGATCATCGTCTTGGAAAAAGCCAACGAGCAGTTTTACAGGCTCTTCGCAGGAAAAATCGACCGTAGTGCCAACGATGCGGGTGGTGTCACGGTTCAGAACCAAAGCATGTAGGTTGGTAAGCTCTGGAGCGAGCGAGTCGATACGGGTGTCCTCACGGTTCTCGAAGAGGACAGCATCTTTTGCCATCAGAATTGTTGAGACGGGTGAGTGGAGTGTCACCTTCGCGGATGTCAATGCTTTGATGGTACTGCCTATAGGACTATTGACAGGTGCTTTGAGCTTTTCGATATTCGCCTTCAGAGCATCAAGTTCGTCTTGATACACTGGCAAAAGTTCGCTCCAGGTTTTCATCTTGCCATCATCACCACCTACTGGAATACGGCGCTGGGCTGTCTGCATAGAATTGGCGTAAAGATAGGTCTCATCAGTAAGACGGCAGAGTTTCTTCCAGTAGTTGAGGCTCTGCTCAAGCCATACTTCGGCACCTCTGAGATGGTTGATGTCCTTATCCCATTTGTATACCAGTGCCTGACTGGCGGCCATCACTTTGCTGTGGAACGACATAGCGAAGAGCCTATAGCACTCGAAGTCGTTCTTTACCCTCAGGAACTCATCCTGATGACGTTCCGGCATGCAGTCGCCCATCCTCCTAATGGCATCTGCTGCGGCTTCGGCATGGGCAATGCACTGGTCGACGATGTCAAAAGGCAACTCGCCGACATGCTTCTCACCTTTATATTCTTTCTCGACCCATTCAATCAGTTTCTCACCCTCAGGACCGCAACTCTCATAGAAACCCGGATAGATATTAAACTTATACGGATTGACCAACTGTGCCATTTTCATGCCTAATAGCAACGTCTGGCGATTGCCTTCGGTGATACCGAAACGACGCAGCAACTTTGGAGCAATCTCTCCGACCTCATCGTAGGCATTCAGTAAATGACCTGCTGCAATAGTGTCGATGCCGTAGTAGTCTGCCAATTGCTGTTCCCAGAAGGTCTTGTCGTCTCCTCTGTCGCAATTCCATGCATAACGTCCCCATACTTTGTACCACATCCAGTCACGGTCAATCTGCAATAGTCTCTTTCCGTTGGGTAGTTTGTCTGCCGTATAGGGCCAGTCCCAGTAGGATGCCTGAGGATAGAGGTGCAACCCCTTGGAGTGGTGCACACGGTGCATGGCCTGGACGGTCTTCTGGGTAAATGCAGGAGAAGACCATCGCCAAGGTTCAAGGTTGGCAAGGATATGGACATTGTCAATGTGAATAGGTGCTGCGGCAGCCAATTGCCGGTGGGTCTCACCCCACGGTCCACCAGGCTCATAGGTGGTGAGGCTTTCTCCCGTATACTTGCTCATTGTATAAATATTCGGATAGAGGGGCAGCGAGGCTTTCAGCACTGCGGGGCCGTCGGTATCGTGAGAACGAAGGATGATGGGTGGAGTATCTGTTCTTCCAGAGGCCACAAGACCCTCCTTGATACCAGGAATGACAGTCTGCGTCATCCACTGGATATCGGTCTCGATGCCAGACATAGCCTCACCGAGACAAACCAAGAATCCCACCTTCGGATACTTCTCGACAAAAGCCGCAATCGATTTGCGGGTATAGTCGGCAATAAGCGGGGTGATGGGGCGGTTCCTATCCTGCGTCTTCAATCCATAATGATCGGCAAAAGGCTTGCTCAGGATGATGTTGTAGAACATCTGTATCACGCGGATACCCCGGCGGTCGGCTTCGTCGACGAGGAATCCGAACATCTCCTGATTCTTCTCCATCGTAGCATCGTCCACCTCAGGAGCAAAGGGATAATCCTTGAGTTTCACCAACGAGGCAAAAGGATGACCGTTCCACAGGTATACCGTATTCATATTGTTCTCTGCCAGCAGGTCGAGATACTGCAGCCACAGTGTCTTGTCATAGAACCAAGGGAAATTCTCCGGCGTATAGGGGTATTCGTACACTCGATGACCAGGTAGGTAGACGGTCTTCTGAAGTCCCACGCAGGCACCACGGAGTTTCATCTGAGGGACTTCCGTGACCGAGGTCAGACTGGAAAGAGAAGGGTCCTGCCGGTATAGTTCCAACAAGCGGTTCGAACCATAAATGGCTCCGCTATTGTCATTGCCAATGATACTTATCTTCCTTCCCTTACGTTGGATGGTGAAACCCTCTGCCTCGCCAGTGTTGCTCACACGGATGTAGATGTTCCAATTGCCGCTAATCGGGCGCAGTCTGTCGAGGGCATACTCTGTCTGTGGGGTGATCGTCTTGTTGTAGAGTTTCACTTTTCCTGCCATTGGCAATGCCATGAACACGCAGGCTATGATGATAACGGGTCTGATTCGCATATTATCGTGTAATAATTATTTCTTGTTGTGGTGGTATATCTATGCAATGGTCTCCGACGAGAAGCATACCCCTGCCACCGTCGCTTCGGACGGTTACTTTCTGTTGATCCATTCTGACATGAATCTTGCCAAAGGGTGTGGGCACCTCACCTTCCATCCAGTCGAGCCCGCCAGTTGCGGGACGGACTACATACTCCTCATAGCCTGGCTTTACAGGCTCTACGCCAAGGAAATACCTACCTATTAGATATAACGGGGAGGCTCCCCAGGCATGACAGAGGCTCTTGCCATAAGGCCGTCCATACATGGACAGATGCTGGGTGCCGGATTCAGTGGGAACATATTTTTCCCAGAATGTTGTTGCTCCTTCACGAATCATCCCTCCCCAGTAGTCTTTCATCTCTGACAATACTCTTGACTGCATTCCCATCTTGCAAAGCGTTTCCAGCTCGTAGAAACGCATGTAAGGTGTGGTGATGGGGGCGACATCGGGATTAAGCATCACCTGTTCCATGATCTGGCGGCTCTCCGTTTCATCAGTCAGTCCATAAAGTATGGCAAACATGTTGGGGAACTTGGTAACCTGGGTGTTCAGCACCCCATTTTCAAGTGCATGGAGCCACACGTGCCGATCCTGGTCCCAGAAGAGCTTTTTCATTTTGGCTTTCAGGCGGTCTGCCATTGAACCATACTTCACAGCAGCGGCCTCTTCCGAAAGCAACCCTGCACATATTTCCATCGTTTCAAGGGCCTTGGCAAAGAGTATTTGCTCAAAGGCAAGCGTACCGCGCTTATGCATGGGGAAGTCCACCCAATCCACAAATATCCAGTCATCAGCCTGCCCCTCGGCCATTCCGTCGGCATTGACCCTGCCGAGCACATAGTCCATCAGGGAGACCATGCGTGGCCACAATTCCCGTATGAAATCCACATCGCCCACATACAGATAATAGTCCATGACCGACTTAAACCAATAGAACGTATAGTCCATGATGGTATTCACGTGAGCCGTTACAGGATCCTTGCCGCGCAACTGCCGGATGGTGCGTCTCACGCAGGCTGTATCGAAACGCAGGTAATAGTTCATCAGGTACGATTGTATGGCATCGCCGCTCCATGTCCAACGGTCGCGTTTGACGCCGTCCATGAAGAACTCCTGCGTCGTTAGATCCATAGTATAGGCCGCCACCTCCCAGATTCTGTTCAGCTCCTCATCACTACAGCGGAAAGAGCCGCTTCGCTGCATGTCGTGCGGAGCGTATTCATAATCCATCAGCAGTGCCTCGTAGCCTACTGTGCCCTCTTGTTCTACCAATACATATCTGAAAGCTTTCGAGGCAAGCGCCTCCATGCTGCCACTGCTCACCAGGCAACAGTCAAGCGTCTCACAGTGGTCTCGGTCCAAAGCCTCTTCCTTGCTCTCACCGTAGAAGATACGAAGCAACCCTGAACCTACAAGATTCCGGAACTTCAGACTACCGAATGTCTCGCGGCCAAAGTCATAGAGTCTTCCGTTTGTACCAGTTTCCTCGCTACTGATGGGGTATTGCTCCTTATGTTCCAGACGGTAGCTTGACGGCGGAGTGTCCATGCTGTCGAAACACCATGAGGCTGCAGGTACATAGATGCCTGAGCCATGAGCCGTTCCGTTCTCGTCAATCCATATCTTGTCTTCATAAGTAACAAGCCAACTGCTGTCCGTCTGAATGGTCTTGCCGGTGATGAACAGCGCTGGCGGCTCTGACTGGTTCCACACCTTCAGATTCAGTTTGTGCTGCCCCTGGGGTACGACAAACGATTCTGGCATTCCAAATTGCAGTTTTCCGTCAAGCATCAGGTTATACCGGCCTTCGCAGGCTATGGTGATTGTCTCATCCTCTGCCAGCGTAAAAGATTTGCTGAATTCCACCGTAACGTAGTGTGAATCCTGCTTCCAGAAGGGGGGGGACATGGCTCCCCGCTCCGTCCGTCTGTTGTTGAAGATGTTACCCAGCCACACCTCAAAGTCGCCTGGGTACCATATCCATGTTGCCTTCAATGGCTTAGCAGCCTCCATGTCCAATAGTTCTTAGTAGTTTGTATCTTAGTTTGCCAATTTGGCTACAAATTTATATAAAATTTTTGAGATTATAAGCCAGTTTAGATAAAAATGTGAACAAATTGCCCCGAAAAGTTAGAAATCAAGGCTCACATACGCTCAATCCTATTCTTTTCCGTGCTCTAAGTCACA
>JAEEGK010006520.1_pt1 | contig 28099 bp, 19 predicted proteins | sample 8958771 | NCBI WGS metagenome assembly JAEEGK01 (sample SAMN16246547, study PRJNA631951) | gut metagenome | biome: gut microbiome; feature: rumen; material: SC-attached | host: Bos | place: Iran: Karaj | collected 2018-10 | reverse complement strand
GCCCCACTTATAAAGACGATGTGCAACACCTCAGCAGCATTCACATCCTGAAGCAGAAGCACAAGTTTGATGCATGGCTTTGCTCCAAAAACTCAATGACAGAAGCCAACTGTTTGCTTGTCCTATGCAATCGCCTCATTATGATGCTGGGCAAACAAATTGTGAATCAACTTGAGGCATTTAAGGAGGAAGGAGGCTTTTCTGAAGCCTTGTCAGTCGAAAGACTAGCTCGAAGGACGGAGCAAAGTGCCCAAACTGATGCGCCTCTTTGTCCAAAATGCGGTAAGCCGATGATAAAGCGTATGGCAAAAAAGGGTAAAAACGCAGGGAATGCCTTTTGGAGTTGCTCAAGCTATCCAGAATGTGATGGAACGAGGAACGTTTGACAATTCCGGTAGATTCTTTCGTAATATCGTAATGACGGAATAACGTCATTACGATATTTACAAGGAGATAATCAAAAACCTATTAGATAACATAAATACCCGAACAATGCTGCAACAATAGCATTAACTATCTTTGCTTTCAAGAAACTCCTTTTGCTCTCGGCAAGCAACGGCAACGAGGCATGGCCGTCTTGCGAGATGCTGCTGGCCAGCAGCACCGAGAAAGGCACTGTGCTCGTGGCAAACAAAGTGACGAACAGCAAATGCGGCCCCGACTCGGGGATGATGCCTACCAAGACGGCCAACAGGATCATCCATGGGATGTTGTTGGTGATAAGGGTTTCAATGTCAAAGTAATGCAGCCCGACTTGGATGACAAACAAGGCGCCGAAGGTCCAGAGGAAGATACTCAAGAAATGCTTGCGGATGATGTGCTCCCACAGGTGCTCCTTGACGACATGCTCAGGTGCCGTTGCGATGAACCACACTACGAAGAGGCTGACAACGGCGAAGATGAGGTTCATCCAATATTCATCGAAGATGTTCAGTTGGGTGTGGACGGCTTCCTCATGCTCATGTTCGTGCTCCAGCATACCGAAGGCGAGGGCAGCAATGAACAGAATGACGCCAAGCAGTAGGGCGATACGCTCCGCGCTGGCATGGCGCATGTTGCGGAAGGATGCTTTCTCGGGTTGGTGTGTCTCGTCATGGTGGTCTTCCTCATGGATCTGGTAGCCGCCATCGCAGCCTTCATTTTGGGCTTTGTTGTTTGGCTTGGAGAATCTGTCCACCAACCAACCCACGAGGATGGCGATGGCATACAAGACCAACATCAGCAGCAGGGCTTCTTTGGGAATCATGGCGAGCATGATGAAGGCTTCATCGCCCGACGAGGCAATCATCATGGCAATCAAGGCACCGAAGCTCAACAGCTTGTGCGAATACATCGACACGGCGGCGAAACCACCCATGCAGCCTGGGATGATGCCCAAACTCGCACCCAAAACCACTTGTCCAAAGCGCTTATGACGCAGCTGCGTGAACCATTTCCCGTACGAATGGATGTTGACATACTCGATCATCAGCATCATGATAATCACCAGGCCAGTGATTAAGACGCTGTTTCTCAGCACATCCAATGACAAATGCAAAAAGTCGTGCATGATTTGAAAAATGAGCTGCAAAAATAAGAAATTCCTATATTTGCAGCGAAAAAGAAAAAGGACTGGGATAACGAGACTTATCCCTTTAATCATCATTGCGGATTTAATCCGCAATCTCCTACGCGGAAGGATTCGTTTTCTTGCTTGGGAGATGGCGGATGTCCCTCCGCCATGATGACTAGAGGAAGAATGTAGTTCTTCTCGGTCAGTTATCGGTGTAATATGAAAAAAGAAGACTGTTTTTACCTCGGCAAGATTGCCAAGACACACGGACTGAAGGGGGAGGTGACTCTTAAAGTGGAGGCCGATGATCCTTCCGCATACCTTGAGATGAAGCACTTTTTCCTTGAAATCAATAAGGTGCTGACACCTTTCTTTGTGGAAAAGATTATGATGAGCGGTGATAAGTTCTTCATCGCCATTCAAGATGTAAAGACTATCGAGGCGGCGCAACATCTGGTCGGAAAGTCAGTTTATTTACCTTTGGAAATGTTGCCCAAGCTCAGCGGCAAGCAGTTCTATTTCCATGAGATCGTGGGCTTCACCGTGGTCGACACGGAGAAAGGCGAACTTGGACCTGTCAGTCAGGTATTGGAATATCCAACCCAAGCCATCCTTCAGGTGATGAAGGACAAGAAGGAAATCCTCATCCCTATCCTCGACCAAGTGATCCAAAAGGTCGACCGCGACAAGAAAATCCTCATGATTACTGCGCCGGAAGGCTTGATAGACATGTACTTGCAATGACCGACGCGCGCCCCTTCCACTTCAAGCATTTCAGTCTCTACCATCATCGCTCGACGATGAAGGTAGGGACCGATGCCATTTTGTTGGGACGCTGGACCGATGCCAAGCCGAAGGATGTTGTGCTGGATATTGGCACAGGCTGCGGATTGCTGCCGCTCATGCTCTCGCAAAAAGGTGTGGCTCATGTGGATGCAGTGGATATTGACAAGGCTTCAATAGAGGAGGCAACGGTCAATTTCGAGGCTTCGCAATGGCACGAGCATCTGAAGGCTTTTTGCATAGACATTGTTAATTTCCAAACAGATAAGAAATACGACCTCATTGTTTCCAACCCACCGTTCTTCAACCGTTTCTCAAAATGCGACTCGGAGCGCAAGAGCCGTGCAAGGCACAACGATGCAGGATTGTCGTATGCCACGATTTGCCATGAGGTCTGTCGCCTAATGCAGCCTGAGGGCCGTTTTGCTGTTGTGCTTCCCGTTGATGTGTCGATGGAGTTTCTTGATACTGCGGAGCGCAACGGCCTTTATCTTCACAAGAGGATGACCATCGTGCCGATAGCAGGGAAGGAGTCCAACCGTGTCAATCTGGAGTTGGGTTTTGGGAATTGCGATAGTGTTTTTGAGGAGACCTTTGTCATCCGCGATGCGGACAAGCGTTTCACGGCGCAATACAATGAATTTCTGAAGGATTATTATCTAGGTCTATAACCCTCTCTAAACTCTACACTCTAAACTCTACACTAAACTACTGTCCCTTCTTTGATGCTTCCTTGTTTGCCTTGGCTCGATGCTCATTAAACATATACACCACCCTCAGAGTGATGCTGTTGTTGTACTGGCGTTGCAGGGGTTGCACTCGCGAGTCGTCGGTTTTCAGGAGGGTTTCGTTGGTGTCTTTGTAGAACAGGCGAGTACGGATGGGCACCAAAGAGTATTGGTAGCGCAATTCAGCATGGATGCCTTCCCAGATGCGGACTCGGGCATCGGCGCAAATGCAGAAGTCGTTGCCTCGATAGCTGTCGGAGTTGGCAATCACTTGGGGAACCAGTTCTTCGATGGCAGCGTCTTGTGGATAGCCCGCCGCATAAAGCATTTTGGTCAAGTCCTTGATGTTGGTCGCCTGACTGATGTCGGGAAGGCCGTCGGCTTCGTTTCGCCAATGGATTTGTCCGTCTCCCAAACGGATGGCTGAGGATTGTCCGTTGATGTATTCTTGGAGTCCGACAATTCGCCCGTATGAAACTCCGACGCCGAGACTATAGCGGTCCTTGTCGGTCACATAGATCATCACCGGGATTTCGGCATAGTTGAGGTTCAGCTTGTATCGTCCCGAATAAAGCCCAAGATGTTGGTTGATGGAGTCGCCTTTGTAGGCACCTTTTTGGTTGAAAAGCACCTCAAGGCCGACATCCAACCAGTTGGTGATGGGGATTAAGGCACCAGCACCGACATGAACGCCTGGTTTGCGGTAATGGTAGCATTCGTCGCCGTCCACTTGGCAAATATTGCCGCCCAAGATCAGTTCGCCTTTGACGATTTGGGCATGGAGTAGTGCAGGAGCGGCCAAAGTGAAGGCCAACAGTAGGGTAACTATTCTGAATCTCTTCATTATTGTTCGATTTCTAGGATTAACTGATTTGTGGCGTTTTTATTGCGAAACCGGCTGCAAAAATACAAAATCATCATCAATTCAAATGCTGGCCCGACACGTTGTACCTCTTTCCCTCCTTGATGATAACGATGTGTCCGTCTTCAACCACTTTCTGAACAGAAGGCTCTTGGTTTTCTTGATTGCCGTTTTCATCAATGCCAAAGTCTGTCTTCACGATGGTGTCGGACCAAATGATTTCCGACTCGACACCGTTGGCGTACACTTCGCTGATGCCGAAACGGTATTCTCCAGCTTGAGCCTCATTCCAAGTGTGGTCGATATAGGATGTGTTGGTGACTTCATCTGCCAACATCACGCTATTCCCTTCGCTGTCGGCGCGATAGATTCGATAGCCCACGATTTGCTCCAGACGGCTCTTGATTTCATAAATGCGAATGGAGAAGCCAATGGCAATAAACATGGCATCTTTGCCATCGTATTTCCCAATGTGGGCACCAACTCCATAGGTGTAATCCCAACCTGGATCCATTAGTGGACGGTTCAAGATAATGTTGTTGGTAATGTCATAACCGTAAACTCCAGTTTCACCTGACAGCAATAAATGGGGAGTCCCGTCTTTTGCGGTGAAGTGGCCTGAGCCATAGATGTATTCTGGCGCTGCTGGACTGAACATGATTCTTTGTCCTTGACGGTCATAAAGGATTGCTTCTTTGTCATGGTCAATCCAAAATCCGTCATATTCAGGGTCATAGGTCGTTGCCCCGAACCAAATGCCTATATCTATGCTGTCGTTGACAGTTTTGTTGTAAAGGTCTATACTATATAAAACACTAAGTCCTGAATGCCCACTATTACTATAAAAGTAAGTCCCATCGTAAGCAATGCCTAAAGTTTCCGGGACGCCTTCCACGTTGAACTTTTCGAGCAATTCTCCATCCATGGTGTATTTTCCATATGAGAAAGGAGGGTTGTCCCAATATGCATAGGTGACGAAGATGTACTCGCCATCGGTGGCCACGCCTCCACATTCTTCATTAATGTCAATTTCCTTGAGGAGGCTCCACTCTGAATCAGCTTTGCTCCATGAAAGGCTTACACTAGGGCTATTCGGGTTGTTTGCCTCGGGTGAATAACTTGCCGTGATTTGACCAACTGGAAAACCGGAGAAGTGAGCCTCAATGTCGAGGATGTCTTCTTCCACAGTAAGAGTTATGGACGGCATGTTGGATATGATTTTCCCGTTTCTCTTCCAACAATACAGCTGGTAGCCTTCTGCAGGTATTGCTGTCAGGGTGCATGAATCGCCGATATGGTATTCACCAGCGCCTTCGATAGCGCCTGCTGTTAAAGGATATGTCGTGGCTTCCACAGCCCAAGGTTCATATTCCGGATTGATATCGAGGATGGCAAAGTTATTCTGGTTAAAGGTGTATCCAATAGGATTCAAATTGCCCAGTGCAAAATAACCGTTGGCACGACCCCATCCCCAGTTGAAGTGCAACAAGTCGTTGTCGTCGTAACCATCGCAGACGAAAGCATGGCTACCTAGGTTACCCTTTCCACCATAATACACCGGTTGCTGCAAATTGAGACAAGCCTTAAGCATCGAGATCCATTCTTCATTATTAAAATCTTTGCGTTTTTCGATATGGAGATGCTTTGAATAATTGAAGTAGCGTATCAATGCATCGGGCACATCTCCTGAATCTGCACCAGAACCATTGGTGGTATATTGCATGTTAACGGAAATGCCGCAATGGAACAATAGGGTTGCCACCGCCTCAACTTCAATGTCGCTGGAATTGTCGGTCAGCGAATCGGGCATGTGGTCCCAGTCGTAGACGGTGTTGCCGAAATTAGCGGAAAGCGTGAGGCCCGCATTGTTATAAGAGTTCGAGCCCCAGCCAGTTTCGGGATAGCGCCAATAGTGCATAATCTGACCCATGGCCACGGCCACGCAGCCCACTTCGGCATGGCCACATGGGACTTTTGAAAAGGTGGGGCAGAGTTCGTTGTAATGGCATCCCTGCTCCCACATCTCGGTCAGCAATGGCTCTACGGCTGTGGCAGTTTTGCTTTCGTTGAGTCGCCCAGTGGTTTTCACAAGTTCCCATTGCCTTGCCGTCACTTCATCCGCCGCAATATGGTTTTCGATGCCGTATTGTATCCTTGCCACGAAGTCCTGCAAATAGGCTTCCATTTGCTCGGGAACGTCGTTCGGGTCGAAACGACCTTCATGGGAATAGCCGATGATAGGCGTCTCGCAATCGTCGGCCGAAACGATGATGAAGCCGTCCTCAGTGTTGAAGACATAGAATGCGGTAGCGTTCTTGTCTGTTCGATAAGTGGAGACTAGTTGTGCGTCGCTGGCTCCCATGAACTTGACAGCGACGGATTGCGCCGTTTGCAGGTCGACGGGATGAGCAGTTATGGTGTGATGCAACCCGAAAACAGTAATGATAATAAAAAGAATAGTTGTCAGTTTATTCATATTAAAAGGTGTTTCGGATGCAAAAATAGGTGCTTTATTTTAAAAAAGCAAGTATTTAGGTAAAAAAAGATGAATTGTTTCGCGTATCCATGAAACTAGAAACTGTCCAAAGAACAAACAATGGTTTGATTTGGATGGTTTTTGAGTCTCATAGTTATTGTCCGCTCAAATCTTGGTATCGACGGCGGGCGGTGAGGTAGGTAATCTGTCGGTCGGTGATAGCGTTTTTGGCCTGCAGCAATAGCGCATGTGCCTCAAGCACATCTGTGATGGTGTTCATACCTGCGCGGTAGTTGAGCTCAGCGAGGCGGTAGTTCTCTTTGGCCATGTCCAAGGCAGCCTTGTCGGATTGCATCAAGGCATGGGCTTCTACCATTTGATTGTAAGCTTGTTGCACCTGCAAGGTCATCTTCTCGGTCAAGTCTTTCTGCATCAGCTCTGCTTCCCGGATGACAATGTCGTGCTCTTTCAACTTGTGCGAGGTTTCCCACCATTGTGTTAGGGGTATGGAAACCTGAGCCAATGCGATGGCATTGCCCTTGTATTTGCGGACGAGATTACCATAGATGAAGGCTCCACCAATGCCGACTTGTGGTAGGGTTTCTCCCAAGGTTAATTTTCTGCGGAGGTTTTCTGCATCAACTTGAAGTTGAAGAAGTCGGTGTTCGGGTCGGATGAAGTTTCCTTGAGTTGCGTCAGGTGTAACATTCAAAGCAAAGAAAGTGGCGGTGTCGAGAACCAAACCTTCCTCTGGGTATGCAATGCCAATCTGTTGACAGAGGAGTTGCGAGGCTAAAACAATGCCGTTGTTGAGCTGCATCTGTTTGGCTTTCAGTTCGTTTTGTTTCAAAGCAAGACGTAGTTTGTCACTTTTGGTAATGAGCCCTGCCTTCAGTGCGACATCTACGATATGGTCGAGGCTGTCGGTGAGCGAAAGAGCCGATTCTACCGTGTTCACCTTGTCCTGCAAGCCTAGCACGAGGTAATAGGACGATTCTATGTTCTCTATCATGTCGCGTTCCGAGACTTCGGCTTTCAGTTGGGCTGCTTCTATGCCGACATTGGCCAGTCGGTTGCCGTTCCTGATGCGCCCTCCAGCAAAGACAGGTATCATGGCAGTGGCGTTCACGCCATGGCCTTTCTTCATCAGGTTGATTTCGGTCGGCAGTCCTATATTGGCACCTTCAGGGTCGTTCAAAGTAGTGATGAGCGCTGAGAGGAAAGCACCCAAGTCGTCGTCCTGAATGTCGTTGATACCATATTCGATGATGGGTTTGGCGGCATAATAAGCCAAATAAGAAATCGACACTTGCGGAAAATATTTTGTGAAGACTTGTGCCTTGACCTCTTGTGCCTTTTGAATCTCCAATTGGTCAGTCAACAATTGCGTGTTATTGGCTTTGGCCAAGGCAAAACAGGAGTCGAGCGTCAGGATTGGAATTTGGGCATCGAGACTCATGACCAAAAAGGTCAAGAGAAGGGTGATGATATGGCTTTTTTTCATGACTGTGTGTTGTTTTCGTTGTTCTTTTCTTCGTTGCGCTTGTCGCGTTCGTCGAGGCGGTCGAGGAAACGTTGGTTGGCTTCTTTTAGGCGTTTCTGGTCGCGTTCGCCCGCATCGAAAGCCAAACAATAGGCCACGGGCAGCACGGTGACGACCAAAGGGAAGGTGAAGATGGTGCCAAAACAGATTACTACACCCATAGGCTCCCAAAGCAAGGTCTTGGCCAAAATCATCGGGATGACGCCCAACGCTGTGGTGGCTGAGGTGAGGAAGATGGGTCTCATGCGGCGCAACCCAGCTTCGTAGGCGGCATCGTGCACGGCGATTTTCTCTTTTGCCCGTAATTCGCCTGCATAGTCGTACATGATGATGGCATTGCGCACGATGATGCCGATGAGCGAGATGACACCCAGCATGGCGGTAATCGACAGGTCGAGACCAAACAGCCACAGACCGAACATGGCGCCAAAGACACAAAGCAATGATACGGAAATCGAGAGGAAGGAGATGCCGATGCGCTTGTAGTGGATGATCAAGACGATGAACATCACTACTACGGCTGCCAAGATGGACATGAGCAGCGAAGGCATGGTTTCTTTGGTGAGCAACATGGAGCCTCCTTCTTCGACGACGATATCTTCTTGGATGTCGAGCGAGTTTAGGTATTCGTTGATTTTCTTGTATTGTGCCAGTTGTCCACATTCAGGCATCACATCGGCCATCACTGTGATGCAACGGCGTCCGTTGCGGTGGGTCAGGTTGTCGTGCTGGAAACGTGGGTGAATGTCGGCTACTTGGCGTAGGGGCACCCAAACACCCGGAAGCGAGGTGGGCACCAGCATGTCGCCGATTTCCTCGTAGTCGATGTCATGCAGACCTTCGGTATAGATAGTTGTGGGCAGGTTGTAGCCGCTCTCCCACATGGATACCATCTTGCTGCCCGATAGGGCGCTCGACAAGTAGACCGAAAGGACGGCTTGCGTCACGCCAAGGCGGTTGGCTTCATCGATGTTCAGGTCCACCTCTACGATTTCTTCGGTGTCGTCGTAGTCGGAATGGACGAAAAACAGTTCGGGGTTTTGCTTCATGAATCCGATGAGCGAGTCCTTGATGGGCTCAAGTTTATCGTAATTGTCGCCCATAATGTAGTATTCCACTGGCGCGTTCACCACTTGATAGTCCATCTGTTTGAAACGGATTTGCGCCAAGGGGAAGTGGTTCTCGTATTTCTGCGAGTATTCCTTCATCAGCTCTTTGGTGGCCTTCTCCGATTCAGTGATGACGATAAATTGCGCATAGGCCGAGGTAGGCAAAGGCTCAGGGGAATAGGTCATATGGAAACGCGGCGAGGCCATCCCGAGGAACGAGGTCACGGATTTCACCCGTTTGTCTGCCAATAGGATTTTGGTCAGGGAGTCGGATACGGATGCGGTCTCTTCTATCGAGCTGCCTGAGGCGAGATGGATCTCTACGGCAAAGCTGTCGCGTTCGGCTTTGGGCAACATCTGGATATTGACACGGGTGAGGATAAGAACGCCGACAACCACCGACAGGACAGAGACGATGATGGTGCCCCATTTGTGGCGGAAACAAAGGTCAAGGAGCTTCTTGTAGGATTTCTGAAGGGCATCGAAGAACTTAGCTTGAATCTTCTCCAATTTCGAGCGTTTGTTGGGGTTCAAAGGCCCGATGATTCTCGCGGAGAGGAAAGGAATCACCCAGATGGCATAGAGGAAACTGCACGACAGGGTAATGAAGATAGCCCAGGGAAACATCCCGACAAAATCGCCCAAGTTCGTGCCATTCATCAGCGACAGCATGGGGAAGAACATGAAGGAGATGGAACAGGTGGCAATGAGCATTGAGGTCATCAGGCTTCTGGTGGAAACGGCAGCGGAATACCAGCGGGAATGTCCCGAATTGAGCATGTCGGAATAGCCGTCGATGACCACGACCGAGTCATCTACAATCATACCGAGGACGACAATCAAAGCCGCCAAGGTGACCGTGTTCAGCTCAATGCCCAACAAGTACATAATGGCCCATGCCGCCGCAATGCAGACGGGCACCGAGGTCGATGAGACCAAGGCGGTGCGCAAAGGGAAGAGGAAGAGCATCACCAAGATGACGATGATGATGGCCTCGATGAGGTCTTTCAGGAAGGAGCGCACCGACTTGTTGACCACCACAGGCTGGTCGGTGATGCGATGCACTTTGATGTCGGGCGGTGCCGTGGCGAGGAAGGTCTCAATCTCTTTGTTGACTTCGTCGCCGAAAGCCACCACATTGTGACCGGGGCGCATCTCCATCGAGAAGATGAGGCATTGGTTGCCGTTAACTAAGCTGTCAGAGTATTGAATGTATTGCGAAGTCTCTTGGTAGCGTCGTTCGAGTCGCGCCACATCGCGCAGGCGGATGGCTTGTCCAGTGACAGGGTCGGAAAAGACAATCAGTTCAGAGAGCTCGTAGATGTCGCTGTAGGGGACGTTCACATGGATGACCGCCGAGCCGTCAGCGTTGTCGGCCTTGCCAGTAATGGTGCGTAGGCTATGGGCAGCCAGTTCGGCTGTAATCATCGACGGCGACACTGCGTATTGTGTCATGCGCGTGGGGTCCATGTAGATGGCGATTTCTTCCTTTTGCTCGCCAACGATTTTGATATTACCCATAGTTTCGATGTTGCGGAGGCGTTCTGAGAGACGGTCGGCGAAGTCGCGCAGCTCGCGGGGCGAACGCTGGTCGCTTTCGATGGCAAGGAGCAGGGAAGAGGCATTGCCGAAATCATCGATGACGGCGGTTGCCAACACGCCTTGAGGCAGGTCAGTTCTTTGGAACAAAACCAGTCCTTGGCGAATGCGCGACCAGGTCATCTTGGCATCTTTGGTATCGTTGACCAAAGAGACGAAGACGAGCAGCGTGCCGTCCTTGGATTGGGAATAGGTCTTTTTCTTGTCCACGTCGCTGAAAGTGAACAGGTATTGCTCGACGGGCTTGGCCACACGTTGTTCGATTTCGTCGGCGGTGGCACCCGGATAGACAACGGCCACCACGCCGATACGGATGGTAACATCGGGAAATTCGTTTTTTTTGAGCTTGGGCAAGGAGATGAAGCCGAATATGACGATGACAGCCATGAAGAAGAACACAAGCGGATAGTTCCGCATTGCCCCCTCGATGATGTTTCTTTTTTGAGCCATAGTTTCCGTTTTATCAGATTTGTGACTTTTATTCATTAGCTATCAGCCATCAGCAGTCAGCCATCAGCTCACTTGTATAGTGGCTGAAAGCTGATAGCTGAAGGCTGACGGCCAAATTGCTCTTACACAACAATAGATTTTTCATTTCCAAATAGTTAAAACGAAACTTTGGCTCCGTTGTATAGCTTCTGATATCCCACCGTGATGATGGTGTCGCCGCTGTCGAGGCCGCTGTCGACCACCACACCGTTTTTCACAAAGCCGCTCACCTTGATGTTGCGGCGATAAGCCTTTCCGTTCTTTACGGTCCACACATCGGCACCTTCAGGCATGGTCAGCACACAGGATGAAGGAACCACGATGCCCGAGGCCTCCGACAAGGAGAACTGAATCTTGACCACCATGCCGGGGAGGATGTCCTTGTCTTCAACGGGAACTCTTGCCTTGATTGTATAAGTGTGTCCCATAGGGTTGGAAACGAACGACTTGTCAACGATTTCGATGGTCTTGGTCATATTGTCTAAGCCAGGGAAGGTGGCTTCTGCCTTGTCACCGATTTGGATGACGCCGATTTCCTTTTCGGGGACAGAAAACTCGACGACCATCTTCTTCATGTCGATGATGTGGCAGAAAGGTGAGGAGGGGAGCAAAGATTCGCCTATGGTGCGTTCCTCCATACTGATGTTGCCGTCTTGTGGAGCTCGCAAGGTGCATTCGTTCAGGTGTTTGCGCGTGGAGATTTCAGCTTGTCGGGCTTTCTCAAGGTCGGTTTCCATCTGCACCCAGCGTACATCAGGGATGCCGCCTTCGTCATGAAGTTGTTTCAGGCGGTTGTAGCCGTCTTCAGCTTGGTGGAGCGATGCTAAAGCCGCATCATGGAGACTCTTGGCGGTGGTTTCGTCAACACGGGCAATCAAGGCGCCTTTTTTGACGTGTTGCCCGTTTTTGACATAGATGCCTGTAAGCGTTCCGCCCAAAGGGGTGGTGACGGGCAGTTTCATCTCGCTCTTGACCGTGCCCACATAATTGCGTAGATTGTTGTCGTTGGATTCCTTGATAACACTAATTTCAACGGGAATGGTAGGGTCGAAAGGTTGCTTCGAGTTTTTCTTCTTGCCACATCCCATAAGGAGGAATAGGCAGAGCAATAAACAAATGGTTTTCAAACGCATCATAGTAAAAAGGATTTAATGCGCAAAAATAAGGAATTAATGTACATCGTTTCCCAAAAAAGGATGCTGCGTTTCAAAAATATTCTATTAACAGGCTTAGTGTCAATTCAACTTTTGACCAGAGACGTCGTACTTCTTCCCGTCTTTGATGATGACGATATGCCCATCTTCTATCACTTTTTGGACAGATGAGTCAGTGTCTTCTTGATTGTCGACGTTTTCATCGATGCCATAGTCAGTCTTCACAATAGGATCGGACCAGATGATTTCGGATTCGACACCATTGAAGTAAACCTCGCTGACGCCGAAACGATAGTTGCCAGCACTAGCCTCATTCCAAGTTGAGTCAATGTATGAGGAGTCAGTCACTTCGTCGGCAAGCATCAAGGTGCTCCCTTCGCTATCGGCTCGATAAAGGCGATAATGCTGGATGGGTGCCAAATGGCTGTTGATTTCATAAATATAAATACTGTTGTTCTCGTCATAATAATGGTCGTGACCGATGACATATACGGCATCCCGGCCATCGTATTTCCCTATGCAAACCCTTTCGATTTGATTGATATGAAGATAACTTAGCATATGTTCGTTGAAACTGTTGTTGGAGATGTCATAATTGAAAATACCATTGCCAAACAACAACAAGTGTGGATTTCCGTCTTCGGCGGAGAAACTTCCAAATCCTTGTAGTAAGGGTGAAAGCGATGTTGGTATTGAGATGTTGTAAATCGTTTGTCCTTGACGATTCACAAATACAATCTTCTTCCTTGAAATATACTCCAGAAGCCAAAAGCCGTCATTGTCGTAATCATAGGCACATTCGCCAAATTGAATGTCCACATAGAGGCTGTCGACAAGCGTTTTGTTGGCAAAATCATAACAATATAAACGAAAAACATCATAGGAAGCGGTGTTTTTGCTGCAATAAAAGTAGTTTCCATCACACGTCAGTCCCGAAGGCTTGGCACCATCTATGTTAAAGGACTCAACCAAGTCGCCGTCCATTGTGTATTTGTAAAATGTATAAGGATGATCCTCATACCAATAATCGTATCCGGTATAGATGTATTCGCCGTCTGTGGTTATCAGGGTTTCTCGGTTTATTTCAAATTGTTTTAATAAGGGCCATTCTTGGTTGTCGTCATAGTTCCATGACAGGTTGACGTATGGACTGTTCATGTCATTCGTGTCAGGGGCATGAAATGCTTGTATTCCCTTCAAGGGTTGATAGGAAAAGTAAGCCTCGATGTCATTGACATCGCCATTGACCACGAGAGAATAGTTTGTGTCATAGGAAACTATCCTTCCTCCTTTTTTCCAGTAACAAAATCTGCTGTTTTCAACGGGCACTGCGGTAAGCGTGCATTGTTCACCAATATGATATTCTCCAATTCCTTCTATGTTCCCGGCCGTGGGAGGATAAGCTGTGGCCTCAACAATCCAAGGCTCATATTGCGGATTGATGTCGAAGATGGCAAAGTTGGTCTCATTAAAGCTGTACCCGATGGGATTCAAGTGTCCTAAGGCGAAATATCCATTGGCTCGACCCCAGCCCCAATTGAAGTGCAGCAGGTTGTTGTCATCGTAGCCGTCGCAGACGAAGGCATGGCTGCCTTGGCTGCTTTTACCTCCGTAATACACGGGTTGTTGCAAGTCGAGGCAGGCTTTCAGTTTCGAGATCCATTCTTCATCATCGAAATCGCTGCGTTTTTCGATATGGAGACGCTTTGAATAATTGAAATAGCGTTTCAAAGCATTAGGAACATCGCCAGAATCAGCTCCCGATCCGTCTGCCTTATATTTCATGTCTACTGATACCCCACAATGGAACAGCAAAGTTGCAATGGCTTCAATCTCGACTTCGCTGGAGTCGTCGGTCAGTGAATCTGGCATATGATTCCAATCGTAGACGGTGTTGCCGAAGTCAGCGGAGAGCTGAAACCCTGTATTATTATAAGAGTGTGAACCCCAACCGGTTACCGGATAGCGCCAGTAATGCATGATTTGTCCCATGGCTACCGCCACGCAGCCTGCTTCGGCATGGCCGCAAGGAGTGTGTTCTATTGAGGGACATAGGTTGTTGTAAAGGCATCCCTGCTCCCACATTTCGGTCAATAGAGGTTCAACGGCCTTGGTTGACTTGCTTTCGTTGAGCCTGCCAGTGGCCTTCACCAGTTCCCATTGCCTCGCTGTGGCTTCGTCGGCCTCAATATGGTTTCCGATACCGTATTCTATCCTTGCCACGAAATCATGGAGATAGTCTACCATCTGCATGGGTACGTTGCTCGGGTCAAAACGGCCTTCATGTGAATAGCCGATGATAGGTGTCTCGCAGTCATCGGCGGAAACGATGATGAAACCGTCAGTGGTATTGAAGACATAGAAAGCGGCTTTGCTTTTGTCCGTTGTATAGGTGGTTGAAAGCTGCAAGTCTTTGGTTCCCATGAATTTGGTTGCTACACTCCTTGCCGTTTCCAAGTCGACAGGATGAGCAAACGAGCTATGGAACAGCCCGAAGATGGCGAAGCTAAGAAAAAGAGTTTTAATCAGTTGTTTCATATTCTGAGGCGTTTCAGCCGCAAAAATATGTGTTTATTTATAAAAAAGCAAGTTTTTAAGGCACAAAATCAACTTTAACTTGCTTTTTTTTCGATTCAACGTCTTTTCAACTACAGTTTCATTGTTAAGCTGATTCTGTTCCTGTTCCCATCCACCTCAAGTACTTTCACGCGAACCTTTTGGTTCAAGTGTACCACTTCGTTCGGGTCTTTGATGTAATGGTCGGCCATCTGACTGATGTGAACTAGACCGTCTTGATGCACGCCGATGTCGACAAAGGCACCAAAGGCAGTGATGTTGGTCACGATGCCGTTGAGGGTCATGCCCGCACGCAAATCCTTGACTTCACGGATGTTCTTGTCAAATTCAAAGGCTTCGAAAGATTTGCGTGGGTCGCGACCAGGTTTGTCCAATTCGGTGAGGATGTCGTTGATGGTTTCCAAACCGAAATGCTCTTCCACGAAGTCTTTCGGGTTGATTTTGGCGATGAGTTCCTTGTTACTAATAAGGTCTTTCACTTTCACACCCAGTTTCTTGGCCATCTTCTCCACGATGTGGTAACTTTCGGGGTGGACGGCGCTTTGGTCCAAGGGGTTGTCGCCGTTATGGATGCGCAGGAAGCCGGCGCATTGTTCGAAGGCCTTGTCACCGAGGCGTGGCACCTCTTTGAGTTGCTTGCGATTTTTGAAGCCACCTAGTTCCTCGCGGTATTGGATGATGTTGGAGGCCAAGGCAGGGCCGACGCCGCTCACATACGACAGCAGTTGTTGGCTGGCGGTGTTGAGCTCCACGCCGACGGCGTTCACGCAACTCTCCACGGTCTGGTCGAGGCTCTCGCCGAGTTTCTTCTGGTCAACATCGTGCTGGTACTGCCCCACGCCGATGCTCTTCGGGTCGATCTTCACCAACTCGGCCAGTGGGTCCATCAGTCGGCGCCCGATGCTGACCGCGCCGCGCACAGTGATGTCGTAGTCGGGGAACTCGTCGCGGGCGATTTTGGAGGCACTGTACACCGATGCACCGCTCTCGCTCACCATCACGGCCATCAGGTCGCGGTCGAACTTGATGCTGCGGATGAAGTACTCGGTCTCGCGTCCCGCCGTGCCGTTGCCGATGGCAATGACCTTGATGCGGTAAGCATCCACGAGGCTCTTGATCTTACGCATGGCTCCTGCCGTGTCCGATTTGGGTGGGTGAGGGTAGATGGTCTCATTGTGTAGTAAGGCACCAGTCTCGCTCAAGACCACCACCTTGCAACCTGTGCGGAAGCCTGGGTCGATGGCAAGGACGCGCTTCTGGCCCATAGGAGCGGCGAGGAGCAGTTGCTTGAGGTTCTCCGCGAAGACCTTGATGGCGGTTTCATCTGCCTTTTCCTTATAATAATTGCGGATCTCGGTCTCGATGCTCGGCTCCAAGAGGCGTTTCCATGAGTCGGCGATGGCCTCGCGTACGAGTTCCGATGATTCGTTGTCGTTCTTCAGGAAGATGCTCTCCAATGAGTTCAGCACGAAGTCATCATCCACCTTGATTTTCAATTTCACCATGCCTTCTTCCTCTGCGCGGAATAGGGCCAAAAGGCGATGCGATGGTGCCTCTGAAATCGGCTCGCGGAAATCGAAATACTGTTGGTAGGTCTTACCTTCCTCTTCCTTGCCTTTGACCACGGCGGAGCTGATGTCGCCCTGCATGTGGAAGATCTTGCGGATGCGGTTGCGTCCATTGATATTTTCCGAGACCCATTCGGCCATGATGTCCTTAGCACCTTGCAGGGCTTCCTCGATGTCGTTGACGCCCTTGCCTGCGTTGACATAGCGTGCAGCGAGGCGGTCCACCATGTCTACATTCTGCGCCATGATTTGTGCGGCCAGTGGCTCCAAACCCTTTTCGCGGGCGATGGCGGCGCGGGTGCGGCGTTTGGGCTTGTAGGGGAGATAAAGGTCTTCCACCTCTTGCAAGGTCTTGGCGTTCAGTATCTTTTGCTCCAGTTCGGGCGTAAGTTTCTCCTGCTCGCGGATGGAGGCGATAACGCTTTCCTTACGTTTCTGGAGTTCAACGAGTTGTTCGAGGCGTTTTTGCACAGCGGCCACGTTCTCTTCATTCATCGTGCCTGTCATTTCCTTGCGGTAGCGGGCGATGAAAGGGATGGTGGCGCCTTCGTCGAAGAGGCGAATGACATTGGCCACATGGTGCGCGGCCAGGTTGAGTTCTTGCGCGATTTGAGTGCTGAAATCTATCGAGTTTGGCATAACTTCTCATTTAAAGGTGCAAAAATACGGTTTTCTATGGGATTATTTGTTTATCTTTGCGGCAAATATTTAACATTATGCCCATATTAGTCTTTCTTTTCGGTTTGCTGGCGGGCTGTCTTTTGGCAGTCATCGTCGGTTTGATTGGCTCGCACCGTCGCATCGGTTTCGGTTGGGCCTTCTTGCTTTCAGTAGTGACTACGCCCTTGATTGGCCTTATCGTGACGCTGTGTACGCCCAAGTTGGAAACTAAGGGTCGCAAATGGGGCTGTCTGGGTACGCTGATTGGCATAGTGATGTTGGTGCTTCTCGTTGTGGTGGTGCTCATGTTATTGCCTGACTTGTACGAACAATTGCAATCGTGGTTCCAATCCTTGAAGTGATATGATTAAAAACCTAATCTTCGACTACGGCGGCGTGCTCCTCGACTGGAACCCGCATTACCTTTATGACCCTTATTTCGGCGATGTGGAAAAGGCCGAGTGGTTTCTCACCCACATTTGCACCTACGAGTGGAACGCCCAGCACGACAACGGCAAACCCATTGCGGAAGGCACGGCGGAACTCATTGCCGTGCATCCCGAGTGGAAAAAGGAAATCGAACTGTATTACGGCGAGTTCATGAAAATGATGGGTGGACAGATTCTAGGTATGGAGGAATACATCAAGGAGCTGAAAGCCAAAGGCTTCCGTGTGTTTGGATTGTCCAACTGGTCGGAGGAGACCTTCTCCTTGGTGCGGCCTGTCTATCCCGTCCTCAACCTCATGGAGGACATGGTGATTTCCGGCATCGAGCGGGTGATGAAGCCCGACCCGAAGATTTTCCAACTGGCCTTGCAACGCTTTGGCATCAAAGCCGACGAGACGGTGTTTATTGATGACAACCCGAATAATGTTGCTGCCGCGAATGCCTTGGGCATTACGGGGATTTTGTTTGAGGGGAAAGAGAAATTGGAAAATGATTTGATGGGATTGCATCGCAAGAAATCTTGAAAAAATCATAATTAAAATCGTTTAAAATCAATTGATTTATGAAAGGTTTCGTAGTAAGTTATATTATTCTTTTTTCTGTGCTGATTGCCTTGGCTGGGAATGCTTTTGGGCAGGAAACGAATGGTTGGGAATTCGATTATTTGCATGGCAAGGTTAAGACATATACGGAATTTCATTATACGTTTGACATTAGTGATTCAATCAACCACGACGAGTTCATGATGCGATTTTATCAATGTGGTTTCGATATTATTAGGATGATTCATTTTGGTGACAGTATTAAATCTGAAAGAGATCATAAATCTTGTGGAATGAAGGAGTTTGATTCTTTGGGGTATTATACAATGTGGTCGTATAATAATAATGAAACTTATTATCAAAATGAATATGATAGCCATGACCAATTGTTAAGACGGATAATAATAGATGACGTCGATACAGTTGATACTATTTCTTTCCTCTATGATTCAGTTGGTAGGCTTATTGAGTGTAGGTATACGGATTATCTGTATCAATGGGATTATGATTCAGATGGTCGTTTGGTGGAATACAGATATACGGATATTATATTGGATTCGGTTCTTATCCTTGAAAAATATGAATTTGACAAGGAGGGTGTCTTGCGGAAGAAAGAGAGTTTTGATAATAGGGAGGAAGTTAATAGAAGTGAGTATTTCGAATACGACTCAAAAGGGAATGTCGTTTTTGAAAGGACATATGATTTGGGTACTGTTGAGCCGTGTTTCGAAAGGGAAACAAGTTACCAATACGATATGAATGACAGCATAATTGAAGAGATTCGGAGGGGGACGAGATGGGTCACTTCCCCGGTTAAAGATACCGTGTGGAAAGAGATAGACTCAACAGGACAAGTCGTTGAACGTTTTGGTATTACGGCCAATCATTCCAAAGTAAAGATGGAATCGCACTCTGTAAGAATAATTACTCGTAATGATAGAGGGGTCCCTATTAGAGAAGTGTATGAGGAATATGAGAGCAATTCCAGCGAACCTCGTTACATAATAATGAGGAATTATGATGAATTAGGACGAATTGTTGAAGAAGAACGGAAGGGAGGCTCTTATTCATGGTCATACAAAAAAAATTGGGAGTATTATAAGGAGACTGATTTATGGTCATATTTTGCAAGTTATTTTGGAGAAGACAAAGACTATGCATTTGACCACGAAAGTCTATTCTTCTATGACGACCATGGCAATTGTATAGCACACATACAATGGATGCCAAAGACTCAGAATTCGGAGTATTATTTTGAGGTGTATCGGTATGAGTATTATGAGTGATTTTTATGCAGATTATTGATTTTGAATGATTTTTGTAATAGATTTTTGAAAGATTTCTTGCCGAAGGCAATACCAAATAAAAAGAACATGAAAATCCTTTCAGTAGAACAAATAAGAGAAGCCGACCGCTACACCATCGAAAACGAACCCATCGAGTCCGTTGACTTAATGGAGCGTGCTGCTACAAGAGTCTTCGAGTGGCTCTATCGTCGTGCGCCGCGCGAGAAGACCATCAAGATCTTCTGCGGCATGGGCAACAACGGCGGCGACGGCCTCGTGGTGGCCCGACTACTCAATGAGCAAGAGATTGTCCCGCAGGTGTTTATGGTGCGCTACAGCGACCGCATGAGCCACGACTGCGAGGTGAACTACTACCGCCTCGTGAATGAGACCAAGGTGCCGATGTTCGACATCCTCACCGAGGACGACTTCCCGAAAGTTGATGCCAACGATGTGGTGGTCGATGCCATCTTCGGCTCGGGCCTCAACCGTCCGCCGCAAGGCATGACCGCCGACCTAATCGCCTACCTCAACCAAAGCAAGGCCATCCGCGTGGCTATCGACATCCCTTCGGGCCTCTTCGCCGACGAGCCCAGTGCCTTGGGCTTCATCTTCAAGGCTGACTACACGCTGACCTTCCAAAACCCCAAGTTGGCCTTCCTGCTGCCCGAAAACGACCCGTATGTGGGCCGCTTCGAGGTCTTGGACATCGGTCTGCATCCTCGCTATCTGGAAGAGGTGGAAACCAACAACTTGCTGACCGTCAAGGCGATGGTGAAGCCGATACTGCACAACCGCACAAAATACTCCCACAAAGGCACTTACGGTCATACGTTGCTGATTGCTGGCTCTGAAGGCAAAACGGGTGCCGCTTTGCTGGGTGCGAAAGCCTGTCTGCGCACGGGTGTTGGTCTGTTGAGCGTACACCTGCCCAAGGTAGCCCAATTACCCTTGCAAACAGCCATCCCCGAGGCGATGATTGATGGCGACGACTCAGAAACCTGCTTCTCGACATTTGGCAAATTGGATGCCTATACCGCTGTAGGCGTTGGCCCGGGCTTGGGTAAGGCTGACGACACCGTCCGCGCCTTGAAACGCTTGATTCAAGAGGTGCAAGTGCCATTAGTGATGGATGCCGACGCCTTGAACATCCTCTCCGACAACCCGACTTGGCTGCCGTTCCTGCCTGCCAAAACGATACTGACTCCGCATCCCAAGGAGTTTGAGCGCTTGGTAGGGAAGTCTTCGACCTCGTTTGAACGCCTTGAGAAGCAAAGGGAACTGGCTGTGAAATACAACCTTATTGTCATCGTGAAAGGCGCACACACCACGGTCGCGATGCCCAACGGCACCATTTTCTTTAACACCACAGGCAATCCTGGCATGGCCACGGCGGGCAGCGGTGATGTGCTGACGGGCATCATCCTCTCGCTCTTGGCGCAACGCTATTCGCCTGAGGAAGCCGCTGTGTTGGGTGTCTATCTCCACGGCCTCGCAGGCGATCTCGCCGCCGATGAGATTGGGCAGGAGGCATTGATGGCTTCTGACATCACGGAGCATTTGGGGAAGGCATGCGCTGCGCTTCACGCGAAGTAGTTTTTTTCCACGCAGAATTCGCTGAAATCGCAGAACCTGCCGGACACGATTGCCTCACGCAGAATGCGCTGAAATCGCAGAACCTGCCGGACGCAAACCAATCATCGCATTGCGATTCCCATAATTTTGCGGATTCTGCGTGATAAACTATGTATGTGTCGATTCGAGTGAAAAGAGTATGTTGAGTAAAGAAACTATCTGACGACCACCTTTTTGGTCAAGGTGCCCTCTTTTCCAGTAGCCACGAAGAAATAAATCCCTTTTGCGCGTCTTTTCATACTGTACTCCAATTCTTTGGTGCATGAGGCGTTAAAGGTTTGTATAACATCAATCAAACCTCCCATCATATCATACACTTTGACCACAACTTTACCCTCCATGTCTTCAAAACGTAGTTCCATTTCTCCATTGTTGGGGTTGGGGATGATATCGAAGGTGCTCCTTGGATCATCCTGTTCGTTGATGCCATAGAATGATGGTATAAGCCAATAACGCACTATATCTTCCTCTTTCGAACAAGGGCTCACCGCTTTGAAGGTAAGCCAAACGGTATCCTCCACCCAATCCATCGGATACAAGATGCAAGTGCGATTGTCGTCGGAAGGGACGATGCGCCAGCTCGGTTTTGAAATGCTCCATTCGCATAGGCTGTCAATCCACGTGAAATCGGAAAGAGAGTCGATAGCTTGGAAGGTATAGCATTTCACATTGAACTCTGTCGCTGTGATAGGATAATGCGGTGACTCGATGGTTGGCGTGATGCACTCCAAAACTGGATTAGGTTCGTAATTCACGGTAAGGTTCAAATCAATAATGCTATCACAGCCATCTCTAGTCAGACCTTCATACTGATAATGACCTGACTCCGTAAGATAGCCATCTGGGGCTGCCTTCCACGGATACCTGTCGCACACCGTTTCCACCAAGCTAGCTTCATAACCTTTCTTGATGGTAAGGTCTAGTATATAGATATCGTCGCATCCAATAGAATCGGTAATAGTGTCGTAGTAAACACCATCATGGAAGTACTCGTGATTACGCCATGTGAACGAGTTTTCGCATGTTTTCACTCTTTCAGTTGGATGGATTCGCTCATGATCTATCGTAAGATGCAGCGTAATTGTACTGTCGCAGCCAAGAGCCGTTTGTGACGAATACGCGTAATCACCCGATTCCGTATAGGTGGCACCGTGCCAGGTGAACGCGTTGCATGCGACTGCCGTTGTGTCACCTTGGAAATCATGGCCAAGGGTAAGGTGTAGCACAAAGGTGCTGTCACAAGTTCCGGGTTCTTGAATAATATTTACGTATGTGCCGCTATTCGTAAAGTTGGTTCCACGCCAATGGTAGTTGTTGCATGCTGTTACATTTTCCTCTGAATTATAGCTTCCACTGATGACAAGGTTCAAGAGCAAAAGGCTGTCGCATCCATCAATGCTCTGCGCCAGATGGGTGTATACTCCAGATTCGGTGTAGGTCGTGTTATACCATTCGTATTCATTACAAGCCGTGGCCTCAAGGTAAGTCGTGTCAATAGGGTTGATGGTCAGGTGAAGTATCAAAGTGCTGTCGCAGGTTCCAGGTGTATGGACAATCTGGGTGTATGTGCCGCTTTCAGTATAAGTATTCCCTCGCCAATCATAGCTGTCGCATGCAGTTGCATACTCTTCTGAAATCAAGGTCCTGACATTTATCGTTTTGGTAAGATAGAGCGAATCCATTGTTCTGTGAGGGTTATGAAGCACATTGGTTACAGTGTAGAAACCGTCAGTGATATAAGTGTGGGTAACTTGTTCGCCTTGCGCTGAAGTGCCATCGCCAAAATACCATGTCACGTCATCATAGTGCCAGTTGGTTTCCGTATTGAATTCCAAGGCTTGATTGGTGCAGAAATAATGGTCTTCAGGGATTTCCGAATAATCCCAGCCGTCAATTGTCATGGTGTAATTGAAGTTGGTAGAAAAACTATGTGCCTTAAGGAAAACGCCTGAATCAGCAAACTCGTCACCTACGTCACAAATGGCCATTTTGATATGGTAATTCGACATGGGAACCACGTTGAAACTTACTTCGATCAAGGTTGTGAAACCGTCAAATTGAATGGTAGAGCCTCCTGTGTTGTCGATGTAATACGCTGAATTGTGGTTGAGGTTCACATTGTCGATGCTGACGACATCTGTCGTTCCAGGTATCAAGGCCATGTTCTGATGGTCGTAATATCCGCCGGCAGGATTGATTCCTTCCACAAAAAAGCCAAATACGTCGTTGTAATCCCCGCCGACCCATTCCATATATTCTTCAGAGCCGAACACAAAACTGAAAGTCAACGTATTATCCCAAGGGATAAAATCAAACTCAAGCACTGCGACATTTTGTGTTGTTCCAGAGGCAATGGAGGCTAAATCATCATCGTAATATGCGTCACATGTTGAAGGAACCATTGTTTCATCTGAGTCGTTTGGGCCGACAGCGACACTCACTCCTCCAGTAGCCAGGATGAGACCAGACTCCATACCGATGTTGGTAGGTGTACTACCTGTCTCGAACTTACCAATGAGGTTGCAATAAATGATTCTTTCGGAACCGTTGAATTTGGCATTGGATATGGTGACGCCATTGTCCAATAGGATGTTTCTGACCAATGAATCCGCTGTCCAGCCATTCAGGTCTGAGGCTTCTGTCACAATAAGTTGGGCGTGCAGTTTCCCTGAAAATAGAAAGCCCAGTAGTATGGTAATCAGGAATAGTGTTCTTTTTCTTTTCATTTCGCAAAGTTCTTTTTTTCAACATTTTGACAGCGGCAAAAATAGATAAAAAAATGAATTTTACAAGGGGCGGATTGAAAAATCTGGAAAAGTATTCTTGGGATTGTGTATTTTTGCCATTCATTGTTAGCTAGTCTATGATTAAAACCACCGTTTCGAACCGAGAGATCTGGCGTATCGCATATCCCATAATGTTGGGTAACCTGGCGCAGACCATCATCACCTTTACTGACACCGCATTCTTGGGTCACCTTGGCACCATCGAGCTGAGCGCCTCCATGATGGCGGGCTTGTATTATTTTGTCTTCACCACCTTGGCGATGGGTTTTGCTATTGGCATACAGATCTTCATCGCGAGGCGCTACGGAGAGGGCAACTTCAGCAAGATTGGCGTGGTGTTCCAGCATGGAGCCTTGTTTGTGCTGGGGTTGGGGCTTTTGCTGTTCAGCATCCTGTTCTTCTTCAGCCATAGGCTGTTGCATGTCATCATCGAGTCGGAAAATATCTATGGAGCGGCCAATGAATACTTGAGATTCAGGCAGTTCGGCATCATGTTCGTGGTGTTCAACTTCCTGTTCCGCTCTTTCTATGTCGGCATCAGCACCACCAAGGTCATCACCTTCTCGACCATCATTATGGCGGTGGTCAACATTTTCTTCGACTGGGCTTTGATTTTCGGCCATGTGGGTCTGCCAGAGATGGGCATCGGCGGCGCGGCTTTGGCCTCGCTGTTGGCTGAAATCACGGCGTTTTTCTTCTTCTGGGTTTACACCTACATCAAGATACCGCATGAGGAATACGGCATGTTCCGTTGGCACAAGTGGCAGCCCGCCTTGATGGGCGACATCCTCAAAGTGGCCTTCCCAAGTATGATACAGCGCCTGTTCTCCTTTGGTGCCTGGTTCATCTTCTTCGTCATGATCGAGAAAATGGGGGAGATGGCCATCGGCGTCTCGTCGGTGGTCCGCAGCACCTATATGATCCTCATCATCCCGGGCATCGCTTTTTCTTCGACCGCCAACACTTTGACGAGCCGTATCATCGGTGAGGGCAAGAGCAATGAGGTGATGTCGACGATTTGGAAGGTGGTGAGAAACAGTTTTTTGTGTTCTGCCATTTTGGTTGCCGTTGTGGCAGTCATTCCGCATCTTGTCCTCCAGATTTACACGGATGACGCAGCCTTGGCGCAAGCGGCCATTCCTTCGGTGTATGTAATCTGTGCCGCCACCTTATTGGGTGCTTTCTCCATGACCTTCTTCGAGGCCGTCTCGGGCACAGGCAACACCACGGCGGCCATGGCTTTGGAGTTCGGCATCCTCATCATCTACATCATCTATGTCTTTCTGATGTCGAAGACCTCGACCATTGCCGGAGTGTGGACTGCCGAGTGGGTCTACAACATCTCCATCGGCCTGATTTCGCTGGTGTATATTTGGAAGGCGGACTGGGGGAGGAAGCGGATATAGTGTTACTCTTTATCCCTCAGCATCGGGAATGGTCTCGCAAACACTTTCGGGAACGGCGTTTCAAACTCCATGTCCGTTTTCTTGATGGGGTGGTGGAAGCAGAGCTTGTAGGCATGCAGACAAAGTCTTCCCAGTGAATTGTCATAGGCTCCTGAGTCTGAATGGCCGTATTTCGGGTCACCCACAACGGGATGCCCGATGTCTGCCATGTGGACGCGGATCTGGTTCTTGCGACCAGTCTCCAACTGCAACTCAACCAAGGAATACTTGGGATTGGAGTATAGGGTCTCGTAGTAGGTCTCGGCATATTTCCCGCCATTGTCGGTGGGGCTGGAATAGGTGATAAAGGCCTTGTTGTCCTTCAACCACGACTTTACCATGCCTTCCTTCTTTTCCATGCAGCCGCTCACCACCGCCACATAACGGCGGTCGTAGACGGTGTTCTTCCAGTCTTCCTCGAACATCAAGGCGACCTCCTTGCGCTTGGCGAAGAGCATCAGACCGCTGGTGTCGCGGTCGAGGCGGTGGATGGTGTGGGCACGGCATCGTTGCTGCGTGTAGATGAAATAGTCGTTCAAGATGCTTTGGGCCGTGTCTTTCTCCTTGGTGGGGCTGTTGGTGAGCAGACCTTCCTTCTTGTCGATGACGAGCAAGTATTTGTCCTCATAAACGATTTTTAGCCAGGGACTGCGGAAACGTTCTTTGGCAGTGGGTTTGCCGATTTCGACCACCATGCCGGGTGCAAGGGCGAAGTCGAACTGGGTGGTGCGCTCGCCGTCAACCGAGACGGTTTTATTGGCCAGCAAACGTTTGACCTTGTTTCGGCTGATGCCATCCATCTTCTTCATCAGGAAATCCATCAACGGCATAGGTTCCGTTACGTTGAATTTCAATGGGTTGCTCTTGGAATGCGGGGCTTTTTTGTTGTCGTTTTTCATGCTTCGGTCGGTTTAATAGGGCAGGGGCTCGTCGGAAGTAATGGTGGGATTGTATGGGGATATGATCTCTTCGTCGTTCATCTTTGAGCTGTAAACTTGCGACTGGTCGAATTGGCTGTTGGGACCAATTGAGGTGAAGCCACTGCTGTCGAAGCCTTGCTCCAATTCTTCAAAGCGGGCATATTGTCCGACAAACCTGAGTTCCACTTCGCCTAGTTTGCCGTTACGGTGCTTGGCGATGTCGATGACGGTGTAGCCCTTGGGCTTGTCTTCCGAGTCGACGCCGTCTTTGTAGTATTCGGGACGATAGATGAACATGACCATGTCGGCATCCTGCTCGATGGCACCCGATTCACGCAGGTCTGAGAGGATGGGCTTCTTGGAACCGGGACGTTGCTCCACGTTACGGCTCAGCTGCGACAGGGCGAGGACAGGGATTTCCAGTTCCTTGGCCAAAGCTTTGAGCGAACGCGAGATGGTGCTGATCTCCTGCTCACGGTTGAGGCCTTTGTCGCCTTTGGCGGTCATCAGTTGCAGGTAGTCGATGAAGACCATCTGAATGTCGTGCTGTTGTTTCAGTCGGCGGCACTTGGCACGCAGTTCGAAGACGGAGAGCTGGGGCGTGTCGTCGATGAAGATGGGGGCGTCGGTCAAAGGTGTGACCTTGGTGTTCAATTGCTGCCATTCGTATTCGGCTAAGTCGCCCGAGCGCAACTTGTCGGCGGTGAGAGAGGTCTCGGTCGAAATCAGACGGGTCACCAGCTGCACTGAGGACATCTCTAAGGAGAAGAAGGCCACTGGCCGATTGAAGTCGACGGCGGCGTTGCGCGCCAGGTTCAAGGCGAAGGCGGTCTTACCCATGCTGGGACGTGCGGCCAAGATGATGAGGTCCGACTTCTGCCAGCCTTGTGTGATGCGGTCGAGCTCGGTGTAGCCCGACGGCACGCCACGCAGGGTGTCGCCAGTGCCTTTGGCATTCTCTATGTCGGTGATGGCACGGCTCACCAAGGCCTGCATCGAGTCATAGCTGCGGCGCAGGTTGTTCTCGCTGATCTGGAAGAGGTTGTTCTCTGCCTTGTCCAACAGGTCGAAGACGTCGGTGGTCTCCTCGAAGGCCTCGTGGATCATGTCGGACGAGATGAGGATGAGCTGGCGCTGGATGTGTTTCTGCATGATGATGCGGGCGTGATACTCGATGTTGGCTGCCGAGACCACACGGTTGGTCAGCTTCGAGATATAGTAGGCTCCGCCCACCATCTCCAACTCGCCGCGTTGCTTGAGCTCGTTGGTGACGGTCAGGATATCGATGGGTTCCGACTTTCCGAACAACGACTTGATGGCATCGAAGATTTTCTGGTGCTTGTCGAGATAGAAGGCTTCAGGCGTCAGGATGTCGATGACTTCGTTGACGGCACTGCGCTCCAACATGAGGGCGCCGAGCACCACTTCCTCGAGGTCGGTGGCCTGGGGAGGGATGCGTCCTTGGTTGTCAAAAACTTGTTCGGGGGTCATGATATTGCGTTTCGCGGTATCGCCGAAAGGTCGGCGTGTGGTGTTATCGTTTGACATAAAATGGGATTTCTTTGTTCGTTATGGATGGGCAAAAATACGCATAATTTCCCGACCCGACAGGAGGGAGGAAAGGAAGTTATCAACTACTTGAAAAGATGTTGATAAGTTTTTGCAACCACTTCATTCTCAGCTATCAAGTCTTCGCGTGCCTGTTGATAACCCATGAGGTCGTTGCCAGTGGCTTCGAGCAGAATTCGGCTGTGTTCGAAGAGTCTAGCTTCGCCGAAAAGGGCCGTTTCGAGGCGTTGCAAGGTGAGCCCCCGTTTGATGGCCGGATGGTAGAAACGGGCCTGTTCGAGCACGTCGAAGAGGTTGAAGACTTTGTAGCCCACCGCCTGGTTGCGGATGATGTCGTGGCGCAGCAGGGTGGTGGTGAGGTTTTGAGG
>JAEEGK010006519.1_pt1 | contig 28102 bp, 20 predicted proteins | sample 8958771 | NCBI WGS metagenome assembly JAEEGK01 (sample SAMN16246547, study PRJNA631951) | gut metagenome | biome: gut microbiome; feature: rumen; material: SC-attached | host: Bos | place: Iran: Karaj | collected 2018-10 | reverse complement strand
GAAAATTTATATATTATTGTATCATAAAATAATAATTAATTATCAACAAATAAAAAAAAATTTATTTTATTTTCCAATGGCAAATCTTTTCAATTATATATTTGGGATCTTATCTTTTATTTTAGGACTAAATAAAAACAAATATATAAATTTATCAGATTATAAATATCCATCACCAAAAGATAAAAGATATATATATATTCCAATAATAGAAACAACAGATTTACATGGATATGGTTTCCAAAGAGAAATTGAATCTAAATCTAATTTTTCATATGGAGGAGGTTCATTATTATCATCATATATTGAAGCAATTAGAAAAGAATGGGGAGATAATTTTATATATTTAGATGCAGGTGATAAATATAAAGGAGGTGTTGAAAGTACAATTTCAAATGGTACTATTATGACAGAAATATTTAATCATGAAAATTTAGATGCTAGTGCAATTGGAAATCATGAATTTGATAATGGAGTTTCATATTTTGAAAAACAAATGGAATCTTCTAATTCAGAATGGATTACTACTAATATTAGGAATGCTAATAGTAATAGTGTAGAAGCTTTTAATGTTAAAAAATATCTTCAAAAAAAAATTATTACTAAAAGAGGAATTAAAATAGGAATTTTAGGTTATACACCTTTATTTACTTATTATTCTGATAATGATGTTCTTAAAAAATTAACTTTTTTAAAAATGAAAGAATCAATATCAGAAGAATCAAAAAGATTAAGAGAACAAGATAAAGTAAATTCCGTAATATTATTAATACATTATGGAATTGAATGTTATAGTGATAGTCAAGATATTGGTATTTATAATATATCACATACACCACATAATTTAAATTGTAACACAGAAAATAATGAATTATATGATTTTTTAATGAGTAGTCCAATAGGAACAATTGATGCTGTTTTTGGTGGTCATGTTCATTATCCAGGTCATCATTTTTTTAATGGAATTCCTGTTATACATTCTAAAGATAGAGGTATTAATTTTCATATTGCTTATTTACCTTTTAAAGATGGTAATTTAGTTAGAGAAGAAATACAAGTTGAAGGTCCAATTCCTTTATGTGATAAAATATCAAATAAGACTAAAAAATGTAATTATGATAATAAAGATGAAGAAATGTATCCATTTACTTTTCATAATAGTATTATTAGATATAATATAAAAATTGAAAGAAATGTTTTGAATAAATATCATAAAGAAATGAAAAAATATAAAAAATTTATTTGTAATAATAATGATGCTATATTAGAAAGAACAAAAGAAGAAAATGTAGTAGGAAATTTAGAAACAGATGCAATTAGAATTAAAACAAAAGCTGATTTTGGATTAATAAATAATGGAGCTTTTAGGACTGTTTGGTATCCTGGAAAAATATATTTAAAAGATCTTTATGATATGAATCCTTTTCAAAGTAATATTGTTACTTTTGAAATGAGTGGTGAAGAAATTTATAAAACTATGAATGTTTTACAGACTGGGGAAAAAAAATATTATGCTATTTCAGGAATGAGAATATATTTTAAAAATGTAAATGGGAATTTTATTATTGATAAAATTACTTTAAGTAATGATCAAGAAATTGATAGGAAAAAAAATTATATTATTGCTACTACTAATTTCATTTTTGGAGGAGGTGATGATTTTAAAGATATATTAAAGTGGTATACTCCTAGAAATACAAAAACTTTTGAGCCACTTATTTCTATTGTTGAAGAATATTTAATTAATATAAAAGATATTAACAAAGCTAATTATTATGATAATGAACCTTCAAAAAGAAGATTAGTTTTTAAGTAAACTAATTATATTTTATATTAGTATTTTTTAAATAAATTAAAAAATTGTTATTTAATTTTTGATAATTTAATTATTTAATCAATTAAATTTTTATTTATTTTATAATTTGGAATAATAATATTCTTTTATTGGGAAAAATTTAAATAAATATATATAATTTATTGGAAAAATTTTTTTTAAATCAGAATAAATTTTTATTCCTATCTTTAAATGTACATAAAATAATTATATTTTTATTTTTTTTAATTTTCATTTTCTTATTCTGATAATTTATCTTCATTTTCAGATTCATTTTCTGAATTATCTATATTAGATTCTTTATTTGAATTCTTATTTAAATTTGAACTTTTATTTGAATTACTTGAACTACTTTTATTTTGTGTTGATAATTTTAATTGGTTTTTTAATGAAGTATTTTTATATAAACCTCTAATATTTCCATTATTTACTAATGATTGAGAATTTTTTAAATTTTTTTCTTCTGATTCATTATTATTAAACTTATTGTTTTTAGTTTTAAATAATTTATTTTGAGAACTTGTTTTTGAACTTTCTGTATTAGTAAATTCTGATGTTTTTCTATTTATTTTATTTGGAGTAAAATAATTAATATGAACTGGATATTTATTAAGTAATAAATTTTTATCTTTATCATTTTCCTTTTTTTCATTTTGTCCAGAATTAACACTAGATAAATGATTATTAGATTCTATTTCAAATTTTTCTCTTGATGTCGTTTTTTTTTTATTTTTAATTATATCATCTTCATTTTCAATTTCTTCTATTTCTTCAATTTCATCTTCTTCTTCAGATTCTTCTTCACTATAATTTTCATCAAAATCTTTATCAAAAACATAAATTAATCTTACACTAAAATATTGTGAAATATATAATAAAATTCCTGCAAATGTAATTAAAATAATTTGAATTAAAGCAACTTTATTAAATTTATTAATTGCAATATCATAAAAATCAATTAAATCATATCTTAAAATTGAACAATCAAACATATCATAAATAGTAGATGATTTAATTAATCCATTATATTTAATATAATTATATAAAAAATTTTCAAAGAATGAATAATCATTTTGATATTCTGTAATTAATTTTTTAGAAATTTCTAAAATTAAATTATAAATATTAGTATTTGCATTAAATATATTATTAATTAATTGTCTATTTTTATTATCAAAATTTTTTAAAGCATCAAAATACATATCTGTAAAGGAATCAAGATTTTCATTATTATATGTTTTACATGCTGAAGAATATCTTATATATTGTTCATTATATGTCCATTCATTAAGTATTAAACAATAATTTCTTCCTTCATAAAATAAATTTTCATTTGATAAATAATTATAATTATTTGGACAATCATCTTTTATTGAAACCCAATAATCTTTTCTTGAAACTACACAATTAATTTGATGTGAATTTGGATAAGATGAATCTGTATATGAATTTAAAATATCAAAATTATATTTTACATCATTTTCTTTATAATATGAATAATTTGTTGTTTTTGTTATATTATTTTTATATTCTTCTAATATAGAAGTTTTTTCAAAAATTGATTTAATATTACTTAAAGTTGATTCTATATTTAAAGAGTAAATTTTAAAATTAGTATAATCTTCATATAATGAATTTATATATTTTAGATATGATTTATCAATTCCAAATAAATAACCTAGATTTGAATTTGAACTTTTACCATTTAAGCATGATTGAAAATAAGAAGGAAATAATGAATTTGTCATAATTTCATTTAAAAAAATATTTGTATTGTCATTTGTATTTCCCATATATTCATTTGATAACATGTAATTAAAAACTGATATTGATTCTTTATTTACAGTTCTATAAAAAGATAAAAAACAAATTAAAATAAAAGTACAAATAATTATGATAAACATAAAATTCCAAAAAACAAAAAAAAAAATTTTAACATTATACATACATTTAGTAGGTTTTTTCCCACAAATAAAAAAACTTAACATCAATAAAACTAAACAACTTCCAAATAAAACACAATAAAAAATCACATAAATAAATAAAAAAATATTTTTAGTAATTCTTTTATTTAACTTTTGATAATTTTTCCCAATAATATTATAAATATCCAAATATAAATTTTCAAATCCATCAAATTCTTCCATAATACTAGTAATATAATTTTTAATTTCACTAGAATATGTTTTTATATTATTAATATCAGTTTTAAGATTTTTTAATGAATTTACAGCAGCATTAATATTATTAATATATTCATTATAAAATTCTCCTAATAAAGTATTTGATGATGTATATGGACCAAATAATTCTTGATAAATTAAAAGTAAATTAACAGTATTTTTATAAAATGGACTTGGACTAGGAATTAATTTTGTAGTAGCATAATTTATTGAATATTCTTCTATTTTATTTAAAATATTTTCATCTTCATTTATAATATCTGTATATTTTTGAAATATATTTGTATTTGATAATTCTGTATTTATTAATGATGATGTATTTGATAATGAATCATCAAATTTTGAAAAACCTGGAAATATTGGAAAAGAATTATTTGATATTGTATCTTCTGAAAAACCATCAAATGAATGAGAAATGAAATTAAATAATGCACATAAACTAGCATTCATATCTCTTTTAAGTTTATTATTTAAAGATAATGCAAATATAAAACAAATAATTCCACAACATATGAAAAATATTGTTGTTATATAACCACAATATTTACAATTTCTTTTTTTTCTTATTCTTTCTAATGGTTTTAAATTTCTAAATAAACATAAATTATTATTCCATAAAATTATTATTATTATATATGATAAAAAAATTGATATTGATAAAATTATCATAATTATTGTGAATAATATTTTATTATTAAATTTACTTATTTTTTTAGTAAAAGAACCATTTAATAAAAATGAAATTATATATTCATTTGAAGTTGATTCATCATTTACTTGATCATTATAATATTCATCAAGTGTTGTATAATTTTCATTTCTTTTGTATGAATTAAATTTTCCTGATTTACAAATTCTTTCAATTTCTTTATAATTAATATCATTTTTAATATATAGAATTTTGGAAATAAAAATTAATAGAATAAATAAATTTTTATTTTCTTTCATTTTTCTATAAAGGTTAATTTAATATATATATATATATATATTATAAAAATTAAATTTTTTAGATAATTCATTATTTAAATAAAGAAAGGAATAAACAGATTCTTTAAACAAATTTCAAAATAGCCCATAATTTAATTAAATATACACATTTCATACGTTATACTTCTATTAATAATACAAATATAATATACAAAAGTAACAAAACAACATAATTTAATTCCTCCCTTTTAACTTTAATAAATAATTTTTATATTGAATAAATAATTTTTGATTCACGTAAAAATTAAATTCAATCATTTCAGCAAATTTCTTTTCTAATTTTCTTAATTCTATACAACAAACACCAAAAATTTCAGCATAGAATTTAATTTTAAAATGATTATCCTCATTAAATTTAATAGCGCATAAAATAGAAGAACATATTAATCTATGAATATTATAAGGTGTTAAAATTAAATTTGTTAATTCACAAAATTTGTCAATATATATTAAGCTTATTATTAAAGTACTTTGATTAATTTCAGTATAATTTGCTATTCTTTTTATATAATCAAATAAAGAAAAATTTGGTAATGATTTTCCTGCAAAAATTAATTCGGCTTGAGAATGAAGAATTAATCTATAATTAGGTAATTTTTTATTTTCTTCAATCATCATTTCTATTGTTGATGAAATAATATTTATTAATTGAAAATATGATTTATTTAATATTTTCAATTTTTTATTTGAATTATTCGTTGATATACCTGAAAAATTTTCTGACATTTAATTAATAATAATATAATAAAAATAAATTTTGAAATTGTTAAATAAATTAATTATTTTTTACATAATTTAAAAATGAGAATGAGATTATCATCTAGTAAAAATACACTTTCAAATTTAATTAGAAATAAAACATTACAAGCAATGGGATTAATAAATAATAAAAAAGAAAAAGAAAATACGACTGAAAGTGAAGCAAAATCAGAAAAATTAATGCCAAAAATTTTAAAACAAGATGAAATTTTAAAAAAATTGATTTTATTTTTTAATATGAGAGAACAATTTGAATTCTTGAAAATTAGTAAATATTTTAGAAAAATTATATTTAATTCAAATACATATTCTAAATATTTAAATATAAGAAGTGAATTTACAGGAGAAATTACTTTAATTAAACAAGAAGAGAAGAAAAAAGAAGAAATAAAAAAAGAAAAAGAAAAAAAAGAAGAAGAAAAAAAAATAAAGAAAAAAAGAGTACATTCAATATCAAATATAATAAAAAGTGCAAAAGTTCCTGATTTAAATTCAATATATAATGTTCAAGATAAAAATTCAGACAAAAAAAAGATTCAAATAATAACTTTTACAGAATTACCAAAATGCAAAATTGATTTAAAAAATCTAAAATATTCAGATATAATTGGAGCAAATGGAGATAAAATACTTAAATTTACTAAAAAATTTGACTTAAATCCAATTGAAGTAAAATGTATTTTTTTTGGTTTATTAGAATCAAAAATGTTATTAAAAGAAACAAATAATGAATTTAATATTAAAAATTCTGGTATTGGTGGAGCTATTTCTTTATTTGTAAAACCGATTATTAATTTAAAAAGATATAATTTAATTAAAATTAATGTGTCAGGTAATCAATTTAATCAAAGGGATTTAAAATATTTAGGTTTAATAATATCATTAAATTCATCAACTTTAAGTTTTTTAGATTTAAGTTATACAAATTTAGATGATGAAAATTGTAGATTTTTATTTTTAGCTTTAAAAAAATGTGTTAATATTTCATTACTTAATTTAACAAATAACAGTATTGGTTCAGAAGGTTTATCATATTTAGAAAAATTTTTTTTAAATTCAGAAAAATTAACAACATTAATGTTAAGACATAATTTAATTGGAACACAAGGATTAATTTATTTAACAGGATATTTTAAATTAAATAAAAAAATAAAATTAAGAACATTAGATATATCATATAATGGAATTTATATTGAAGGAGTTCAAACATTAACTGAATTTATAGTAAATTATAAAAAATTAATTTCATTATATATGGGTGGAAATTATATTAAAGAAGAAGGAATTAATATTTTATCAAATGGTTTATTAAATAGTCAAAATTGTGAATTATCATATTTATTTTTAGAAAATAATAATTTAAGTACTAAAAAATCAATTGAATATGTTGCAAATATTATTTCTAAACATCCTTTTATTACATCAATAGAATTAAAAACAAATGAATTATTTGATGAATATGGTTCTAAATTGTTTGAATTATTAAATCCTGAATCTAAACTTTTGTCTTTAGATTTATCTAATAATAATATTGGTGAAAAAACATTGGATTCTATGTATAATTATTTAATACAAAATAAAAATTTGAGGAGAATTATTTTAAATGAAAATGAATTTAATGAAGATTGTTGTAAAGTTATTAAAGATATTTTAAAGGATTCAAAAGTTAATATTAAAAATTTATCTTTGAAAAGTTGTCATATTGAAAATAATATTAATTTAATTTTTGAAGGTTTAACTGAAAATAAAATGATTGAATCAATTGATTTATCAAATAATAAAATTGGAGTTAAAAAAAAAAGATTTAAATCTATTTTAAATTGTTTAAAACTAAATAAAGAATTAAATGATATTAATTTAGATTCAAATGAATTACATGATGATTGTCTTGAAATATTAATTGAAGGATTATTTGATTCTACAACAATAAAAAATATAAATCTAAATGAAAATCTTTTTTCAAAAGAGCTTTATCCTAAATTATTAGATTTAGTTAAAGTAAATAAATATATAAAAAAATTAACTATAATAAATAGTGGTTTTGATGAGAAGAGTTTAATTGAATTAGATAAAATAGTAAAAAATAATGCTTTAATGAAAAATGAAAAAATAATTAAAAATATTATAATATATGATGATGTTATGGGAGAAAATGAAGAAGGAAGTGATGATAAAGATAGTTCAGAATCATTTGTAAGAAAAAGAACTTCAAAAAAATCAAATTTAAAATTTAATTAAAATAAAATTTATATATAGAATACAATATAATATTTTTTTAATCATAATATAATAATAAAATATAAAAAAACACATATAAAAAAAATTAATTAATTTAATTTAACAGAATTTGCATAAAAAAAATATTTTAAAATAAAAAAAAATAAAAATCAATAATAAAAAAAAAAATAAACTTCACAATCAAAAAAAATATATTAATATTCATTTCTCCAAAAAATAACTATATAAACCCTTAAAAAAAATAAACCTCATAAAAAAACAAAAAAATGACAAACAAACCAAACACTTCAAAAATGGAATATCGTTACTTAGGAAACACAGGACTTCGTGTGAGTGTATTAGGATGGGGTTCAATGATGATGGGAACAGACACAGATGAAAACAACATAAACGCAATAAAAACATTAATATCACATGGAATAAATTTTTTTGACTCAGCAGAAATATATGATTTAGGAAAATGTGAAACAGCATTAGGAAAAGCAATAAAAGAATTACAAATACCAAGAGAAAAAATAGTAGTAACAACAAAAATATTTAGAAATGGAGGAGATCCAAATGATTCATTTTTAAGTAGAAAACACATAATTGAAGGTCTTAATCAATCATTAAAAAGACTTCAAATGGATTATGTTGATGTTATTTATTGTCATAGACCTGATAAAAATACACCAATTGAAGAAACTTGTCGAGCTATGAATTATGTTATTGAAAAAGGAATGGCTTTTTATTGGGGTACTTCAGAATGGGATGCTGATCAAATTATGTTAGCTTATAAAATATGTGAAAAATTAAATTTAATGAGACCTATTGTTGAACAAACACAATATAATTTATTACATAGAGATAGAATTGAAAGAGAATATGCTAATTTGTTTAAAAATTTTAAAATTGGAATTACCGTTTGGAGTCCTTTATTTTCTGGAGCTTTAACTGGGAAATATTTAAAAGATGTTCCTGAGGATTCAAGATATAAGAAACATAATGAACTTAATGGTTATGGTTTGGATTATTATTTTAAAAATAAAAAAGAGATTGATGAAAAACTTGAAAAGTTAAAAGCAATTGCTGAAAAGAAATTAAATTGTACTTTAGCTCAAATGAGTATTGCTTGGATTATTGCTAATCCTGATATTTCTACTGTTATTTTAGGCTCTACTAAAATTAGTCAAGTTGAAGAAATTATTCCTGCTATTGATATTTATAAAAAAATGACTAAAGATATTTTAAAAGAAATTGAAGGAATTTTGGAAAATGCTCCTGTTGGTCCTTGGGATTATGAAAGTTTTAAATTATTAAGAAATAGGAGAAATGAATTACTTGATGTTGATTATATTAGAATGCCTGATTTTGTTAAATAAGATTTAGTTTATTATCTTTGGGTGTTTTTTAAATTTTAATTTAAGAATTTTTGGGATTTATTTTTTTTTTATTTTTCTTGATTTTTAAGATATTATATTTTTTTATTTGTGTTTTATTATTTTATTTTATTTATATTTATATTAAGTTTCTAAAATATATAAATAAATAATTCATTAATTAAAGAAAAAAAATTTACATTTAATAAAAATATATTTTAAAATATATTTAAGTAGAATTAATTATTGATTAACTTTTTTATAAAATTTTTTTAATTTATTTGTTTTTATTAAATTCTGTGTTTTCTATAATATTTTTACACATTTTTTGTATAGAAGCCCCAGTACATTCTTCTAAATAATCATTAATATTTAATAAAATTTTATTAAAGGAAAGAACCATAGAATCAGAAATTTTAATGATAAAATTTTGAACAATAAATCTTGAAACATTTTTTAAAGCATAATCTTCGATTTTTACTTGGATTTCTTTGGTTATTTCATTTTCACTTAATTTCATCCATTCATCTTTTTCTTTCTTTATTCCTTCTGTATTTGAATTTCCAAACATATCATTTATATTAATATAATTTAATATTTCTCCAGTAATATAATTCATTATTTCTTTCTTAATTCCTTGACTTAAATTTCCATCATTATTATTATTTGACTTTTGCATTTTTGATTCTAAATTATCTTGAATTTTTAAATATTTTATTGCTAATTCTGCTGAATTTCTTGTTACAAAATCACTTAAATAAGTTTCAAATTTTTTATTACAAAACTCAGATAAATTTTTAAGAAAATTAGATAAAGAATTTTGTGACTGTTGTGATAAATTTTTATTTTGATCTCCTTCAAAAATTAAAAATTTTGATACATAACATAATAATTTTAAATCCTTACTTACTAATTGTTTTAATGGAATACCAGATGAAAAATTATTAATTTGATTAGTAACTTCAATATTTAAATCATTATGTATTTTTTTCATTTTTTCATTATAATTATTTTTAATATTATGTTTAATTGAATGAAAACAAGCAGATTTAACAGCTTTTTCAATTTTATTAAAAGTCATTTGAATTAATTCAGTAACACCATTTTTTTTAATTGTTATTTTTTTCCCTTGACTTTTAATAGTTTTATCTTTAGAAACAACTTTAACAATTTCAATATTTCTATTATATTTATTACAAATATTTTTAATTTGTTTTGACATTTCATCAGCATCATTTTCATCATAAGCTTTAGTATAAACAATAATAATTGGTAAAGTTTCATCATCATAAATTTTCATTAATTCAATTAAAGAATCTCTTTCACATTCTTCGAATCTATCACCAGTAACACAATACCAAATACAATGAATAAATTCATCAGGATTATTTTTTAAAGCTAAATTATTAACTAAATCTTTTGAACTTTTAACAACTTCTTTAATACCATAATTTGATTTATCAATTCCTTGTGAATCATATAATCTTATTCCTTTAACTGTATCTGATGTATATGAATGTGGTTCTCCTAATGTTATTGGTTTTCCTTTTCCTGTTTTTGCACTGTTTTCTTTATTTAAATTTAATATTGAGTTTATTAAAGTACTTTTTCCTACTCCTGTTGGTCCTATTATTAATATGTTGAAATTATTATTTGATATGTCAAATTTTATTAAATTTATGTCATGTTTTACTCTTTTTTCCATTAATTGTTCAAAATTTTCATTTTGGTAAATTTCATTTATTGCATTGTCAAATTCTGTTAAGTCATATTCTTTTAATTCTTTTTCAAAAAAAGTGTCTTTTTGAGATTCTATTTCTTTTTTTATCATTTCTAAATATTCAGTTCTTATTTTATTTATATTTTTTTCAAATTGTTTTTGAATATTTTTATCTTTTACATAATTCATTATATACTTTGCTAAACCACCAAAACCAGCTATTACAATCCATCCACTTAAACCAATATTTCCTATCATTTATTTTTATTATTATAAATAATAATATATATAGATTAGATTATTTTTATTAAAAAACTATTTGAGAAAAAATAACTAACATTTTAAATTAAAAAATAATTATAAGATAATAAATAATTTAAAAAAAAAATGGATGATTCTCCATTAATTTCACCAATAATAAAAGAATATGCATCAAAACATAAAATTGAAGCAGTATTAAATGATATGATTCAAAAAGTTTTAACTGAACTTCCAGCAGATCCATATTCATTAATGTGTTCATTAATACAAGAAGTAATTAATATAAATAAATATAATTAAAATGAAATAGCATAGTGCAACAATTTTCAAAATTGAGAAAGTTACATTATCCCAAAAATTAAATTCAGAATTTCAATTTCAATTAGCATTAGAAATAACAATGTCATATAGAGGAAATACACAAAAAGTAATAACATTCTTTTTACCATATCAAGAAAAAGTTTTTGAAACTGCCAATTCAAAACCAGAACATATAATTGAAATATTTGATAATACATTTGCAAAAGGAATTAATGGTTATAATATAGAACAATTTAATAGTTATGATAAATATTTAGCAGCTTTATCAAATATATCTTCATCAGAAGAAGACATAGCAATTGCAAATTGTTTAAGTAATTCTATTAGTTTAGCAACATTACTTTCAATGAGTATTTTAAATAAAGAAACAATGATAAGTTATTTCAATGAAAATTTAACACAATTTAAATTAAATAATACAAATGTTTCTGATTTAGGTTTTATTCTTTTTAAAACTGGTCCAAAAGCAAATTCAAAAGTAAAATTTGAAAGATGGATTTTATTCATTGATAACAGTACAAAAATGTCATCAAAAGAAATAAAAGAATTAATGCAGAAAATATATCAATCAATAACAAAGAATTTAACAGCAGGTAAAGCAGGAATAGCAGGAATGAAATTAAATGAAGAAAATTCATATACTCCACCATCAGATGCAATGAATGATATAATGAAATTAATAGAATCAATAATAAATGAATGTGGTGGTGATGGTAAATTATATTATGGAATTGAATGTAATGCAAATAATTATTATATAGAAAATGATAATACATATGAAATGGATGGTTTTAAAAAACCACCAACAACTGAAGAATTAATTGATTTTTATATTAAATTATGTCAAGATCATCCTTTATTAAAATATATTGAAGATCCAATTGCTGATAAAGATGAAAGAGGATGGGGGAAATTATTAGAAAAGTTTATTAGTGATAAACCTGATGTTAAAATTTCTAGTAAATCATTAATTAGTGATAATATTAGTAAATTAGGGAATGTTATTGATAAAAAAGAAGATGAAGGTGAACAAAAAATGAATACTATAAATCCTTTATATAGAAGTAGATTAATTAATAATGAACCAAGACCTAGTGATATTGTTTATGAAATGACTGAGTTAGAGAAGAAAAAAAAAGAAGAAGAAGAAGAAAGAAAAAGATTAGAAGAAGAAGAAAAAAAAAGATTAGAAGAAGAAGAAGAACAAAGAAGATTAGAAGAAGAAGAAAAGAATAATAAAGGGAAAAAAAAGCCACCAGAACCAAAAAAAGAAGTAAAGAAAAAAACTGAAGAGGAATTACAGAAAGAAAAAGAAGAAGAAGAAGCTGCTTTACCTCCTCCTTTTCCTTTGGATAATTTAAAAAATATTTCTTTGAATTTAGGTAATTTTAAAAATATAAATGAATTGGGTGAAATTATTCAAAAAATTAAAAGTAGAGAAACTGAAGTTTCTATTTATGATAATATTAATGAAACTGAACAAAGTGCAATTATTGATTTTGGTTTAGCTTTTAGAATGAATAGAATTATTTTACATGGTTTTACTATTAAACCAAATAAAATGACAAAATTGATTAAATATTTAGAATTAATTGAAGAATTATATTAATTTGGTTTTTTTTAAATTTTATTTTAAAATAAAAAAAATAATTTATTAAGAATTTTTTTTATATAATTAAAATAATTTTTTTTTATTAATAAAATACAAATAGTAAAATAAAAATAATATTAACTAATTAATTTATATATAATTACCCCATATCAAACATCATTATTTTAAATTCTTCATAATTCATTTCATTATCTTTAATATGTGGTATTTCTTTAAAAATATTTTCAAATACAGCATCAGAAATATTATTTTCATTTCCACCAAACGAATGTTTAATTGATTGAATTGTTAATTTTCCAATACCATCTTTATCAATAAAATTAAAAGCATATAATAAATATTTATCATTTAAAATTTTTTCTTTTCTAAGACAAGCTCTTAAAAATTGTTCATATTGAATAAAACCAGAATTAGAACTATCTAACATTAAAAATATTCCATCAATAATTTCATTAATTTCCTCTTCATCTTTATATTTACATAATCCAATATATAATTCTTCTTTTGTTAACCAACCATCATTATTCTTATTAAATAATCTAAATAATTTTTGAATATTTCTAACTTCTTCATCTTCAGTTATATTATGTACAATAAAAGCAAGAACAATTTGTTGGAATTTATTTTTAATTTTAAATTGAATTAATCTATTAATAAAATTGATAATAATATTTTCATTTAAATTATTATAAAGAAAAGTAGCATCAAATTTAGTAAACCAAGGATGTTCAAGTGCTTCTTTTGCACTTAATCTTTTATCAACTTTAACTTCTAATAATTGTTTAATTAAATCTTGTACTTCTTCTGAACTTTTTAAAAATATTTCATCATTAGTATTAAATTTTCCTTTTCTAATTTTATTTAATGTATCAGTTATATTTCCTCCTTCAAAAGGTGCTCTTCCAACTAATAATAAATGAAGTAAAACTCCAACTGACCATGTATCACATTTTTCATTATATTTTCTTTTTAAAACTTCTGGTGCTATATATAAATTACTACCAAAAACTTCATTTTCTAAATTTGATTTTTCAAAAACTTTAGCTCCGCCAAAATCAATCATTTTAACATGAAAATATTTAACTTTTGTATTTGGTTCAATTTCAATATCACTAATTAATATATTTTCTAATTTAATATCTCTATGAATAATATTATTATTATGTAAATAAACTAGAGCACTGAATATTTGAAAAAAAATAAAAGCTAATTGATGTTCACTTAAAGGTTTTTTTTTATTAGTAAATAATTCACCACAAGAACAATAATCATTAACAATATATAAATATTTAGGAGAAAGAATACATTCATACATTCTTATAATATTTGGATGATCTAATAATTTAAGAATTTCAATTGTTTCTTGTACTGAATCATCAAGTAAATAAATTCTTCTATCTATTCTCTTTAATGCTACCATTATATTTAATTGTGTGTTATTTGCTAAGAAAACTGAACCATAAACTCCTTTTCCTATTTTTGATATTACTTTATATTTTTTATATGGTATTCCTTCTGTTTCTTCTATTAATGCTTGATTTGATATTTTTAAATTTAATTCTTCTCTAAATAATTTATCTCCAAATTTATTTTTTTCTATTAATGTTAAACTTTTTTTGTCTTTTCTTTTAAATTTTCCTAATTCTCTTCTTTTAAAATTACTTTTTTTTATTGAGTTTTCTTTATTTTCTTCATTTTCTTCATCACTCTCAAAATTAAAAATTTTTGTTTCTTTTGGTATTATTGTTGTTTTTAATTTTCTGAATCTTCTTCTTTTTATTGAAGTTAATGAATTCTTTTTTTTAAAATCTTTATTATTATTATTATCTATTATTTCAACTTTTTTATCATCTTTTATTTCCTCTTTTTTTTCTTCTTCTTCAATTTTTTTTTCCTCTTTATTTAATTCTTCTTTTTTTTCTTCTTTATTATCATTAGGATTTTTTTCTTCTTCTTTTTTATCTTTTAACGATTCTTTTTTTTTAAGATTTTTTTTTTCTTTTTCTTTTTCTTTTAATAAAGTATCAAAAATTTTATTATTTTCAATTTCTTTTTTCCTATTTATTTGTCCTTGATAATAATTAGTAGTATGAAGTTGTCTATGAATAGTAGTTTGAAAATGACTATCTTTATTTTTTCCTGGTTTTTTTGGTTGTTGACATACACCCATTATCTAAAATTTTAATTTAAAAAAATATTATATTAAAATTATAATAATAATTCCAAAAAAAAAAAAAAGAACAATAAAGAAAAAGAAAAAAAAAAAGAAAAATAAAATCTAATAAATTAACAATAAATATTTTTGTATTAATGTAAAAACCATAAAAAAAAAACTTATTTAGCATATTTCTTAACCATATCTTTAACTTTTTTATTATAAGAAGAAGGATTATTCATATATTCCTTACAAATTTCACTTTCTAAAGGAGAACTAGTTTGAGGAGAAGAAAGAAGAGAAGCCAACTTTTGAATAATATCAGAAACTTTTTGAGTAGGACTCCAAGAAGAAGCAAAAACATCCATACATATTTCACCAGTATCTCTTTTAATATTTGGATGATACATTGGAGTAATGAATTTAACTTCTGGATGCTTGAAAGGATAATTTGCAGGAAATTCAAATGATAGTTTAAATACTCCTCCTTCAAATGGTGATCCTTGTGGTCCTGGTAAGTGAACTAACCATTTATATGGATTATTTTGATCTGGAACTTCTACTACTGCATTACATACTGATTCATTCGATAAAGATTTTAACTCGTTGTCTAAACGTTTTGATGATTTGTTCATTTTTTTTATATAGTTTTTTTTAATTTTTTTTTTTTATATATATATATTTTTTATTGTTTATTTTTTATTATTTTGAAAAGTTGTTTTTTTAATTTAATTTTTTTTTTTTGTTTTATTATTTTTTTTTAAATATGGAAATTGAAGAGAAATTATTAAGTTATGAAAAAAATTTGTGGCTTGGATTTGAGACTATTAATTTGAATTTTAAAGAAGAAAGGAATATTGGTAAAATTCTTTTATATATTTTTTCACAGAAAAAAAATTTAGAATGTGAATATGCAAACGGAATTAAACAATTATGTGATATGTTCTATAATTATTTTAATAAAAATAATAAAGATAAAGAAAATAAATCTTCATTAAAATTAGGAATTGATTCTTTATTAAATGAAATTGTAAATGAGAGTAATATACATTTAGATAATGTAAAAAATATTGATGATAATGTTTTAAAACCATTTGGAAATTTATTAGAAAATCAATTAAAAAAAGGAATAGAATTATCAGAAAAAATATATTCGACACAAAATAATTTTAAAAAAATAATTGAACATTTAAATAATATTCAATCAAAATTTCAATCAGCAACAAAATATGCTGAAACATCAATTATGAGTTATGAAAAAGAAAAATATTATTCTAATAATGAAAATAATATAAATAATGAAAATGATGATAATAATATAAATAATAAAAAGAAACCTTTTGATAAACATGAAGATATTCAAAAAAAATATTTATTAATGGCAAAAGATTATGAAAAACAATATAAAGATTATATTACAGAAGCAAATAATGAAAGAGAAAAATATATAAATTCATCAATTGAAGTATATAATTCTATTCAAGAAATGGATGAAAATTATATAAATGAACTTAAAAAACATTTTATACAAATAACACAATGTTATATTGAAATGTATAATAGATTATTTGATTCAAAAAAAAATACAATTAAAATATTTAATAATATAAATTCAAATGAAGACATTACAAAATTTATAAATGAAAATAAAACAAATTATTCTTATCCTTCGAAATTTGAATTTGTTCCTTATTCACCTGAATTAAGATTAAGAATTGGAAATTGTATTAAAGAAAAAGAACAATATGAAATTGGAAGAAAAACTATATCAATAATGAATGATTTTTTTAAATATATACCAGATGAGTTTAAAGATAATCCTGAAATGGAAAATAATTTTTTTAAACTTGAAGAATATGTTAAAAATATATGGAAAGGAGATAGTATAGAAAAAGAAAAATTATTTAAATTATTTGATTATTCAATTTATAGAATGCAATTTTTAATTAATGTTAATAGATTTAGAACAGAAGGATTATTTTTTCTTGAAAAAAATAGTTTTGATAATTTATGTTCTGTTATGAATTATTTATTAACTAAATCTTATGAACAAAATGATTATCAAAGTATTAAATTTAGTATTATTCTTTCACAGACTTTTTTTAATGGAAAAGAAAAAAATGTTTTAGTTCAAGATGAAATACAAAAAAATGAAATTTTTAAAAATGAAAAAATATGGGAAGGATTAATTGAATATTCACTTAATGAAGACATAAATAACAAAAATAATTATAGTAATTACTTTGATGAAGATAAAGAAAGTAGAAAAAAAAGAATTCATTCAATATGTTATATTAACTTAATAACATTTTGGTATAATATGAAAATATTTGGATTACATATTGAAAAATGTAAAAATGTAATAAGAAAATTTGCAGAAAAATATCAAATAAATGAAAATGAAATATTTTCATGTGAAACAACAAATAATGAATTAAAAGATGAAATACTTTCATCATCAATAGAAGATAATATTGAAAACATTGATTTAACAAATTTATAAAAAAAAAAAAAATGAATTTTATAATTAAATTAATTATATAATTAAATAAAAAAAAAAAATTATTTTTTTCACATAAAATTAATTTATGATTTAAACTAATAAAAAACATAAAATAATATTAATCTCTAATTATTAAAAAAATGGATTCATCAATTTTAATACAACTTCTCCCTCCAGAATTAAAATCAAAAAATGGAATAGAAGCATTATCAGAAGTATTAGAATCACCATTAATAGGAATATACTTTTCAGCACATTGGTGTCCTCCTTGTAGAGGATTTACACCAGTATTATCAGAATTTTATAAAAAAGCAAATGAAGAAAAAAAACAAATTGAAATAGTTTTTGCATCATGTGATAGAGATTTAAATAGTTTTAATGAATATTATGAAAGTATGCCTTGGGTTGCAATTAATTTTGAAGATGAAATGAAGGATACTATTGCAGAAGCTTTTGAAATTAATGGTATTCCTGCTCTTCTTGTTTTTGATAATAAAGGTAATATGATTGATCAAGATGGAAGAGATATTGTTGAAAAATATAAAGATTATGGATATACTAAAGAAAATGTTGAGAAGGTTATTAAGGAATGGATGGATAAAGTTAAAAAGTAATTTATTGAGTTTTTTTTTTAATTTTTTTTTGCTTTTTGGTTTAGTTTTATCATAATATTTTTTGCTGTTTTTTAAAAATTATTTTTTTTTATTTTAAAAAATTTTTTTTTATTATAATTATTATTTATTCTTTTTTCTATTTTATTATGATGATGAATAAATTTTTTAACCGACCTAAAAATTATTGTCTTGAGAAAAAAGTATTAAAATTTTAAATTTTAGATAAGAGGAAAAAATATCAGTTATTATTTTTATAAAGATAATTATTTAAGTAAAAATGAATCAAATTATGAAGAGATTCAAAAAGGTTCTTTATCAAGTCGTAATAAAAAAATTGAATTTCAAAAAAAGATAAATAAAGAATCTATAAATAAATTATATGCTCATCAAAATTCAAATGATAAATTATTTTCAAATAAAAAATTTGATATTAAGAAGTTAATTTTAAAAATACATGAAAATAATCAAAAATATTTAACTAGAAATAATTTTATAAATGATTTTAAAAAAAAATCAATGGATAAATTAAAATCTAATATTAATAATATGTCTTTAAATGTCAATAAGTCTCCAAATAAACATAACATTTATAAACTAGTTCCTGAATTTAATCAAATTGAAGAAATTGATTCAAATAATTATTGTGAAGAAACTTCAAATATAAATAAAGAAAGTAATAATTTAGAAGTACAAAATACTATTTTTAATATTCTTAGAAATCATAAAAAAAATAATTCAAATAATAATTTAATTAATAGTCAAAATAATACCTTAAAAGTTTATAAAAAGAATATTTATTCTTTTAATGATGAACAAGAAAAACAAAATTTTAGAAATTTACCAATTTTTAAAAATGCAAATAAACTCATGTCAGATTTTAAAATAATAAGAGAATATAAAAATAAATTTAAAAAAATGGATAATATTACATTGTTTTATTATAACAAAAATTTAAAAAAAAAGCAATTAAATAAACCAAATATAATAAATAATAATGATAATAACAAAAAATCTTATTTACCTGAAATTGTTTTAGAACATTTTAAAGAAGAAAATAAAAAATTAAAAAAATCTAATTCTCAAGAATTAAATTTAGATAAAATTAAAGAAAATATAGAAAAAGATGAAAATATAATAAAATACAATAATATAACTTTAAATAAGAATGAAACATTAAATAAAATGAAGAAAGATATATCAGAAATAAATAAATTTATATATGAATCTAAAGTTAATAGGAAAAATAATATAAATAAATTTTCTAATATTGAAACACAATTTATTAAATCAAAAAGTGAAATAAATCTCAATTAAAAAATAACCTTTGAAAATTTTAATAATTTAATTTATAATATATATATTGAAAAAAAATTCAAGTTTTAAAACATTTATTTTTTTTCATCATCATCTCTAACAAATTGTTTTATTTGATTTTTAATATCATTTTCAAGTTTTTTAGTTGAAATTTCATTACTTTCATTCATTTTATTATTTTCAAGATTATTTCTTGGTGAATCATCTCTCTGACTTTTTTTACCATTTTTTTTTTTCTTTTTTTTTCTTTCACTATCAGTATTAACATTTGATGAATGAATAATATTATGAATTTCATCTTTTAAATTTTTTTCTTTTATTTCACTCATTGACATGTTTTGCCTAACATTATCACTTCCAATTGTAGATGAATTTGAAACTGGTTTAAACTTTTCTGGAGTAGTATTATGTTTTTTTTGTTGTTGTTCTTCAACAAATATATTATGATTTATTACATTTTTACTTTCTCTTCTATTTTTACAAATACAATAAATTATTATTGATATAACTAATATAATTATTATTATCATTGATAATATTCCACATATTAATATTGTTTTTTGAATTTGTTCATTTTTATTTTCTGAATTATTATTAGAAAAGTTTGACATTTTTAATTTTAAATTTATTAAATATGAAGTTTGATAATAATAAAAATTTAAATTTAAAAATATATTTATTATACTATTTATAATTTTTTAATTGTTTTAATTATATTATTTTAAGTAATATAATTCATGGAAAATATAATATAAAAATTAAACTTTAGTTTATATAAAAATGATTGATACAAAAATCCATAATATTCCTTTTAAAAAACAATTTTCAAATACACCAATAATGTTCTCTGAACTCATTCAAAAAACTCAATTACTATTCCAAAATAAAAATTTAGGAGAACAATATACATGGGAAATAGATGGATTAAATGTAAAATATTAATATATAAATATATATATAACTTATTATATTTATAGATTTTATCAAAAGACAAATATCAATTATCAAAAGAAGATATTAAAATAATAAAATTACTTTTATTAAAAAAAGACCCAGAGAAAGAATATAGAAAAAAAATATGGATGATTTCATCAGGTGCAAAAAAAGAAATGAAAGAAAATCCAAATTATTATACAAATCTTTTAGCAAATTATCCAGAAAATATTAAAAATAATTATCATGAAATTATAAAACAAGATTTAACTCGAACTTTTATTGATAAAAATGAAGAGAAATTATATATTAAAAAATTAGAAAATATATTATTAGCTTATTCAAGAAGAAATCAATTTATAGGTTATTGTCAAGGATTTAATTTTATTGTTTCTTTTATTTTAAAAATAATAAATAATGAAGAAGAATCTTTTTGGTTATTTGTTCAAATAATAGAAAAAATATTACCTTTAAATTATTATTCTAATGTTTTAGGAGTTTTAGTATATTCTGCTTTAATTGAACAATTACTTTTTCAATTTTTACCTGAATTATTTAATTTTATTCAAAATAATTGTTTTGAAATTCATATAACAAATTTATTATATAAATGGTTATTAAGTTTATTTATTGAAGATTTTCCTGAAAATTTATCTTTAAATATTTGGGATGCTTTATTTTTAAATGGAGATATTACTTTATTTAAAGCTTCTTTATGTGTTCTTAAATTGTTAAAACCAGAAATAATGAAAGTAGAATCAATTGAAGAACTAATTTCTTTATTTGACAAAAAAATTAATGAAATGAAGGATCCTTCAATTATGATTTATTTTCTTCTTTTAAGACAATTTGATTTTGATATTAAACAATTGATTATAATTAGAAATGAAGTAGAAAATCAAATTCAAAATTCAGTTATTCAAAAAATTAGAAGTAATTCTCCAAATAAAAAACCGAAAAGAAAAATAGATGATGATATGTATAAATATAATCCAGATGAAATACAAAATTTTCTAGTTTTACAATATAATGAACCTATTGAAATAATTGATAATTATTGTAAAAATTATGAAAGTTATGAAAAAGATATAAATTCTAGATTAAGTATTAAATGTAAAAATGAAATTTGGAATGAAATGTTAGTTTATAGGAATTCTATATATGATGAAGATGATGAATATTTTCCTTCAAAATTACATAAAAACATTTCATTAAAATCTATTTTTAAACAATTTAGAACATCTAAAACTTATTTATCACTTATACATTCGTTTAAGGGAATTTAATATATTTGATTTAATATATTTGTATTAAATCTAACTTAATATAGTATAAATAAAGTATTAATAAAGTGTTAATAAGTGAAATATATAAATTTAAAAAAAATAAAATGTTAAATTTAAAAGTTTATAAATATTTACAATCAATTCCTAAAGGAAAAGTAGTAACTTATGGTCAAATTGCAGAAGATTTAGGAAATAAAAATTTAAGTAGGGTAATAGGAAATATATTACATATAAATCCAGATCCTATAAAATATCCTTGTTATAAAGTTGTAAATTATAAAGGAGAATTATCAAAAAATTTTGGTGATGGTGGAATAAATATTCAAAAAGAAAGATTAGAAAAAGATGGAATTATAGTAAACAATTATAAAGTAGATCTCAAAATATATCAATATTAAAAACCTTCAAAAAATTATTTAATAGAAAATTACTTTGAAAATAAAATAAAAAACCAAAATATAATCTAAATAATTAAATAATATTATTTAATAATAAAATAATAAAAAAATTAATCTTTTTATTTTTCTATTAATAATATTAAATGGAACCATCCAAAGATGCAATTCCAATGTATGTAAAAGATCCAGTAAAAAACAAAGAAACCTTAACAACATATACAAGTTATACTCTTTTAGGAACAAGAATTCCAGAACCATTAGAAAGAAGATATAGAGACTTTGCAGCATTAAGAGAAAAATTAGTTGAAAGATGGCCTGGTGTTTTTATTCCAAATATTCCTCATAAAAAAACAATTGGAGCTAATGATAAAGAAATTATTGAAATGAGAATTGAAATGATTAATAGATTTTGTTTAAAATTATCTAGAATTGGATATTTATTTAATTCTGAAGAAGTTGAACTTTTCTTACAAAATTCAAATGATGTTCCAAAAACTTTAAATTCAATTAATCAACAAGATTATGATAGTTTACTTAAAAAATATTCTGCTTCTTTTACATCATATGATGATAATTTTGATACAACACAAGGAAAAGCAGAACAAGAAAAATTTTATGCTCAATTAAAGGAAAATTATCCTAGAATTAAAAATTTTAGAAGTTTAGTTGCAACAATGAAAGAAAGATTTAATCAAAATAAAAATTTATATAATTTAATAGAAAATATGTTTTCATTATATGAAAAAGAAACAATAACAGAATATTCAGGAAATGATAGTTCAAAATTAGTTTTTTTTAATATGGATAATGTTGAATTAGGAAAAAAATCAACTTTAAATCAAGAACAATCAAGAAATCCATATGATAAATTATATGATTCATTGACAGAAGATTATTTAGATACTGAAGCAATGAAAGAAGCTTTAGATACTTTAAAAGGACTTCAAGAATCTTATGATAAATTAACTAAAAATTTCACTAGTTTACAAACACAATTAACTGATTTACAAGCAGGAAAAACTAATCTTAAAAGTATTTTTAGTTTTAAAAGTAGAGATGATGATATTACTAGTTTGACTAATGAAAAAGAAAAAATGGAAAAAGATATTAATTCTTTAAATCAAATTATTAAAATTGCTACTTTTAATATGCAAAATGAAATTGCTAATTTTAAAGCAACTAATATTGAACATTATTATGAACAATTAAAAGTTTTTGAAGAAGATACTGAATATAATACAAAACTTGCTGATGATTTATGGGAAATTCTTTTACAAGATAAAAATATAAGAAATATTCATTAAAATAAAAAAAAATTTATTTAAATAGTAAATTTAATAAAAATTAAGGTTTTTAAAACTAAATTATTATTTAATTTTAATTTTTAATGTCTATTCAAAATCGTGATCCTTTATTAAATATTCATCATTTTTGTAAAAAACATTATAGTGAAATTGGAGGAATATGTGATCAAATTTTTTGTGATGATGAACAAATGAAATGTATAAAATGTATTTCTGATAATGAAGGTTGTATTAGATCAAAAAAACATAATTTTGTAACTATAAAAGAGTATTTTGATAAGTTTTTTTTTGATTTTAATAAATTTAAAATTGATTTTAGTTCATCTAAATATCTTAATTTTGCTGAATCATATTGTAAAAGTCATGAACATTTAATTTCAACTTTTATTTCTAAAAGAGAAAATATTAAAAAATGCTATGAACAAAATTTTGATGATATTCAAAATTATATTCAACAATTAAGAAATGAATTTAATGAATATTATGAAAGTTTTATGGATGAAAAATTTCTTTTATTAAAACAATCTATTTTAAATTTAAAAAAAATATTAAATTATGAAGCTTTAGAAGGCTTTAATTCTGAAATTTTAAAATTGAAAATGACAAAAATGCCTTTGGAAAATTTAAATATGACATTGAAGAAAATGAAAGAAACTTTAGATAATTTAAATTATAATAGATATGAAGAAAATACAAAAATAATTGAAGAATTAACAATGATAAATGATGGAGAAATAATATCATATATTGAAAATGATGTAAATTCAATTAAAGAAAATCTTTACAAATCTTTTGATTCATATAAAAATGAAGTAGAAATGAATTTATTTAAAATTGAAAAGTATATGATAACATCAATTGAAAATTTAAAAAAAATATATGATAATACAATTGATTATTCAAGTAATTCTAATTTTTTAAATAAACATTTTTCTCTATTTACTGATATTGTTAGTAATAATACTTATCTTGCATATCCATCATCGATGAATAATATAAGAATTGAAGACTTTACTAATTATATTCAATCTGAAAATGAAGAAATGATGAAGTTATCAAATCAAAATTTATCTTCAAATACTAATATAAATTCAAGGGATAAATATTTATGTTTGAAATTAGAAGGACATATTGGAAAAATAAATCATATTCAATATTATTTAGATAATAATAATTCTCAATTTTTAGTTTCATCAAGTGAAGATCATACAATTAAAATTTGGAATATAACTGATTTATATTCATATATTCAAAATAAAAATAATTATTATCAAGGTAATGTCTTAAATTTAGTTGGTCATACTGGAAGTATTGTAAATTTTCAAATATTTAATCATACAAATACTAATTCAAATATTATTATTTCAATTGCAAAAAATGATAAAATTAAAGTATGGAATTTTGAAACTGGGAAAACTATAAAAGAAATATATGATAGAAATAGTGAATTAAAAGGAACTTATGAAGACAATTTTTTATGTGTAAAAATAGATAATATTAATTACTTAGTTACAGTAAATAATTCAAATTATAATATTAAAATTTGGGATTTTGATAAAGGAAATGTATTAAATATTATTCCCTATAATAACCATTCAAATATAATTCAAATAATATATTATACAGCTCAAAATAAAGTAATATTTTTAGATGATACATCAACATGTTCAATATTAACAATTTCTAAAAATGATCCCATTATTTTATTGGATATGAATTTATCAAGAAATAGTTCTGTTAGAAATCATGCATATTTTTGGGATGAAAATAATCTTTTAATATATCATAAGAATGGAATAATTAGTGAATTTAGTTTTGAGTTAAATAAATTTATTGGGAAATTAAAAGTGAGTAATTATTCTATTTCTTATTTAGAAAAATATTATAATCAAAAAAATAACCAATATTTACTTATTTGTCATTCCGAAGATCAACATATAAGAATATATACATAAATTTATTATAAAATTATATTTAAAAAAAAATTATTTTTTATTTAAATAAATATAACATTTAAGAATATTAACGTTCATTTGAATATATAAAAATTTCTATATATATATTCTAATTTTAATCAAACTAAAAACTATATACAACTAAAAAAACATGTTCATTCTTTTTTTATATTATTACATATCATTCTATCACTTTCTAAAATTTTATGAATAAGTTCAATTTTTTCATTTTCATTTTCAACTCTTTTTTTTAATTTTTCTTCAATTGTCAAATGTTCACGATGTCTATTTAACATTGTTCTAAAATTAATAACATCAACATTTTTTAAATTATTAATCATATTATCTAATCTTCTATTAAATTTTTGTTTATTTAAAACTTCTGCTCCTGCTTTACCAAAAAAAGTATCAGGTCTTAAATCTTTTTCATTATCAGTCATAATATATTTCCAATGATAAATTCTATATTTATCACTCATATTATTTTTTACATTATCAAATTTTTTTTTGTCTTTTTTAATTTGTTTATTTACTTTTCCATTTTTAAAATCTAAAATTCTAAGAGTTTGAATTAACGTACTATTATAACTTTTAGATTGATTTCTATCAATTTTTTTTCTTTTTCTTATCTTAAGTGTTGGTGAATTAATAATTTGTTTTATATCTTCATTATTTGTTTTTGTAGAGTTTGAAAAAAAAGATGTTTCTTTTGAATTTATTTTTGGTAAATCTGAAGAAAATGATAGTATATTTTTCGTTTTTTTGTTTCTTGTTAATTTTTCAATTAATGATGCTCTTGGTAATATTGGATTATCTGTTTTTCCTATTAAATTTGTTTGATTTTGTTTTAATTTTGGTTTTAAAAACATATTTAATTTTAAATTTTTAAAACGAGATTTTCTTTTTTCTCTTAAATTTTGTTTTTTATTTTTTTTTATTTCTGATAATTGATTAAAATCGTAAAATGATAATAATGCTTCTCCAATATAATTTTTTTTTTCATTTATGTTATCATCAATCTCAAATTTACCATTCTCTAATTCAGGAAATATTGATTTATCAATTGAATCTTTTTCTAAATTAGTTATTTCCATTATTTTATATATTAAATATAAAATAAAGAAAATTTATTAATTAATTTTTATGAAAATATATATAACTCTCTATTATTTTTTATATATATTTTATATTATTATATTTTTTATTCAATTAATAAGAATATAAATAAAATATTTATATTAAATATAAAATATTATTTTAATTTCATTATTATACATTATAATAGTTAGGATTTTATATTTTTATTTACAATACTATTATTTTTTTTCTTAAAGTCCAATTTTTATTAATATATAATATAAATACTAATAAACAAATTATAAATTTTAATGAATATCAATAAACCTATTTGTTATCATCAACATTTGATATCAAAAAATAAAGAAAACGTATTTATTTGTCCAAACATAAATGATAAAGATATAAATAAAAAAACTTATATTGATGATTATTTTAAGACTTTTCAAAATTTGATTACCAATATTATTGATTTTTCAATGCTTTATTGTTCAAAAAAAGATTATATAAAAAAGAGAAAAAAAACAATTTTAATGTTAAAAGAAATTACAATTAATTATTCTTTATCTGATAAAACATTTCATCTTGCAATTTCTTTACTTGATGTAATTTTTATGAAAATCAATGCAATAAATGAAATAAATATAATTGCTATTTTTTGTTTAATTATCGCATCAAAATTTATTGAAAATGATTCATATAAATCAACTTTATTAGAACAAAATTATTCAAAACAAATATCTTCAAATTATAAAAATGATGAAATATATATTTTAAAACTTGTAGATTATAATTTAAATATAACAACAGCATATGATGTGTTAAATTTAATATTAACTCAACAAAATATTTTGTTTGATGGTGAAGAAAAAAAAAATAAATTCTCTCCATATCATATGTCTATTGTATATTTAAATAAATTAGTTGAAAATGAAATTATTCTTTCTTTAAATCCTCTTGAAATTGCATTTGGAATTATTCAACTAATAAGAAAAAGATTAAAATTAATTCCCGAAAATAAGGAAATTTATAAATTATTTTTTAAAGATTATAATAATAAAAATTTTACAAAAGCTTATTTAATATTTTATAATTTGTTTTGTAATAAAAATAAAAGAAAAGAAAATAAACAAATTCAAAATTATGAAAATGAAAAAAATTATCAGATATTATCTCTAAAGAAAAAAGATGGAGAATTGTGTCCTATATTAGTTGCTTAATTTTTATTAAGCATAAAAATATAGTAAGCTAGTGAATAAATTTGTAAATATTAAAATTATTAAAAGGTAT
>JAEEGK010006518.1_pt1 | contig 28105 bp, 20 predicted proteins | sample 8958771 | NCBI WGS metagenome assembly JAEEGK01 (sample SAMN16246547, study PRJNA631951) | gut metagenome | biome: gut microbiome; feature: rumen; material: SC-attached | host: Bos | place: Iran: Karaj | collected 2018-10 | reverse complement strand
ACCCGATATATTAAGGGAAGATTTCTATTCTGATAAAGTTAGAATGGTGCTGTTTCAGAAGAAAAACTGGAAGAAAGAACTGGTAAAAGATAAAGAAGTATTAGAAACGATAAGAAAGCATTTCCCTGAAGCTGATATAAAGTCAACTGGTATCAATGTGAACCTAATAAAACTTAAAAATGCGGATTTCTACATTAAAACTTATGGTAACCGTAAAACTATTGATGTAAAAATCAATATTTGGTCTTGTTCATATTATGTTTCTGATATTCCAAATCTAATAGAATACATGAAGGAAATTGACCGCCAAATGCCAGAATGGGAAAAGGAATATGCAAACTTGATATCTCAGAATGAAAACGAAATAAAGAAAGTCCAACGCAATTCATTATTCAAGGGTGAATGCAATATAGATTCAATATTGAAATGCAGAATAGATTTGCTGCTTAAAGATTGTAGGGACAACACACAAACTGGCTCTATGCTTAAGAAAAACATAGAAGAAACAAACACTTCATTTAAAAACATTAAAATGACAATAGAAAACGACACTGTTTTTATTAAAGCCCTTGCTGCAAATCTCTATTGGAGTTCATATAACTGCAAGGAAATTAAACTAGAACAGCTTGTGCAAATCGACAACATGATACCAATTTGGATTGAAGAACTAAAAAATTGGAAACTTGAAAGTGAAAAACATAAAAAGACTACCGAAATAGTCAAACTTAGCATAACAACACTGATAACGCAAAAAATGACGGCGCTTGGGTGCGAGTACAAAATAAAAGAATTTTCTAATTCTATCAGCCTATATATAAAATGCAAAAACAATACTTCTTTAAAATTGTCACTTCCATACGACATATCTGTAAAAGCAATAAAAAAAAGATTGGGGCAGATTGACGAAATACTTGAATTTATCAAGTCCGCGCCTTCGCATTTTCAAATAATGTCAGGATGTGATTGGTCGAAATAATATGATAAACATTCAATTTGGAATAATGATGTAAAAGGTTTAGATTTGTGGTGTTGTAATTATAAACTAAAATGGAAGAAGGCAAGATAGACAACTTATTGAAACTATTGGAAATCGTTGATTCTGAATCCGAAAAGGCTTACAAAAGTTTCTTTGAATTTACTGATGTTTTTACGGAAAAACTAATTGAAGAAAAGCGAAAGTTGCCATATCATATAAATGTAATTGACGAATTGTCGGCAAATGAAAATGCAAATAGCCGTATTTTATCAGCATTACTTCAATATACTGACAATGGAGAATATGTATTGCTTAAAAGTTTTGTGAAAAATGTTCTGAGCGATTTTAATATTGAAGTGAAGCATCCTTATATTACAACAGAAAATCTTAGAATCGATTTGCTAGTTAGAGAGAATAAGGAGAAAGACAAATATGCAATAATATTCGAAAATAAAATACATAATGCTGTTCAGCAAAAGAATCAACTTGCAAGATACATTATAAAATTACGCAACGAAGGTTTTCATGACGATGAAATATATGTTGTATTTATGCCACCATATATGTACGAACCAGATGACTGTTGTTGGTTTGAACCGCAAGATGTTTGCAAAAATTGTAATTGCACACAATGCTACATAGACCCGTCACTAAATTTAAAAGATAAATTTAAAACACGCTATAAGGTAGTTACATTTAAGAATGACATAATATCATGGCTAAAAGAACATGTTGTACCAAATTGTAGGCATAAAGAAGTGTATTTATACACAGCTTCAATGCAATACCTTGATTATTTAGAAGGATATTTTTATTTACGAACAATTGACAAAGAAATGAATATGAGATTAGACAAAATTATTATCGATCACTTAAAACTTGAAGATTGCAAGGATGAGAAGGAAAAGATTATTGCTCTTGAAGAAAAAATTAATGACATGTCAACCCTTGTTCAGGATATGGAAAATAAAAAAAAGAATATCGCACATGATTGGCTAAAAGAAATTTGCGAAAAACACTCGCTTAACACTACTCCAAATGGAGATAAAATAGAATATAAACTAGGAATGGTAATAATTACTTTATGTACAAGGCAAGGGAATACTCCTTGGTGGGGAGTTAGTTGTAATGAAGGATTTTCTATTGAAGACCAAAAACATATAATCGAAATAATTGAGAATCACATTCCTTTTGGAAATAAAAAATACAATAATGATGGCTATTTAGTTTGGAGCGATACATCATATGAAAATGCAGAAAACAGATTCATAAAGTTAATTGAAGTATTATCAAAAAATAAAAAAATATGAGTGCAGATATTTTCGATTATTTAGGTCTTGATAAATACCAAGACAAAAAAGAACAAATAAATGTTCTTCAAGAAAAAATTAATCAAATGAATAATGTCAAGAACAAAATGATAGAATTAAAATCATCATATAGACAAAATATATTTGACAAATGGAAAGCACAAACAAAAGAAAAGTTTCCTGATATGCACCCTAGCAAAGTCAACAATTATTATACTGGTGTCTCGTTCCTTTTAGACGGAGAAACAGTATCGGTATATATAACAGAAAACAAATCAGGACTATATTGTCAGATTAATTTTGATTCTCGTAAAAATATTTATGATACAAAAATAATGAACCTTAAAGATATTCTTCCTGAAGAGCATGCTACAGCGAGATGGAAATATTTTCCAAGTACAGATTTTGATGGAGTATATGACCTGTTTATAGAGGTGGTCAATAGATGTCGGGATATTATGGACAAATAATTATTATTAACTTAAATTGTACACATTTTCCCCAGCCTACGCCCGATTTTGGCGTAGGCTTTCTTTTTCTTTGTGCTGTAACAAAACAAAGGAATAATGAAATGCACTCTCAAATTATCGCATAGGCAAAGCAATATCAAGATTATCGGCATCGGTTGCGGTGGAAACAATGTAGTTAATAGCTTGTATGCAAATGGAATAAATGATGTTTCGCTGGCAGCTTGCGACTGCGATGCTTCCGTGCTTGAACGCTCGAATGCGGAGGCAACATTGCAACTCGGCAACGATGGCTTAGGAACCGGTGGTAATCCAAACGTCGGAAGGGAAACCGCCGAGGAGAAAACCGCAGATATTAGGGCATTACTGGGCGACAGAACGGATGTGGCATTTGTGGTTTCGTGTTTGGGCGGTGGATGCGGAACGGGAGCTGCACCCATAGTTGCACGTGAGGCACGTCTGATGGGAATTACAACGATATGCGTTGCGACCTTGCCGTTCGAGTTTGAGGGGACACGGCGATTTGGACAGTCGCTCGACGGTGTGCGCGAGATGGCAAAAAACGCCGACGGCATCTACCTTCTCAACAACCAATACATTTTCCGCCAGCATCGTAATTCGCCAATTAACGAGGCTTTTGCGCAAGCCGATGAAATGATGTGCAATTTCATCAGAAGCACCACCGAATCCATCACGAAGCAAAAGAAAGCCAAGCGAGAAAAAATTGGATTGTGGAGATTTTTGAGAAAAATAATTTCTATATGAAGTAATAAGCCGTAGGCAGTCACTAATCTCTGCGAAGACGGATTTTAAGGGCTTGAAGGCTAACAGGCTCGAAGGCTTAAAGCCGTTTGGACTTTCTGCCTTTTAGCCTTTTCTTCTTTTAGCCCCACACAAAAAACTTTTCATCCTCCGCCATATTTTGTCACACCCTTTTTCTATATTTGCATCCGTAAACAACAAAAACATTACGCTACATGGATACAAAATCATTGATTTCCAACTATGTATGGCTGGTGGACTTTATACGCAGAAAAGGCAGGGTTCCGTTCAAGGAAATAAACAAAGCTTGGCAACGTAGCGAACGCGACGGCGGTTTGGAACTTAGCAAACGAACTTTCCTGCGACACATCAACGACATTGCCCACATCTTTGGCATCGACATAGAATGCGAGGGATGCGGCGAATACAACTACTTCATAACCTACGACGACAGCAAGTCAGACTCTACAAAAAACTGGCTGCTAAACTCAATGTCGCTGCACAACTTCGTATGCGACAGCCAGCAGCTGAAAAAACGCATACTGCTCGAAGACATCCCATCGGGACAAAAGTTCCTGACCACTATCATCGAGGCAATACGCGACCTGACCGTGCTACATATATGGTATCAGGGATTCGGAAAACACGAAAGCGATTTCGAAATAAAGCCCATCTGCGTAAAACTGTTCCGACAACGCTGGTATGTTTACGCCAAATCGCAGGTCGGCAACCGCATCTACGCCCTCGACCGTATAAACGAAATCGAAGTTACCGACAAAAAATACAAGTTCCCCGACATTGCACCCGACGAAGTGTTCGACAAAACGGTAGGCGTCAGCGCATTCGACGCCAAGGTGGAAAAAGTACGCATTAAGGCGTTCAAGGACAAGCAGCACGGCTACGAGGACTGCTACTTGCGCTCGCTGCCTCTGCACAAGTCGCAACGCGAAATAACAAACCTGTCAACCGACGAATATGCTGTGTTCGAGTACGATATGAAAGTCAGCTTTGAACTTGTACAGGAACTTCTGCGCCACATGGACAGCATCGAAGTCGTTGCTCCAAAGTCGCTGCGCGATGAAATGAAGCGTGTTACCGAAGCGATGACGAAACGATACAAAAAGTCGGCAAAAACTAAGGCGAAATAGCCATTATTTCAGCCATTTTGCCAAGAAATCCTCCATCGCGTGGTAAAACTCGAAGCGGTTTTCCTCGTTCGAGAAACCATGACCTTCGTTGTCCTTCACCATATAGTCGACCTTGACGCCACGTTTGCGCAATGCCTCGACCATCTGGTCCGACTCGGCCTTGTTGACACGCGGATCGTTGGCTCCCTGTGCAATAAATAGCGGACGTACAATCTTGTCGGCATTCAAAGCTGGCGAATTGGCTGCAAGCATCTCCTTGTCGGTCTCGGGATTACCCACCTGCTCGTACATCATCTCCAACATTGGTTTCCAATATGGAGGAATAGTGTTCAAAAAGGTAAACAAGTTAGAAACACCTACATAATCAACACCGCAAGCAAAAAGTTCAGGAGTCTTAACCAATGCCTGCAAGGTGGCATATCCGCCATAACTTCCACCGTAAATGGCAATTCGCTTCGGGTCGGCATATCCATTTTCAATCAGCCACATAACGCCATCGGTAATGTCATCCTGCATTGTCTGTCCCCACTGCTTGTACGACAGTTCCTTGAACTTACGACCGAAGCCCGTCGAGCCACGGAAATTCATCTGGAACACAGCATATCCCCTATTCGCCAGGAACTGCACCTCCGAATCGTAGCCCCAGTAGTCGCGTGCCCACGGACCACCGTGAGGAATTACAACGGTAGGCAGATTTCGGGCAGTTTCGAGCGTATAGCCATTCGGCAAGGTAAGGTAAGCCTCGATTTGCAAGCCGTCGCGCGAGGTGTAAACCACCGGAATCATCGACGACAATTCCTCCTCTTTCAGCCACGGCGAAAGGTCGGCAATCTTGCTAATCTTGTCGGCCTTGACATCGTAGAGATAATATGCGCCACGAGTGCGGTCGTTGCCTACATAGATAATACGCATATCCTCGGCCTTGTTGGTGGCAGCCGTTCCGAACTTATGGTTTGGAAATGCAGCGGCAAGACGCTTATTGATTCGTTCGGCCTCGGCATCAAAGAAATGGCGTACCGTGTCCTTGTGACCGACATATGAAACGGCTGTCAGCTTTTTGCGCAGATTCGACCAGCCAACACCAGAAATGTCGTAGCGGTCGTTTGTAAAAATCTCCTCAAGTTCCTCGGCTGTAGCAGGATTCATGAGCACCAGAGCCGACTTGTCGCGTCCGAGATTGGTGATAGCATACACATTCTTGTTGTCGGCGGTAAAAACAATTGCCGACACATCTTCCTTGAACGAAGTGCGGATCACGGGACGAAAATCCTCGTCCTCGGTGTCGCGGTAAAGCATTTCCTGGTTCACGCCATCCACAATCGAGTAGGCAATTCGCAGTTTGCCGTCGTGGTCGGTCATCCAAGCCTGTATGTTGCCCGGATTTTCGGCGAGCATAGTCATTTTGCCAGTCTTAAGATTGAGCCTATACGGGTCGAAAATCTCCGGATTGCGCTGGTTGGTCTCGATAAGTATCTCATCGTCAATTTCTTCCAAGTCGTCAAGAATATGAGTGCGGACGCCTTTCATCTTGGTATAAGGGCGCATATCCGAGCCGTCGGCATCAACGCCGTAAAGCTGGAAATTCTCATCGCCGCCATCGTCCTTCATAAAAAGGATACGGTTGTTGTTTGCCCACATGTAGCCAGCCACATCGCGCTCTTCCTCAAATGTCACCTGATGCGGTTCGGCCAGGTCGATGCCGCTTACAAAAATGTTCATTCGCGATTTGTACGGAGCCATAAACGAAATGTGCTTGCCGTCGGGCGATATGTCAAACGACGATTTTTCCGAATTGCGGAAAAATTCTTCAATGGGAATTTCTCTAACCTTAGTGTTCATATCAATATTTTTTGCAAAAATAATGAAATCCGCTCAAATTTTCGGTGCTTAACTGTTAATTGTGTCAACATGCATAAGTACCCCAAACAATTGTTAATTATCCATTGTTAATTGGTTAGTATCTATTCATAAAAAGTCTAGGACATCCCATTTTTTTTTACCATATTTGCACACAAATAAATATATGATGAAAAAGAGTCTTATTATTACCATAATACTATTGGCAGCCATTACGTTTGCCAATGCCCAGAAGTATGTGTTCCTGTTCATCGGCGACGGTATGGGACAGACAGATGTTGATCTTTACGAGGCCTACCTTGCCGAAAAAGCAGAAAAGGACGGATTCACGCAATCAACAATCAGCAAGCTGCCGCTGCTGTCGATGTGCGCCACACATTGCAAGAACCGCCGCATAACCGATTCAGGGGCTGCCGGTTCGGCAATAGCCTGCGGACAGAAGTTCAACGTTGGCGAAATCGCATATTCCGAAACAGGAAATCAGCCCAAGTCGATAGCCAAGGTCGCAAAGGAAAAGGGACTCAAGGTTGGAATAATCAGCACTGCCCCCATGAACCATGCTACTCCTGCATCCTTTTACGCTAACCAGCCGACACGCAAAAACTATTACCAGATAGGACTTCAGCTTCCCGAAAGCAATTTCGACTTCTTTGGCGGAGGCGGACTGCTTAAGCAGACTGGAAACAAAAAAGACGAAAAAGACCTTATGACAATATATCAGGAATCCGGCTACCTAACTTTTACGTCGCTAAAGGCAATCTCCACACTTAAAAGCCATGAAACAAAGGTCATTTTCACCAATGAGACCATCGAGAAAGACGCCAGCATGCCCTACGCCATCGACCGTGAGGGAGCTCCCAGCAATTCGCTCGCCGAAATAGTAGAAACAGCAATAGTACACCTCGACAATCCAAAAGGGTTCTTCATGATGGTTGAAGGTGGTAAAATCGACTATGCCGCCCACGACAACGATGCCGGCACAATAATAGGCGAAATGGAAGACTTCGACAATGCAATCGAGGTAGCCTACAATTTCTACCTGCAGCACAAGAACGAAAGCATGATAATCATCACTGCCGACCACGAGACAGGTGGCGTTTCGCTTGGAATTGCCGACAATGGCTACGAATCTGATTACGGCGTACTTAGCAAGCAGAAAATGTCGATGTCGAAGTTCGCTACAATATTAAAGAAGCAGACGAAAAACGAGGAAAATGTCTCGATGAAAGACTATAACGATTTGGCTTCGAGATACTTCATGGGAATCGACATGGAATTTTCCTCGGACGAACAAGAAATGCTCAACGAAGCATACGCAGCAATAAATGCAAAGTCGAACCGTGCAAAAGATGACGCAAAATCGAAATATAACGGCATCAACCCGATGGCCTACACCTACTGTCAGATTATGAACCGCAGGGCCTCTGTCGGATTCTCAACGACTGCGCACACTTGTGCCAAAGTTCCAGTATATGGAGTCGGAACCACAACTCCAATTCTCGACAACACCGAGATTTTTGGCGTAATAAAGTCATTTTTAGAAAAATAACATTTAAATAATAACAATATGCAGAATTTAGAATGGTCAAAGCTCCCGTTCGGATACGTAAAGACGAACTACAATGTACGTTGCGTTTGGAAAAACGGCAAATGGGGAGAAATCGAAGTTAGTGATTCGGAATATATCAACATCCACATCGCATCCACCGCGTTGCACTACGGACAGGAAGCTTTCGAAGGCATGAAGGCTTACCGCGGCAAGGACGGCAAGGTTCGTTTGTTCCGCTGGGAAGAAAACTGCAAGCGACTGAAAGATTCGGCTGCCGGCATCTATATGGCTCAGGTCGACGACAAGTTGTTCTTCGACATGGTAAAGAAAGTCGTTGAACTCAATGCCGACTTCATTCCTCCGTACGGAACTGGCGCTTCGTTGTATATCCGTCCGTTGCTCTACGGTTCGGGCGCAAAGGTTGGCGTTCATCCTGCCGACGAATACACATTCCTCATCTTCGTTACACCAGTTGGTCCTTACTTCAAGGAAGGTTTCAACCCTGTAAAAATCGCTATCATCAGGGATTCGGACCGCGCTGCTCCACTTGGAACAGGTACAATGAAGGTCGGTGGCAACTACGCTGCTAGCTTCCGTGGTCTCGAAAAGGCTCACGAAGCAGGTTACGGCTCACCTATGTACTTGGATTGCCGCGAAAAGAAGTACAGCGACGAAATCGGTGCCGCAAACTTCTTCGCAATCAAGGACAACACCTATATCACGCCAAAATCGACTTCGATACTTCCGTCAATCACCAACAAGAGCCTCGAAGAGGTTGCCAAGTACATTGGCTTGAAGGTTGAAAGACGTCCAGTTGACGTTGCCGAACTTCCTACTTTCGAAGAAGCTGGCGCATGCGGAACAGCAGCCGTAATTTCTCCAATTGGCGAAATCGTTGACATCGACGAAAACAAGCATTACGTTTACTGCCCCGACGGCAAGCCAGGCAAGTGGTCAACCAAGATGTACGAAACTCTCGTTGGCATCCAGTACGGCGATATTCCAGACCCGTTCGGTTGGATTACAATACTTGAAAACATTTAATTGAAAAAGGCATCGCAAGATGCCTTTTTTATTTTGAATCATTAAATCCTTAAATTTTTAAATCAGCTAAGTTATATCTTTCCCAATCCCAGCTCTTTTCCTTTCTGCACCATAAATTCATGGGCTTTTTCGTAATCGTTAGGAATTACGCCATCGAGAATAGCCTCGCGCACAGCATTTTTTATCTCTCCTACCAACTTTGATGGCTCTATGCCAAAGTATTCCATAATCTCCTCACCGGTAATCGGTGGTTGGAAATTGCGCAGCGAATCTCGTTCTTCGACCTCTACAATCTTCTGGCGCACAAGCTTGAAATTTTCGAGGAATTGCGCCACCTTCTTCTCGTTGCGCGAAGTAATATCCGACTCGCAGAGCGTCATCAACGCATCGATATCGTCGCCAGCATCTACTATCAGACGACGTATTGCCGAATCGGTGACAATGTCCTCGACCAAAGCAATGGGACGCATGTGCAAATCGACCATTTTCTGAACGAATTTCATCTTTTCGTTGAGCGGCAAGTGCATACGCGTAAAAATCTTCGGCACCATGTTTGCTCCCACGGTATTGTGAGAATAGAAGGTCCAACCGATACCTTCTACAAATCGTTTTGTCTTCAACTTGCCGATATCGTGGAGCAGTGCCGCCCAGCGAAGCCAGAGGTCGTCGCTTTTTTCGGCCACATTGTCCACCACCTGAATGGTATGCAGGAAAATATCCTTGTGGGCAAGTCCTTCTTGCACCGTCACACCCGAAAGCTGATACAACTCAGGGAAAATAATCTCAAGCAGTCCGGTTTCAAACAATAGCTTCAAGCCAATCGACGGCTTTTTGCTTTCGAGAATCTTGTTGAGTTCGGTATGTATGCGTTCCTGGGTAATTATTTTGATTCTCTCACGGTTATCGTGAATTGCGGCGAGGCATTCGGGATGTATCTGGAAATCGAGTTGCGAAGCGAAGCGAATAGCACGTAGCATACGCAAAGGGTCATCCGAGAAGGTTATCGACGGCTCGAGCGGAGTCCGGATAGTGCGGTAATAAAGGTCCTCAAGTCCGTCAAACGGGTCTACCAGTTCGCCGAAATTGCGTTTGTTCAGGCTTATAGCCAAAGCATTAATGGTAAAATCGCGACGCTTCTGGTCGTCTTCGATGCTTCCGCGCTCAACTATCGGGTTGCGGCTGTCGAAATTGTACGATTCCTTGCGTGCACCTACAAACTCCAGTTCTGTTCCATTGTAAACAAACATCGCAGTACCGTATGTCTTAAAAATGCTTACTTTCCTCACTTTCAGATGCTTTGCAAGCTTGCGGGCAAAGTCAACGCCATCGCCGTCGACGACAATGTCGATGTCGTTTTTCTTTGGTCGCTTCAAAAAACGGTCACGCACATACCCACCAATAACGAACACGTCAACGTTTTCGCTCTCAGCGACTTTCGACACTTCAGCAAAAATTTTGTCGGACACAAACTCTATGTACTTGCCGTTTTCCAAGATTCCGAATTTTAGACTGCAAAGGTACGAAAATAAAAGGACATCGTTGTATGGCAATCGCAAAAAAGCATTACCTTTGCAATTCTAATGACACTTCAAGATTTGATATGAAACCAATAGTAAAGAACACACTGACTCACACAGGAATAGTGATAATATTCCTTCTGATTTCAATTCTGTTTTTCGACAAACTTGTAACTACCAACAAGATTCTCAATCAGGGTGACGACCGCAACTGGCAGGGAATGGTCAAGGAACAGAAAGATTTTCTTAAGGAAACAGGAACATACACACATTGGAACAGTGCAATGTTCAGCGGAATGCCAACCTATCAGATAACCAACAAGCCACAAGACTCGATTTTTAGAGCAAAAGACATATTGGATTTGGACTGGCTTGGACTTTCGAAAAACATAGGTATCATATTCCTATACCTTATCGGATTTTATATATGTCTTGTTGCATTAGGAGTAAATCCGTGGCTAAGCCTCATCGGGGCATTGGCATTCGGACTTGGAAGCTACAATATCATAATAATAGAAGCTGGGCACCTGTCGAAAGCTTGGGCATTGGCTATGGTTGCACCTATATTCAGCGGCATAATACTGACACTCAAGAAAAAATATGTCTGGGGAGGAATACTTTTCACCTTCGCACTCGGCTTCCAAATCGGATTCAACCACCTGCAAATCACATACTACACGCTATTATCGGTAATTATACTCGGACTAGTTTATCTTATCTACGCCATAAAGGACAAGACTTTCAAGCAGTTTGGAACCGCAATATGCATACTTGTCGTAGGCGCAATCTTTGCCGTAGGCGGCAATGCACGATTGCTGATGACTAGCTACGAATATTCTAAATATACTATGCGTGGCGGTTCGGAAATAACCGTTACCCCCGAATCGCTATCGGGCGACATCGAACACTCGCAGGACAAAAACAAAGCTGGACTTAACAAGGACTACGCCTTTGCATGGAGCTACGGGATAAGCGAAACCTACACCTTGCTTGTCCCAGGCAGTTTCGGTGGTGGTTCGAACGAACCTGTTAACAAATCGTCGGAAACATACAAGAATTTCAGGATCAAGAATGCACCGCTTTACTGGGGCGACCAGCCATTTACATCTGGACCTGTTTATTTCGGAGCCATAATTGTTTTCCTGTTCATTCTCGGACTTTTTGTTGTGAAAGGTCCTGAACGCTGGTGGCTACTTGGAATAACAATAATGGCAATAATTCTTTCGTGGGGCAAAAACCTTATGGGTATCAACGGATTCCTTTTCGACTATCTGCCAGGATACAACAAGTTCCGCACCCCATCGATGAGCCTTGTGATAGCAAATGTGGCAATGGTGATGATGGCTATCCTCGCACTGAAAAACATCTTCGACAACGAATTTGATACGAAAAAGTTGAAAATTGCTCTTTATGCCTCAACTGGCATAACCTGCGGACTCATACTTATCGTACTGATTTTGTCGGGATCGTTCTCGTTTGCAGGTGCTGTTGACGAACAAATGGCAGGACAATATGGAGACGGATGGCCAAAAATCCAGGAAATATTCATAACCGACAGACAAGCACTTTTTACCGCCGACTCATGGCGCTCGATAATACTCATTCTGCTCTCGGCTGCGACATTGTACTTTGCTATAAGCTTCAAGGAAAAGAAGCAGAAAGTCGCCTTTGCCGTAACAACTGCAGTTATCGCATTGCTCGTAGTATTCGACCTTTGGAGCGTTGACCGCCGCTATCTCAACGACGACAGCTATATGTCGAAGAAAGAAGCACAACTAACACCTACAAAAGACGACAATACAATAGACCAGTACGCAGAACGCTTTGGCGACAAGGACTACCGCATAATGAACCTCACCACCAGCACATTCAACGATGCTAAAAGCTCGGCATTCCACCACTCTATTGGCGGATACCATGGAGCTAAACTGCGTCGCTACCAGGACCTCATCGACTTTTATATGACACGCGAACTGAACATGAACGTGCTCAATATGCTTAACACTCGATATTTCATTGTTCCCGACCAGCAAGGTTCGAGTATGGTACAACGCAATCCAGCAGCCCTTGGAAGTGCATGGTTTGTCGATGGCTGCCAACTTGTCGATGATGCAAATGCCGAAATTCTTGCACTCAACGAGTTCAATCCTGCCGACACGGCAATTATCGACAAACGCTTCGCAAGCTATGTGGAAGGTAAAGACTTATCGCGCGACTCGACATCGGTCATTGAGATGACACACCAGAAACCGTACAACCCCGATTACCTGATTTACAGCACATACACCGACAAGGAACAGCTGGCGGTATTCTCAGAAATATATTACGCTCCCGATTGGAAAGTATACATCGACGGACAGCCAGCCGAATATTTCCGTGCCAACTACATACTCCGGGCAATGGTTATCCCTGCTGGTCAGCACAAGATTGAGTTCATAAACGAGGCTCCTATGATAAAAGTATGGGACATTGTCTCTATAGCATTCTCGGTGCTGCTCGCAATTCTTGTCGCTGGTGCTATATATTTGAAATACAAGAAAGAAAAATCGCAAAAGGTTGCCGACAAAGCATAAAATGAAATGATTTCAGTAATCGTCTGCACATACAACCGCGACAAGTACCTATACAAGGCTCTGTCGCACATTGCCAGCAACGACTACCCTGCCGACGATTATGAAATCGTTCTCGTCAACAACAACAGCACCGACAACACATTAGCCGAAGCCGAACGGCTCAAACTCGCCTACCCGAATATAAACATAACTATTGTAACCGAACAGCAAAACGGACTTTCGTTTGCCCGTAACAGAGGAATCGAAGAAAGCAAAGGAGATTTCCTCGTTTTTCTCGACGACGACACTGCTGTCGGGAGCAACTATCTGCACAACATAAGCAAAAACTTAGCAAAACATCCAGACGCCATTGCATTTGGTGGAAAAGTAGTCCCGATATTCGAGACAGGAATACCCAAATGGGTATCATGCTGGACAATGCCTTTGTTCGCCGTTACCGACAAAGGAGAAGGAACGTTAGCCTTCAAGGGCCAGTCGTATCCTGTAGGAGCAAATATGGGTGTAAAGCGCTCCGCATTTGAGAAATACGGAACATTCGACACGCAACTCGGCAGGAAACGTGATATGCTTTTAGGCGGAGAGGAAAAGGACTTTTTCTATCGTCTGAAAGCCGACAAACAGAAAATATATTATTTTGGCAACATTAGTGTTGAACATTTAATACCCGAAACACGAACCACAAGCGACTACATAAAAAGCATAGGTATAGGAATCGGCATAAGTGAACGCATTAGAATCAGGAAACAGAATTCTATACAACGGTCAATCAAGGTATTATGGGAAATTACGAAAACCTGCGCTTCAACACTCCTATGGTTATACTATGCCATTAGCCTCAGACCGTCGAAAGGCAATGCAATTATGATTCTTCGGAAAAATGTAGTTGTGGGAGTTACGAAAAGACAGGAATCCTAATTATTTCAGTTTTTCAGCCAACACAAAAGCATCGTGCATATTGTCTTCGAGCGAACAATACTTCCATTCACCGTAACGTCCGATAGAATAAACGCCACAACTATTCAAGAAGTCCATCTTTGCCCTCTTGTCGGTTTCCGACTGCTGCGTTATGTGAACATACGCAGGATTCATCGTTATGCACTCGTAATCGACAACTTGTTCACCAGCAACGATTCCGACTTTCTTCAAATCGACAAGTACACGCTGGTACAATGATTTCTCGTCAACATCTTCGTTATGGGCAAAACCGACCTCCACGTACAACGACATTTTGTCAAGACCTATGATATTATCATAGAAACCAACGCGATAGAAGACTATGTCCTTGTCTGGGAAATATATCCAGTTGTTTTTCTTATCTGTTCCCTTCTTGTCGAAACCAATATTAAACACTACAACCTTGTTGTACGAATACACATTTCTGTCGTATGGCACCTGTGCCATATCGAGCAAACAAGGGAACGGGACAGTCGAAATCAAATTGTCGTAGCAAATTGTACGCTTATCGGTCGTTGCAACCTTATTCTTTAAATCGACGGAAACCAATCGCTCGTTCAGGGCAATCTTATCAGCATCTACCCTAGCGGCTACAGATTCTACAACCTTTATTACACCTCGTTTTGGATATAGGAAAAATGAATTATACGATTGATTTATCGAATTGCGGAAATTAAGAATTATCTGCTCCTTGTCGGCGTATGGGAAAAAGCGTCCCATTGCATCTACATCAAGACTATTAAGGTCGGTCGCATACAACTTTTCGTTGTATGGAATCAGGAATTTCTCTGCAATGGAGCGACCGAACTTCTCATAAAGCATATCCTTGAACGAAACAGTACTTTTCTTTGGTTTTTCCGCAAAAAGGTCGTATAGGCAATCTATAAACTCCTCCTTTTCGAGCTGATGGATATTCATTTGGAACGGATAATCAACAAGGCGACCCTTATAATATATTTGCGTATGCTTATACACATCCAAAACATCGTCCTTAGACAATTTTTCCATCACATAATCCCTTATTTCAGGATGTTGGAAATGAAAGAAATGTCCAGAATAGTCCCATACATAGTCTCCAGAATAATGAGTACGGCAATATCCGCCTATCTCACTTTCCTTTTCAACTATCAAATAATCGTTTGATGTTCTAGCCGCGTATGTAAGTCCGGTTATTCCCGCTCCAATTATTAAATCCATTTTCTTTTGCTATTAAACAACATACTCCTTGCGCTTCGAATAAGACTTTATGAACTTTACTGCCGAACGAGGGAAAGTTCTGATAAATGCCATAAGTGCACGCAACTTGAAATTTGCCCGATAAAACCGATTCGACTTGTAGTCTGGAATCAGCTTCAGCAATTCGCTGTATATCGAAGCGATTGTTTCCTGGTTTGGCTCCGTCGAATTTGTCACATAATTGAACACGGTCGAAAGATAACCTTTCTTGATATACATGAAATCGACTTCTTGTTTGAATTTGTCGTAAACTCCATTTTGCTTCGAAAATGCAAGCAACTTGTTGAAAACAGCCAGTCGTTTCTGGTATTTGGTGCTGTCCTTTGTAGTACATACCGAGCCTGGACGAATAAGATACAAATAAAACGGTTCGTCAACATAAGAAATTGACCTTGCCAGCATAAGCACGCACGAAACGAAATAGCTGTCGTCGGCACTCCGTTCCTCTGGGAAACGAATGTTGTACTGGTCAATCAGCGATTTCCTGTATATGAGAGAAGTAAACTGCGATACATAGTGGGAAAGGAAATACGAACGTTTTTCGTCGGAAATTGCCCCATTTCCAATAAACGGATTCTTCAAAATATCGCCACGATGTCCATCGGGATAAACCTTCTGCATCTGGCAGCAGCACAAGTCGCTGTCGTATTTCTTTGCCTCGGCGTACATTCTCTCGAACATATCCTCCTCAATCCAGTCGTCGCTATCGACAAAAGCAATGTACTCGCCTTTGGCGTGAGGAATTGCAAAATTGCGAGCCATTCCAGCACCCAAGTTGTGCTCGGGCTTAAGGAATACAAACTGTTCCCGGCGCGGACTATCGGCAATCATATTCTGCACAAGTTCTATGCTGTTGTAGGGACCATGATCGTCAACAAAAATGAACTCAATATCGTCCAATGTCTGCGCCAGCAACGATGCAGTACATTTTTCGATGTACTGAGCAACGCCGTAAACGGGAAGTATTACTGAGACCTTTACCATATAAACATTAAAAACACAAAAATACAAAAAAAGCTGTTACGCCGAAATCAAAATTCAGAACCTAATATGGTATTCTCTATGATTTGTAGAATTTTCTGTGAAGGTAGCATTCCGTCCTTTGGCTTAAGGTAATTATCATAAAATTGCTGTCTTTCTACCTTCATTGAATCATTTCCTCCGACAACGACCTCATGTAAAAAACGTTCAATGTCATCGACAGTATGTCCATGATAATGACAATTGAAAGCTTTTATACCAAAATCGTTAAATTTTTCAGACATGTCCTCAGTCTTGCACAAATACATTACCGGATTCTGCGTAAACAAATATTCTATTGTAAAAGAACCGCAATCATGAATCAAGGCATCGGAAGTAAGAAAAATATCGACATAGCCATCGCTAACCAATTGTGTATTTCCAAGACTCTCCCATCTACGATAATATTCCTCAGTTTTTTCATTTCCCCAAATCTGCTGCAACTTGAATTTTAACAGCTGATGCGGCTTAAATACGAACTGTATGTCATCGGCATATTTTTCGGCAAGCGCAAGTATAGCCTCACCGTTCTCCATAAATGTGGCATTGTTGTCAAAATCTACAGAATGATGAGGTGCGTATATAACTCTCTTCTTAGGCTTTGGCTGCGGTTTCCAATAGTCAACAGCATTTTCTTTGCTCAGAAACACCTCGGTTTCTGGGTAACCGCTCACGACAGCATTTGCAGCCTTGTTTCGCGAATACTTAAATGCCAAATCCTTATGAATGGGAGTTTCCAAAAAATAGAGTCCTACCAGATTATTAAAAATAAGATAATAATTTGTCCTGTAATAAGTAAGAGACGTAAACGCGTATGGCAAATAACAAGTCAACGTATCCTTGAAATTGTAAATGAAATTCTGTGGTAGCGTATCTTTGTAAGGAGCAGTAAAGAAAACTATATCGGGATGATATTTCTTTTTCACGTCGAGCCATTTACCCGTATTATCATCATAAGGGACAACGTATTCGTATCCTCGACTCTCTACAAACTGCCGTGTCCGCTCAAGCACCTGTTGCATCTCGTCCTTATCAAAGCCTTTATACTGCGAATAGAGTGTAATAACAATATATGGATGATAGTGCGGATTTTTACGCATGGCTTCAAACAAGGCATCGTGCTTCCACATACCCGGAATTGACAAGAAAAAAGCCACATCGAGGCATTCCTTGCCTTGCAGCTTACGCGCTGCTTTCAACTGGGCATCACGGAACTTCTTGATATACCATTTTGTAACAGGCTTAAAATGATTGCGAAGCAAATCCTTATATGCCCACAACAAACGCAATTGATATATAAAAGATTTGTCTATTGACTTCATTTCATTTTTACATTATTGCCTTCATACATATTCATGAAACGCTCGACACACCACAATTGCCATTTCTGGTTTCCGGTAAATTTTGCCATGTCGAGATTTTCCAGAAACTCATCACGATGCGGACCTTCCCAATTCTCAAAATATTTATCCACAGGACGAGGCATAGGATTTTTGCTGGGGATTTGAACGCCTGGATACCTTTTTGCCATCAATTCGCGTATAAGGTACTTAGATTCTCCGTTACGTATTCGTTTCAAATCAATTGGAACGGACATTTTCAGATGCGAATATGGATCATAATATGGCATACCGGCAACACTAAAAGCATTATAATACGAATTATAACTCTCCTGTGTCATAAGTCCTTGCATAAAGCCCCAAAAATCGATCTTATTATCTGGAAGCCTAAATGGCTCAAACGGATATGTCATATCTACAGGATTTTTGAGCACGTCATTGGGATTTATCGAATAATAACGCGCAACAAATTCGTCAAAATCCCAGTCCCTCGAAAGCAACATGTCCATTCCGCCGAAAACATAATCGCTACCATCTCCTATAAAAAGGATTTCGACACCATCATTTTTTGCCTGCAAGGCTGCCTGAAGTATTTGCGGTTCGATGGAGTGGACTGGTGCACACTTTGCCTTCATGCAAGCGTCGACATGCCTTTCAACAGTTTCCCATGAAATTTCTACATAGTGAAGGTTAAGATGGTAATAATTCGCAAAATACTCCGCCCTCGAAAGTTCTTCCTTCTGGAAATCACCGCCAAGGAACCTGAACGTATAAGCTTCTCCTCCATTCATGTACGAGGCTACTATTGCACTGTCCATACCTCCCGAAAGCAGGATTCCCTTTTTCTTGCCTTCGAACTGTTTAAGCTGTTCGGCTATCGACGCTCCTATTTCGTCGGCACTTCCAACTAAAATTCTTTCGCTATCAGGCAACAGACTTATATTCCTGTGATGCATTCCTGGATAAAAGTCCATATCATCGCGCTCAATAAAACGAAATGCCAGATACGAACTGATACAATAATCTTTATTTACCATATTATATTTCTAATTCCTTTATTTCTTTCCGTGGGGAACAAATTATTCGTTTAAATTCAGCCACCGCTCAAGGCACCACATCTGCCATTTTTGATTACCTGTGAACTTAGACATATCCAGATTATCTATAAACTCCTTACGGCGAGGGCCTTCCCAATTTTCAAAATACTTATCCACTGGCCTAGGCATAGGGTTCTTGTCGGGCACAGGTATCTCGGGATAACGCATACTCATCAGCTCGCGAATAAGATATTTAGGCTCGCCATTCCTTATACGGTTCAGATCCAACGGTTCCGCCATCTTCAATCGCGCATACGGATCGTAATACGGCATATTTGCCACAGAAAATGCATTCCAATACGAACTCGAACTTTCTATTGAAAAAACATCGTCCATGAACGTCAGAAAATCAATTTTACCACCATTCATACGAAATCGTTCGAAAAGATACGACATATCAATTGGATTTCTCAAGACATCTTTGGGATTGGTAAACATATAGCGATTCATAAATGCATCCAAATCCCAATCCTTCGAAAGAAGTTTGTCCATTCCGCCGAAAACCAGATCGCTGCTTTCGCCCACAAACATTATTTCGACACCATCATTTTTTGCCTGCAAGGCTGCCTGAAGTATTTGCGGTTCGATGGAGTGGACTGGGGCACACTTTGCCTTCATGCAAGCGTCGACATGCCTTTCAACAGTTTCCCATGTAATTTCTACATAGTGAAGGTTAAGATGGTAATAATTCGCAAAATACTCTGCCCTCGAAAGCTCGTCCTTCTGGAAATCACCGCCTAGGAACCTGAACGTATATGCTTCCCCTCCATTCATGTACGATGCCACAATCGCACTATCCATCCCCCCTGAAAGCAAAATGCCTTTTTTCTTTCCATCAAACTGACGCATCTGAGAATCGATAGCCTCTCCTATTTCGTCAGCAGTTTTAACATATGTCTTTTGACTATCGGGAATAGGACTAATATTCCTGTGGTGCATTCCTTCATAAAAATCCTTATCCGCATCTTCAATATAGCGGAAAGCCATATATGAACTCGAACAATAATCCTTGTCTACCATAATTATTTATCCTCATTATTTATCTTGAGAGCCTTTTTTGCCGATTCGTCGGTCCAACCACGGACTTGCTGTAATGTATGCGTTATTTTTGTTGAAGAAATACCTTTGGTGTATGGGAAATAAACTATTCTGATTCCTTCCTTCTTGAATTTCTTCTCATATTCTTTCCATTTGTCGGTTCCGTACCAATCATCACCCACAAACAATATCTTTGCACCAAGTTTTTTGCACGCAGTAAGTTTGTCCATATCATATTGAGGAACGGCAGCATCCACATAGCGGCAACTGCGTACAATCTCAATCCTGTCTTCAAACGGAATCATTGCCTTTTTGCCTTTGTATGCAACCAAATCGTCAACTGTAACACCAACAATCAACTTATCGCACATACCTTTTGCATTCTTCAAAAGATTCAGATGCCCAATATGGAACAAATCATAAACACCTGTTGTATAGCCAATTACAGGCTTTCTGTCAGGATCAGTACCATTATTATCACAAATCTGCGGACAAGTGGACTTTTTCAAACTCTTCACCTCACTTCGAAGGCTTTTGTATGCATCAAAAATCTCACCCTTTGTATTTTTCAATGTAATCATAATCTGCAAATCTTATAAAAATAACTTGCAAAGTTAATAAAGTTATGCAGAATAAACAAATCGGTTCGAAAATATCCACAATTATTACCTCAACAGCCTATTCATGAACCGGAAAAAGAAGAAAAACACCTGATTTGGGCTGGTTTCAGAATTTGGTCATTCTAATAATAAGATTCTCCAGCAAGCTCAAATCCTTCGGATATGTAACCTTTATATTCGAATCTTCGCCATCTACAATGAAAATCTTCTCTTCGGGAAGATAACGCGAAACCACACCACAATCGTCGGTAGCGACAAAATTCGGGTCAGCAAGAGCAAATTTATATGCTTGTGCAATTGTTTCATAGCCAAATGCTTGCGGTGTCTGCTGACAACGCAAGAGCGAACGCTGCAAAATTTCGCTAATCATACGTCCCGATTCGTCAACCTTTACAATTGTGTCGGTTGCAGGCACAGCTACAGCAACTGCGTTATGGCTTTCGAGTGCCGTAACCACATCCGAAATCATCCTCTGCGAAACCATCGGACGCACGGCATCGTGGAAAATAAGGTTGCAATCAAAATCTTCGTAAGCCCGAATCGCCGACATGCTCGAATCGGAACGCTCGTTGCCTCCATTTAAAATATGCTTCAGTTTCGTCCACGAATTTGCTGCTGCAATTTCTTCCATCAGTGAGACAAAATCTTTGTTCACAACCACAGCAATCTCATCAATACCAGTATTTTTCTCAAACGCGTCAATAGAATACTCAATTATTCGCCGTCCACCTACCGACAAAAACTGCTTGGGCAAATCGCCACCAATCCTGCGACCGCTTCCTCCAGCCAAAACTACCGCTACATTCTTCCTTTTCATCGCCTACTCTATACTTACAACCTTAAACTCTGTTCGGCGGTTCTGGGCGCGGCCTTCCTCGGTATCGTTTGTGGCAATAGGAATCGAAAAGTCGTAACCGCTGTACGATAGTCGCTCCTTCGCAATTCCCTGCGACACAAGGTAATTGTAAACCGACTTTGCACGATTCTCAGACAAGGTCTTGTTGTATGCCTTGGTGCCAACATTGTCGGTATGACCACCGATTTCTATCTTCATCTTCGGGTTTGCGTTCATGTATTCCACAACCTTTCCCAACTCGGTGTATGAATCGGGAAGCAAGTCGTAGCTGTCGGTCTTGAAGAAGATGTTTTTCAGAACCACCGTCACGCCTTTTTCTATGGGTTGCAGCGGAATATTCATGATGTACGGTTCCTCGGGATGCTCGAGGTTGGTGAGCGAAAAGTTCTCGGAATAGAACAAATAGCCCTCGCGCGAAACGTTGAAGGCATAGTCCTTGTCGATGGGCAGGCAAACCATATATTCGCCGTCATTGTCGCCCGAAAACATATCTACAACCTTCTCTCCGCTTTCAATGTCAAGCATTTCGCATTTTGCCTTGAGCCTTTCGTTGGTCTTCGAATCGTAGATATAACCTTTTACATAAGTAACGGTAACTGGCTTAACCTCGGGCGGAAGTTCAAATCCGTAAATATCCAAGTCACGCTTGGTGCTCGACGACGAAAACATTGCAAGGTCGCCCTTTGCATTTACAATCAAGCTTCTCTCCTCGCCCAACGTATTTATCGGATAACCAAGGTTTTTCGGCTTCGACCAAGTTTTGCCTTCATCTTCGGTCTTAGCGACAAACAAGTCGTAGCTACCAAGTCCGGGATGTCCCTTCGAGGCGAAATACAAGGTCTTGCAGTCGGGATGTATGAACGGGGAAATATCCTCGTATTGTGTATTTATCTTTCCGCCAAGGTTTTCGGCAGGTTTCTTGGCATTGCCCTTACTGTCGATTTCTACGCGCCAAATGTCGGTCTTGCCGAAGCCTCCCGAACGCGACGATGAGAAATACAAGTATTTTCCGTCCGACGACAGCGACGGATTGCTCTCCCAAAATTCGGTATTCACCGAACGAAGATTCTGCGGTTGCGACCACTGCTTGCCTTCCCAGAACATTATGTACAAGTCGCAGCTTCCCTTTCCGTCGGGACGGTTGCAAGCCGTTATCACACAAGTCTTTCCATCTGCCGAAATACATTGTGCACCTTCATTGAGCTCGGTGTTGATCCTACCAGGAAGCGGTGCTCCCGAATCGTACTTGCCAGTCTGCTGGTTGCGGTAAGCATAAAACAAATCCTCGTTCATGTTTGTCTGGCTTCGCGAGGGATTGTTGGGATTTAGCGGAATCTGTCTGGTGAACACCAACATTTCCTCATCGGCAGAAAGCGAAGGCCAATACTCATCCCATTCAGTATTTATCTTGCCTACGCTCTTCGGTCTGAAATTCACAGGGTTGCGCACTGCACTATCCGAAAAAGTTATGTATTCGCGCAGACGATCTGTGTCGAATTTCTTATAAACATCAAGGTCAGCATTGGCATAGAAAAAATCGATGTAATTCTTTGCCGAAGCATAGTCGCCAATGCCATAGTTGTGCATTGCAAGTTTGAGCGTTATGCCATAATCGAAATGCGCATCGAGGTCTACAACCTTCTCGTAAAAGGCAATCGACGACTTTATATCTCCAAGAAAATCATATATTTCGGCTTTCAGCAGATATGCTTCGATAAACATGGAATCCTTGGCAAGAGCATTATTGGCTTCCTGCAAGGCATACTTCACTGTTTGATCGTTTTTCCCATTCTGGTAATATGCTACAGCCTTTTCAAAACATTTTATAGCCGCCTTCGACTTTGTATGATATTCCTCGTTCTGCGAAAAAACGAATCCGCAAATGAACAACAGAGCCAATATGCAAAATAACTTCTTCATATAATTATCATATAACAAAAAGCAAGCCGAGAAAAAAATTCTCGACTTGCAAATATAATAATATTTTGGAAATCGTTATAATCCCTTGTCCATAGTCAAAAGGAACTCCTCGTTGGTTGGAGTTTGCGGCAGACGGGCACGTATGAATTCCATTGCTTCCACCGAATTCATGTCGGCAAGGAACTCGCGCATTACCCAAAGTCTGTTTACAAGGTCCGGATTTACAAGCAAATCCTCGCGACGTGTACTCGAAGCGGTAACATCCACAGCAGGGTAAATTCTGCGGTTCGACAACTTACGGTCGAGCTGAAGTTCCATGTTGCCTGTTCCCTTGAATTCCTCGAAAATCACATCATCCATCTTCGAACCGGTTTCGGTGAGAGCTGTAGCAAGGATTGTGAGCGAACCTCCGTTTTCGATGTTACGAGCGGCACCGAAGAAGCGTTTCGGCTTGTGCAGTGCGTTGGAATCGACACCGCCCGACAAAACTCTACCCGATGCAGGAGCAACAGTGTTGTATGCACGAGCCAGACGGGTTATTGAGTCGAGCAGAATAACCACATCGTGACCGCATTCAACCATACGTTTAGCCTTTTCAAGAACTATGCTTGCAACTTTTACATGGCGTTCTGCTGGTTCATCGAATGTTGATGCGATAACTTCTGCGTTAACGTCGCGTGCCATGTCGGTAACTTCCTCCGGACGTTCATCAATAAGCAATATAATAAGGTAAACCTCTGGGTGATTGTCGGCTATTGCGTTTGCAATTTCCTTAAGCAACACAGTCTTACCAGTCTTTGGCTGTGCAACAATCAAACCACGCTGACCTTTTCCGATAGGAGTGAACAAATCTACAACTCGTGTCGATAGGTTTGCATGTCCCTTACCTGTAATGTTGAACTTTTCGGTTGGGAACAATGGAGTTAGGTGGTCGAAAGGAATCCTGTCGCGAACAAGCATTGGGTCAAGTCCGTTAATCTTTATGACCTTTGTCAGAGGGAAATACTTTTCGCCTTCCTTTGGTGGTCTTACCGTTCCTTCGATAGTATCACCGGTCTTTAGTCCGAACAATTTTATCTGCGACTGCGAAACATAAACATCATCTGGAGAATTCAGGTAATAATAATCCGATGAGCGCAGGAATCCGTAGTTTTCAGGCATAATTTCAAGTACACCAGTCACGGTAACTATTCCTGAGAAATCGTAGTTTGGCTTTGGCTCTTCCACATTATGAATCGGCTGAGCATTTTGTTGCTGGCGGTTGTCAATGTCAAACGACAATTGCTGTGCCTTTTGCTGTTGGTCGTTTCTGCCGTTATCGTTGCGCGGAGCACCATTATTGTTGCGTTGCTGGTCGTTGCGCTGATATTGCTTCCTGAAATCCTGGCGTGGCTGTTGATTTCTGTCGTTTTGTTGCATAGCAGCTTGTTCGTTTTTTTGCATGACAGGCTCTGCTTCGCCATATCTTGCGTTTGATTCAGTAACCATTGTAGGCTGTGGTTTCTGATTTTCCTGATTGTTGAAAACCAGTTTGGCAGCAGAACCATTTTCATCAAGGTGTGTAGTCATTATTGGCGACTGAATTCTTGCCCTGCGCTGGCGCTTTCTTGGTTCAGACGAATAATCGTCTATTGCCGTTTCTTCTTGATTTTCTACAATAAATTCGCTGGCACTTTCTACAGCACTTGAAATCCGTGGCGGACGACCGCGTCTCGGTCTTTGTTCGTTATTTTCTATACTATGATTATGCTTGATATTAACATCTTTCAGCGGAGCCATTATGTCGGTAACGCCAATTAATGAATCATCGTCATCATCGTCATCGTCATCAATGTCAGGATCTTCTGTATCCTGTATCCTTCTAATCAAATCTTGTTTTCTAAAAGCTTCCACTCTCTTGATACCCAAACCTTTTGCATATTCTCTCAATTCGGGTAGCAACATATCGTTCAACTCTGAATAACTTTTCATCTTAAAGTTAGTTACAAATATTTTTAATTAATCTGTGAAATCAAATAATATCATTTATCAAAGCTACCAATTCCAAAACCTTACAAGCGGTCGAAAAATATTTCCAGTGTGATTTATAATCTTCAGAAATGAATTGATACCTTATCAAATCAATTGCAGTGCAAAGATATATCTTTTTGTGCAGATGCAAGCAAATCGGACATATTTTTTTTCACAGGAACTATTGTCGTTAAAGTGTTATGGCGCAAAGCCTTATCCTTTTTATCAACATGGTAAATCCTACAATGCAAACCTTTGCAGCTTGCGCCAACTCTATGTTTTACGGCAAAAATCAAGCGTATGCACCCAAATTTGCCGTTTGCTTTGTTACCTTACTTTTGCGCCAAGTTCCTTCTCGTAGAACATTATCAGCTTCTGCATAATCTTGTCGATTTGCTTGTCGGTCATCGTCTTTTCGGTGTCCTCGAGCTCGAAACTCAAAGCATACGAAATCTTGCCCGGTTCAAGGTTCTTGCCTTCATAGACATCGAACAGACCGACTTCGACGATATGCTTAGGCTCGGTCCTGCGTGCAACTTCCTCCAACTGTGCGTAGGTTACCGACTTGTCGATGAGCAAAGCGAGGTCGCGGCGAACGCGCGGGAACTTCGAAATAGGCTGATATTCAATCTTGTGCGTCTTGGCAAACTTCAGAAGTACATCCCAGTTGATTTCGGCATAGAAAACATCCTGGTCGATATCCATCTTCTTGAGCAATGCCTTCGAAACAACAGCAATGCGTGCCACTTCTTTGTCCTTCAGCTTGAACGACTGGAAAGTGCTGAACTTTTCGTCCGACGAAACCTCGAACTTCAATGCCGACATGTCAATGCCAATTTTCTTGAGCACTGCAGCCACGCCCGACTTCAGCATGAAGTAGTCGGTAGGATTGTCCTTCAGGTTCCAGCTCAGCGGATTGCGCTTGCCGGTAATCCACATTCCGATGTACTGGGTTTCGCTGTATGCGGTGATGTCGGAAATCTGCTTGTCGGCATTATAATAATAGGTACGACCGAACTCGAAGAACTTAAGGTCGCCGTTCTTGTAGTTCAGGTTGGCCTTTATGCTGTTGAGTCCGCCATAAAGCAGCGACGGACGCATAACGTTCAGTTCGCGGCTCAACGGATTGTAAATCTTCACGATGCGGTTTGCGTACTCGCTGTTTTCGGCAATGTCGTCGGCAGAAATCATCGAGAGGCACATTATTTCGGTGTAGCCCATGCCTGTGAGCACGTCCGAAACAAGGTTCATCATCTTCTGCGGTTCGGGCTTTTCGGGATAGTTGATGCTGAACGAAATATGGTTCGGAACCTCGATGTTGTTGTAGCCGTAGATTCTCATGATGTCCTCAACCACGTCGGCTTCGCCAGTGACATCCACCCTGTAGGTCGGAATCTCGAGCTTCAGGTCGCGCCCCTTGTCCTCGAGAATCTTCATGTCGAGCAAACCGATGATTTCGCGCACGCGGGCTTCGGGAATTTCCTTGCCGATGAGCGCATTGCCACGGTCGATATTGTAGTCAACGATTGCAGGCTCTATCTTGTTAGGATAAACATCGGTAATTTCTGATGCGATACGACCGCAGCCCATCTCAACAATAAGGCTTGCGGCACGGCGCAATGCGTAAGGCACCATGTTGATGTCAACACCGCGCTCGAAATGGAACGAAGCGTCGGTCTTCAAGCCGTGGAACTTGGAAGTCTTGCGGATTGAAACAGGGCTGAAATATGCAGCCTCGATGAAAACATTCTTTGTCTCGTTGGAGATTCCCGACTTCTGACCGCCGAACACACCGCCGATGCACATTGGCTCCTCGGCATTGCAAATCATAAGGTCGTGAGCCGAAAGTTTGCGTTCAACGCCATCGAGAGTAACAAAAGGTGTTCCCTCGGCAACATTCTTCACGATTATCTGACGTCCGGCAATCTTGTCGGCATCAAAGGCGTGAAGCGGATTGCCAGTTTCGTACAGCACGAAGTTGGTGACATCCACGATGTTGTTTATAGGATTCAAGCCGACCGATTTCAGGCGGTTCTTCAGCCATTCAGGCGATTCCTGCACCTTCACATCTGTAAGGCAGATGCCCATATAGCGGCGGCAAGCCTCTGTATTTTCAATCTTGATGTCGATTTTGATTTCATTCTTGGGATTCTCCGTGATTTCGGCCTTGGGGATATTGTATTTTATACCCTTTACGGCAGCCACATCGCGTGCTGCGCCTATGTGCGAAGCACCGTCGATACGGTTTGGAGTGATGTCGATTTCGATAGCGGTGTCGTTTTCTACCTTGAAATACTCCGAAGCGGGCGTACCCACCTTGGCGTCGGCTGGCAGAACCATAATTCCGTCGTGCGAAGTGCCGATGTTCATCTCGTCCTCGGCGCAAATCATACCTTCCGACGGTTCGCCACGCAGCTTCGACTTCTTGATTTCGAACACACCGTCCTTGGCGTAAATCTTAGTGCCAATGGTTGCCACAACGACCTTCTGTCCTGCAGCAACATTCGGTGCACCGCACACAATATGCAAAGGTTCTTCGCCACCAACATTGACGGTTGTAACGTGTAGATGGTCGGAATTCGGGTGTGCCTCGCAGGTCAAAACCTCGCCGATTACGAAGCCCTTGAGTCCGCCGATAACCGACGAAACTTCTTCAGTACCATCAACTTCGAGTCCAACACTTGTCAATATTTTTGCCAATTCTTCGGGCGATTCGTCGAACGCCACATAATTCTTAAGCCAGTTGTATGAAATCTTCATCGTAAATCAATTTTGGTGTGCAAAAGTAATAATAATTTACGAATTACGATT
>JAEEGK010006517.1_pt1 | contig 28110 bp, 27 predicted proteins | sample 8958771 | NCBI WGS metagenome assembly JAEEGK01 (sample SAMN16246547, study PRJNA631951) | gut metagenome | biome: gut microbiome; feature: rumen; material: SC-attached | host: Bos | place: Iran: Karaj | collected 2018-10 | reverse complement strand
TTGAATATATTTTAACATCGTGAACAATACCATCTCCACCATGTGGAACACGTAGTGATGTATCACGAACTTCTCTTGTCTTTTCACCGAAAATTGCATGTAATAGTTTTTCTTCTGAAGTAAGTTCAGCCATACCTTTTGGTGTAACTTTACCAACTAAGATATCACCTTCATGTACTTCAGTACCAATCATTACAATACCATTTTCATCAAGATTTCTTCTTGCTTCTTCACTTACATTAGGAATATCACGAGTAATCTCTTCAGGTCCTAATTTAGTATCACGACATTGCATTTGATAATCTTCTAAGTGAAGTGAAGTATATGCATCATCCTTAACTAAGTTTTCATTAAGAATAACAGCATCCTCATAGTTATAACCATTATATGTCATGAAAGCTACAACCATGTTCTTACCTAATGCTAATTCACCTTTATCTGTACTTGGTCCATCAGCAATAACTTGTCCACGATGAACTTTATCACCAGCATGAACAATTGGTCTATGATGTTGGCAAGTACCAGCATTACTAAGTTCAAAATTAGCTAGGAAGTAATTATCTTGTCCTTTAGCATTTTTAATAACAATCTTTTTAGCATCAACATAGTCTACTACACCATCAGCTTTAGCACTAATAACAGCACCAGAGTCTTTAGCAGTAACTGCTTCAACACCAGTTCCAATAAATGGAGCTTCACTACGAAGTAATGGTACAGATTGACGTTGCATGTTAGCACCCATCAAAGCACGAGTTGCATCATCATGTTCCAAGAATGGAATACAACTTGTAGTAACAGCAACAACTTGTTGTGGAGAAACATCGACATAATCAACACGACTTGATTCAGTCATGATATTTTCACCTTTAAATCTTGCTGTAACACGATCAGGTACTATAACATCATTCTTATCTGTTTCAATAGTAGCTTGTGAAATAATAAATTCTTGTTCCTCGTCAGCAGTTAAATAATCAACTTGATCAGTTAACTTCTTATCTATAACACGACGATATGGAGTCATAATAAATCCATAATCATCAACTTTTGCATAACTAGCAAGTGATGTAATAAGTCCAATATTTTGTCCTTCTGGAGACTCAATAGGACAAATTCTACCATAATGTGATGGGTTAACGTCACGAACATCAACACCAGCACGATCACGAGATAATCCACCTGGACCTAACGCACTTAAACGACGTTTATTAGTTAATTCAGCTAATGGGTTAGTTTGATCCATAAATTGTGATAATTGACTTGAACCAAAGAACTCTTTCATAGCTGCAGTAACTGGTCTTATATTAATTAATGTTTTAGGAGTAACTTCATCCATTTCTTGAGTAGTCATTCTTTCACGAATAACTCTTTCCATTCTAGCAACACCAATTCTAAATTGATTTTGAAGTAGTTCTCCAACTTGACGAATTCTACGATTACCTAAATGGTCAATTTCATCAAAGTTACCTACACCATGTAATAAATTTAAGTAATAGTTAACAGCTGCATAAACGTCAGATATAGTTAAACGTTTAACATCAATATTATAATCATTACCAATAACAATAAGTTTTTCTTTCTTATCATTAGGATTATATATTTTAACAGTTTGTACACCGCCAAAAGTATCTAACTCTTCATTAATCTTAGCAATCTTTAAGTTATAACCATTATTAAATATTTTCTTTAAATCCTCTAATATTTCTTTAGTTACAACTGTATCTTTTGGATATACAACCTTTTTATCAACAACAATATCTTCAGCTAATGTTTGATTTAATAATCTTTCAGTAACATTAAGCTTACGATTAAATTTATAACGACCTACTCTAGCTAAATCATATCTAAATTCATCAAAGAATCTAGTAATAATTTGGTTTTTAGATGAATCAAGTGTACTTGGTTCACCTGGTCTTAATTTTTCATATATTTCAATTAGGGCTTCATCAGTATTCTTAGTACTATCTTTAGCGATTGTATTAACTAGATATTCATCTTTGCCAAATAATTCATAAATATCTTCATCACTTGATAAACCAAATGCACGAAGTAATGTAGTTAAAGCTACTTTTCTAGTTCTATCTATTCTTACATAAACTACATCTCTTGCATCAGTTTCAAACTCTAACCAAGTACCACGAGTTGGTATAATTTGTGATGTAATAACATTACGACCACTTTTATCAACTTCACGATTAAAATAGACACTTGGACTACGTACCAACTGACTTACAATAACACGTTCTGCTCCGTTAATAATAAATGTTCCACTTTCAGTCATAACAGGCATATCACCTAAGAAAATTTCTTGTTCCTTAACTTCACCTGTTTCATGATTGAATAGTCTAACATCGATCTTTAATGGTGCTGCAAAAGTAGTCTCTCTATCACGACTCTCTTTAATGGTATATCTTGGCTCATCAAAGTGATAATCACCAAACTCTAAAGATAATGTTCCTGAGAAATTTTCTACTGGGAACAAGTCTTCAAATACTTCTTTTATACCGGTATCAACAAACCATTGATAACTCTTTTTTTGAATCTCAAGTAAATCCTTAAGTTCATAAGTTTTTTTGATCCTTGAGAAGGATCTTCTTTGGCGATAATCGCCACAATCGACAAGCTTATATGCCATTCATTTCACCCCATTATTTAATTATTTTTTATCTATTGCATATTATATGAACTAATATGCCGCCAACTTATATTAATAACACAAATATGACTATTAGTCAACAACTTTTGAAAGATTATTTTAAAATTATTTGATTATTTTAAATCTAGTGTAAAATAACGTCTATTTTCTCTTTTGATGTGTCTTTTTCTTATTACCAGATAGTTCACTAATTAATCCTTCATTATCTACTGGTTCAATAATATAATCTCTACCATCCCAATAAGAGATAATAGCTTCTATTGAATAATCTTCACTAGAAATACCTTTAACTAATTTATATTCATCATCAACTATTTCTATAGCCATATTATCTGTTAATGATAAACCTCTTAACTTTTTTGATCCAGTAATATTTTCTATATCTCTCATTCTTGCATGTACACCAGCATGTGGATTAAATATTAAATTAACTAAACCTAATCCTTTAACTGGCATAAATGGTGCACCAGGATTACCAGTTTCCATTTGTAAGTAATCAGAACTTGTATAATCAAACCAACATCCACCACCAGCTGATATACCGCATAATACTTTATCATTATTAGCTGCTTCAATTAGTTTTTCATCAAGACCACTTTTACGCCATAATTCTAATAATTGTTTAGTATTTCCACCACCAACATAAATAATATCTGCCCAATCTAATAATTTACATGATTCTTCAAAATCTAAAAGCATACCAATACTAAACATTTTAACTGGACAATGATACATCTTTTCATAAGTACTTTTAATTGCTTTTAAGCTACCTTCTTCAAACTCTACACTTGATGCATGAGATATATATAATACATTAGGTCTTTTTTTACCACTTAATCTGATTATCTCTTTATCAATGTTTTCATGTTCATAAATTTTTGGCTCACCAGTTTTTCTAATATTACTGTTATTGCCACCACCAATTGCAACTATTTTCATAAAGCCCCCAACTCAATAATTAAAAACCCTTTCTCTTTATCTAATACTTCTACTTTATATTCTTTACTCATATCTTTAATTAACGATAAAGCTCCTTGCTCTTTCCGAACAACAATTACTAATTTACCGTTTTCTTTTAAATGATCTTTTGTATCAAGAAGTAATTTATATAAAATCTTCTTACCAACTCTAATAGGTGGATTAGATATAACATAATCAAATTTATCATTAATATTTTCATATCCATCACTTTCAATTATGTTAACACTAACATTATTCTTTTTGGCATTCATTTTAGTTAAGTGGAGTGCGCGTTTATTAACATCAGACATTGTAACAACACAATTATTTACTTTACTTAATATAATACCAATAGCTCCATAGCCACACCCAAGATCAAGCACTTCACCCGATACAAACTTTAATACATTTTTGATTAATAAATTTGTACCAAAATCTAACTCTCCTTTAGAGAACACTCCATTATCAGTATTAAAAGTAAAGTTATTACCATTAACACTAATATTAAATGGTTTTATTTCACTAACTAAGTTTTTATCATTTAGAAAATAATGACTCATACCTCACCTACATAAATAAAAGGAGTAACTATCTAAAAAATAAATAAGTTACTCCTTTCTTGTTTCAATATTCTACTACAAAACTCTATTTTTAACAAGAGTTTTTTATTATTTTCTTCCAGTTGTTTTAGCTTTTTCATCACCTGTTGGAATAAGTTCTCTTTTTTTCTGAGTTGCTAATATTTCATCTCTTAATGATTCTAGCTTACTACGATATTCACTAAGTATTTTTTCATACTCATCATCAATTTGTTTTTTAAGAATATTATAAGATTCTTCAACACTTTTTGGCATCTTTTCAATTGCACTTTCAAGCCATACTTCAAGTCTTGGATCTCTAATCATTAACTCAAACATTTTTTCTTCTTCTTCTGGATAAAGGTCACGGTCTATTAATTCAACCATTCTTTCAATACACTGTTTGGCTGTTGGTTTTTCTTTACCAACTTTAATACAATATTTTTTCCCAGTTTTTCTTTCTGAAAAGCGGCATAAATTTTCTGCATTTTCATCTAAGTATATTTCAAGATTACCAACTTTATCTTCAGCAATAGTTACTCTTTTTGTTGGCCCAAAGAAATCAGCTTCAAGAGTAAAATAATTTCCTACTTTCCAGTTAACATACCAGTCTTTTTGCCACTCACGTGGTCCTTCAGTTCGATAAAGATGAAGACGATCTCTTTCAGTATCAATAGAAAATACTTCTTTAGGATATTCTTTTGATAAATATATGTAATTATGATCAACTTCTAATTTCTTCCCATTATGATAGAAATCAACTACATATCTATCTACCTTCTCTTTTCCATTGTATGTATAACGCCAAGCTGTATCAGCATATCTATTAATAACAAAATCAATATTAAAAGCTTTCAAATAATGGATTAGATAGTCAGATAATTCAGTATAGTAATCTTCACCATCATATGTTCTTTTATTATCAAGAACAAAAATCTTTTTATTTTCTGTAAAGCCTTTTTCATGATTTTTATAATAATCATCCCACATTTGTTTTTTTACTTCTTCTACCATATTTTCACCACTATCTCTTATTTTGTTTTTCACCAGTTTCATTTGATACTAAACCAGTTGCAATTTCTGAAAGAAATACTCGTTCATTTAATTCTTGTATTTCATCATTTAATTGTGCTAATTTCATTTTATATTCAAGTTCAAGTTGTTCTTTTATCTTATCTGTTGCCTCTTTTAATGATTTAGGCATTCTAGCAAGTAGTTTTTCTATCATTTTAACTATTCTAGGATCATGTAACATCATTTCATATAATTTATCATTATCCTCATAAACATAATTATCTAATAATGATTCAATATATTCTTTTGGAGTTAAATGTTCTTGACCAACTAATATAGTATATTCTTGACCAGTTGTTTTCCAAAAATCAGTAGCTTGTTTATCTAAAACTATTTTTATATTACCAAACTTATCTGTACTAATGATAATATGTTTTCTATTAGAATTATATCCTAGGCCAATATATAGTGAATCTTCATTTTCTTTTGATAATATTCTCCAAACTATTTCACCATGTCTTGTAAAAGTAATTTGTTCATCTTCTATTCTAAGAGCTTCAGATACTGGATATCCAGCTAATTCTATTTTATAATTTTTAAGATATTCTTCTCTATCTTTAATAATATTTAGTTTATTACCATTAACATCAAATAAACCAACAATATATCTTTTAGGATCTCCTTCTAATTCTTTTTCCATTACTTCCTTAATTCCTAATGAATGCAAATAATGCAATACACTATCCGGTATTGCATTTTTTTCATCATACATTAGGATAGGACTTGAAGCTTTTTCTTCACTTGTATTATTTTTCAAATCATTCTCCATTAGTACACCACCCTATATTTTAACTAAATTCAATTAAATCTACTGTATTAACATCATAATTAAGTGATTTAACAATTGAATCTATTTCATATTCATCAAAGACATCAGCTATTTCTTCTTTTGTTCTAAAGAACATTCCTATTTGTTCAACAAACAAATCTTTCATGATATCTCTATTAACACCTACTTCAAGTAAATAGTCTGCTACTTCCATAACATTTTCTCTATTTAATGAAATATTCTTTACTATTGCTTCACCATTACGTTCCGTTATTTCTTTAATATCTTCATCTGTTAATCCATATTTATATAAGAATTCCATTATGCATTACCTCCAATATTATCAAGTAAGTTAACTAACTTATTATATTCATCTTTAGTAATTACTAAATTATAACAAACTGCAAAATGTAAAGCTTTATTAGCATCTATACCATATGATCTTAGGATATTATAATTTCTAACTACTTTATTACATGAAACTATAATTCCATCAAATGTATATCTTAAGCCACTACGATAACTATTTAATTTTTCTAATTCATCACCATAATCACCAACGTTACTACTATTATGAGCTAATTTAATATATTCTCTAACTTCATCAGCAGTAATATCATTAAATTCATTATTGAAGAAACTATTTAAATATTCATCATTAAGATCTAATGCATTAACTTTTAAGTTAGTAATTTCACCAGTTAAACTTCCTGGTTTATTACCAAATACTTTCTTACCATTAACACTTGCATAACGAAGTCTTTTGATTGTTTCATCGGTAACAACATTTAACTTAGCAGCATATTCTTTAATATAATTAACACCATCAAATTTTTCATTCTTAACTTTATCATCATATACACTTTCAATATAATAATCTAGTTTTTCTTCAATATTTGGTATTAACAAGAAATATTTAGCATTTTTATAATTAATATCAAAATCATATTTATTAACAATAGCTAAGTTCTCTTCAATATTTTCATGATCAGCAACAAATATTTCTTTACTAAAATCAAATAAGTTAATTAAGTTAAGTTCAAGACTCTTAAATAATTCAACATTTCTAATGAAGTTATCATAGTTACCACCCTCATGAATAAAGATACTTGGAATAGTGTTAATAACTATTTTTCTTGTAATCTCATAATCTTCATCATCTACTGATAAATCTTCTTTAATAATCTTTAATACTTTATCTATTACTTCAGTATCTGAATATAGAAGTATTTCAATTAATAATTCTTTATTCTTCTTAATTGTATCTAATACATTTTGTTCTTTTAAATAATCTAATGTTTTTTGATAATCATCAACATTACCATCAATTAATTCATTTAAAACAACATTTTCTTCTATTCCATATTTACTAAATACTTTATGTAATTCACGAGTAGAAGTAGTTTTATCTTCTTTTTCTTCTTCTTCATAATCATCTTTACCAGTAACTACATCTTGGAAATCATTATCAACCACTGGAGTCTCTTCTACTTCTGGAGTTGGTAAATCTTCTACATGAACAATTGGTACAGCTTCAACAGGAGTTTCAACAGGAGTTTCAGGAACTTCCACTTTCACTTCTTCAGTTGGTACTGGCTCTTCTTCTGTTGGCATAGTTACTTCAACGATAGGAGTTTCTTCTGTTTTTTCTTCCTCAACTGGAGCTGGTTCTACTGGCTCTTCAGGAATTGGTTCTACTTCAGGAACTTCTTCCTCTTTTTCTTCTACTTCTGGTTGTGGAGAAAATTCTTGATATTCATCTTCTTTTGTCTCTTCACCAGGCATAATACTATCAAATTGAACTGGTTCTTCTTCTTTTTCTTTTTCAGTTAAACCATCTTCAAAAGTTATATTAGGTAAATCAAATGGATTATCACTTTCTATTTGATTAAAACTAAATCCATTATCTTCTTCAACAGTCTCTTCTTCTGGAATAGGTTCTACTTCAGGAACTTCTTCCTTTTCTTCTTCAACAGGAGCTGGTTCTTCTTTAGTTTCTTCTACTTCTGGAGTAACACCACCCTTATATAACTCTGCATTATATTCAAGAACATAACTTAGAATATTTATAGTGTTTTCAGGAGTTAATTTACCAAAAGCTATTGCCTCTTTTAATACATCAATATCTTTGATATATTCATTTTTATTTATTCCATTAATAACATCAGTATATTTATCTTTTTTAGTTTTTAATTCATTAATATCACTAACTTCATACTTACTTTTTTCTTGAGTAAATCCTTCAATAGTTGTATTTAAAGTAGTTTTTCTTTCAGTTAATGTTTGAATAAAGAATTCAATACCATTTAATTGTTCATTAGTTAATGTAATTGATACACCATTTCTAATACCATTAATTAAATATACTAATCCATCATAGTTACATGCTCCACTATTAAATAGATTTTTAACTTCATCACCAGCTATATCTAATGCTCTTGAAAAATCTTCTTTATCGATTTTATCAAAGTTCATTGGATTCTTTTGTCCATCTTCATTAAATACATTAATTATACTGTTAACAAAGTCTAATTTTTCGTTTTCTTCTTCTTCTTTTTTGTTTAATTCTTTTAATGAATCAATATCACTATTAATACTATCTAGTTTACTATTTAAAACCCTAATTAATTCTTCTTTCATATTTACTCCCATCAATTATTCTTTAAGCGATAATTAACAATATTATCACGTATTGTGCTATACAATATATTAATTATTTCATCATCATTTATATCATGTTCTTTTAAGAAATTAACAAATTCTTTACTATCTTCAATAAGGGGATTTGGACAAGATAATATATCATAGTATTTCTTCTCGATTTCTTTTCTTTCACATGCTTCAGTTAAATCTTTTATTTCAACTGTAAGTTCTGCTTTATGTAATTTAAAGTATTCCACAATATCACTCATTAAATTATATGCATCTGTATACTGTGGTAATCCTTTAACACTATCACTTTCATTTTTTAATAAATAACAACTAGCTTTATAATCATCAACATTAATTTTTAAATTCTCTAAATTATTGATTATTATTTCTTGATCTGCATATATTCCAACCATTTCAATATTGTCCTTAGTATAAGCAATTAACCTTGAAACTCCTTCAAGATCAGTCTTACAATCCGATAATATTCTTTTCTTTTCTTCTAAGTCCTCAACTAATGGTTCTAATATAGCAACTAGTTTCCTAATACTATCACTATTTCCCACTTTGCACCATCCCTTATTATACAATATAATACTACCATATTATTCTATAAAAGACAATACAAAAAAGGTTATTTATTTAAATATTTTGATACCAATTATTAGTAGTATAACAAACGATGTAATTAAAACAATTATTGGAATAAATGATTCTTCTAAATACAATGATAATAAACCAGAAATAATTAAAGATAATGAAACAAGCATTGTAACTTTTCCAACATAAACAACTTCATTTTCTGTCATTTTTTTAACATTGTTTTTCCATAATAATACTTGAGTAAAATCTCCCTTTTTACCAGTTGCAAGATATACACCTGCAAACAAAACAAGCATACCAAATATTATCAATAATATTCCTAATCCTTCCATAACTACCTCTAGAATTCAATAGTTCTATTTTCACCGGCAAATGATTGAAATGTAGCTTTAGCATTTTTAAAATATAAAACTATTGTATTTTCATCATATTCACTATATAAATTACGTAATGTTGGATCTTTATCTAACATTTCTTTTTTAGCTTCTATACGATCATCAATAACTAATTCACCACTTAGTCTTACCCATCTATCACCTTTACAAGCACATATTTCTACTTTTGGATTTTTTTCTATTTGTTTAAAAACCTCTTTCTTTTTAGCTGTTTCAATATATAAATGATTTTCAAAAATTTCTGCTGTTCCAAATGGTCTTACTCTAGGTTGATCATCTTCCACAGTTGCTAAATAATAAACCCCACATTCTTTTAAAAAGTCTCTAGTCTCTTTCATTATAACCTCCATCTTAATTATATCACAAAAAAAGACTCATATGAGTCTTTAAAAAATACGATATGATTTTTTTACTTGATCTTTATCTATAATCTTTGGTAAATCATATAATTTTGTTTCACCAATAACTTTTACTTTAACATGTGTCCTATTATTACATAAAGCTTCTGCTCTTTCTTGTCTTTCTTTTGCTCTTTCTTCAAATATATCATCAAATCCCATAGGACTATGTATATAAGCTATTCTCTCAAAATAATCAATTCTTCTAAATTTGTCTAAAACATCTTGATGTAAATAGATAGTACTAATGTGTTTATATTCATCATAATAATTACGGACATTTTCCATTTGGTCACATGTAGATACAAACAAAGAATCAATCATTTCACCAGTTGAATGTCTATGTGCATAAAAATTTTCTTCATTTACATAAATCTTTAAAGCTTTAGGAATAATCATTATTCTATTATCATAAACTTTTTCATATTTATTAAACCATGTTTTAATAATTAGATCTTTTAATTCAACACTTAATCCTTCTTTATCTGATTGATATTTCTTATTACGTAATAATTTATAGAAATAGCCAAGATCCACATTCAAACACTTAACTATGTTATATAAATCTATCATTGGTATACTATTTTCTTTAGTTATATATACTTTTCTTGATTCATCAGCAGAAACTACTTGATTTACTCCTCGATATTCACTTAATTTTTCAAGAAAATCACCTAGTTTTAAATATAAACAAATATTACTATCTTCATGAGTGAATTCATACTTTTCATCGATTATACCTAAATGTAGTTTACTATAATCATCATTTATAATATCAAATAAGAAATGTAATTCTTTGTTTTTAAGTAAGCAATCAATTATTGTTTTATGTCTTATATTATTTTCAAATTTTTGTGCTTTTGTTAAATATTTTTCAGATAAATCTATTAATAATTTACTTGATTTTATATCATAATAATTCTTTTGTTCTTCTTGAGTATAACTCTTTAATTCAACTGTCTCACCACTACCTAAACTATATTTAAAATAACATAAACTTAATAACTTATCTTTTATACTAGTTAATGCATCACTATCAATATAACCCTTAGAAGAACTTAAATATTTATTAATTATTTCATCGTAACTTTCTATTTCTTTAACTAATTCTGTTGTATTCCAATCACGAGAATTAGTTTTTATATATTTTTCGATAGTTTTAGCAATATTTTTAATAATCTCTATATAATCTAAACGATGTTTATAAATAGTTCTATCCATAAAAGAACGATATTTAGCTAGTTTTTCTATTAATTTATCAAAATCATAATAACCTTCAGTAAAAGTATTTATTTTTTCTATATAAATATCACTAGATTCTTCATAATCAGTTATTATATCAACAATCTTTTTATATTCATGTTTAAAATAATTAATCTCTTGTATTGTTAATTCTTTTGATGAAGATTTGAAAGATAATTCTGAATTACTTGGTAAAGAATTGATTAACTTATTAGCTGAATTTAATAAACCAAAGAGTTTTATTAATTCTTTGTTTAATCTTTTCTTTGCTTCGATAACTATAATCTTTTTCTTATTTTTATCTTTTCTAGAAAATATATTAAAAGCTATAGTATCTAGTTTAAAACGATTTATAATATATTCAATTTCATCATATAAAAATTTTATTTCACAATCTACTAAATTAATTCTAAACTTAAGGTACGAAGTATATTCTTCATAGTTTTCATCAGATACTACTTTTCCTTCATTACCTTCTACAAATACTTTTCCATAATCCGGATATAATTTACTTACTTTATTTGGATTTTTAGAATTATTAGTAATATATTGCAGTTCAGAAAGAAGATCTCTTTGTTCATCTACATCTTTTAATAATATATTAAAAAAATCTTTAGCTCTTTTAATATATTTATTTTCTCTTTGATCAATATATTCATGATAATTAGTATTTAATTTTTCTAAAATACTTGATACTTTAATTTTATCATCTTCTGATAAAGCTTGATACTCTTCATCATGATTATAACTGTTTTTATTAAAAATGTTTTTTATACTAAATCCCATATACCCCTCGAATTCGTCGTATATTATAACATAATTAATATACAAAAAGCAAAAAAAATAGACCAAAGTCTATCTTTATTTAATTAAATCTAAATTACCATTAATAAGTATTGGATTAAATCCATCTATTTCATCATATAACATACCATCTGGAATACCATTATACATAAATATTTTCTTATTCATTCTAAATGCATCATACATTTCTAAAAATGTTGCACCACCAATATAGTTTTTATATAATATACCATCTTTTTCTTTATCAAAATTTAGTACTAATACACCATCAGAATTCTTTATTTTATCTTCACTCATTTTAAACATTCTAGATTTAAATTCTCTATGTGCTTCTTCTCCTTGATTCCACATCTCTTGTTCTAATCCGGGATTTGTATAAGTATTTGGTAATAATACATCAATACCTCTTTCTTCTAAACCTTTTTTTATTTCATCTATTCTTGAATAGAATTGCTTACTACATACTATTAATAATTTCATTTTAACACCTCTATTTTATTATACTATAGCTTTTTAATATCCGTATACATTCTAGGATGATAACCTAGTTTATTATAAAAATTAATACCCATTTCATTATATGCAAATACATCTACTAATACATATTCACATCCACATGATTTAAAATAATCTTCCATCTTTTTCATTAACTCTTTACCAACACCACTATTTCTAGTTTTTTTAGTAACTATTAATTCAGTTATAACACCACGATTAGGACATTTATAATCTAAATAATCATATTCTTCATATTCTGGAATAGTTCCCATAATTAAACCAATTACTTTATCAGTAACAGCTAAATAACATTTACCTTTATTGTTCTTAACTTCATCTAAATCTACTAAAGCCATTTTTTCTCGATATTCTGGATGAACTTGATCTAAATTATCTTTATCAATAGAAACAATGTATTCTTCTAATTCAACAAGTAAATCTCTTACATCATCTAAATATTTATCTTCATATTCAACTATTTTCATTTAATATCAACTCCATAAAAATGTTCAGCTATTTCCTTACGATATGGGTAATCTTTTTTCTTTAAATCTTTAAGAAACCTATTCCAATTAAATTTAACATTCTTAGTCTTTATTTCAAATGTTTCTGTATCTAAAATAGTATATTTAGTCATATTATCTTTTACGCAACCTGATGAACCAATACAATATAGTTTATTATCAACAGTAAAAGCCTCATGTTCGTGACCAACAAATATTAAATCATACTTTAATGATTTAGTTATTTTATTTATCTTTTTATTCTCAATAATATCAAAATCATAATATGGATAATCTAGATTAATATCAATCATTGGAAAATGAATAAATAATATTTTTTTACCATTAATCTCTTTTTCTATATAAAGTGGACAACTATTCAAATATAATAATTCTTCATTATTAATTTGAGTTCTTACCCATTTTTCATGACTTATAACATTTTCATCCATTTCATCATCTATTTCTGGTCCACGAGTAACATATAGTTCATGATTACCTAAAATAAGTTTAATTTTTTTATCAATAATCATATCCAAACATTCACTAGGGTTTGGTCCTATTGCTACTACATCACCTAAACAGATTACTTCATCTATTTTTTCTTTTTTAGTATCCTTAATAATTGCTTTTAAAGCTTCTTTATTACCATGTATATCCGTAAATATTGCTATTCTCATATCTTTTTCCTCATCAAAAATAATTATATCATAAAAAAAGAAGAATTTTATCTTCTTCTTTCTTGACTATTTTCTACTCTTGCTTGAATTCTACCATTAACAGATTCATGAAAAACTCTCATTACTAATGATGATCCATTTTTTTTAACACTATCAAAAATCATTTCTCTTAATTCATTTAATTCTGTTAATGAGAAAAAGTTAAGTTCCATTTCAATCTTATCACATAATTCAACTGATGTATGAACAATGAAAGTTGTATCAGTATTGCCTAATTCCTTTTTAAATCTATCACTAAACTCACAAATTTCATTAAATACTTTTTGTACATCATTCATTTATTATCACCTATTTCCTTTTATTTTTTGATAGTTCCTCTATTTCTTTATACAATACTTCAATAGGTTTTGTCAATGAAATTTCTTTATCTCCACAACATTTACATTTCCTTGTCCATGATTCTCTTTGTTTGTTTTCTTTCCATTCACCAAAATCATGACCATTTACTTTACATATTTCTCTTTTTACTTGTTTTTTCTCTTCATCTTCTTCTTTTAAAGAAAGAATAATCTCTTTTATCTTTTCAGAATCTTCTTTTAATGATTTTAAATAATTAATATATTCTTTTTTAGTAAGAAAATAAATATTCATAGCTGGTGATTTTGGATAACAACCAACATATTCATTTTTATCTTCACCTAATACTGTATATACTTCCATTGACCATTCATGGTAAATCAAAATTGAACCTTCTACTGTTTTACAATCTACTACTGTTCCTCTAATGAATGGTTTTAAAATATTTTTATCATTATTATCAAAAATTAATACTTCTTGACCAATTTTTAATTTCTTTTCATTATCCATTTTATCTCCTAAATCCATTTATATCATATCATATATTTAAATAATCACAAACTTTCTTGAAACATGATATTTGATTTTCATTTAGTTCTTTAGTTTCTACCATATGATTAAGTTCATCCATAGAAAACCATCTTACTTCACTTAATTCATTTTCTTGAATAGTTATATTACTTAAATCAATGTCTTTATTAACTAAATACATTTTATAACAATCTTTACCATCACAACCAGAATCGAATAGAATAAACTCTTCATTGCTAAAATCTAGACCAAGTTCTTCTTTAACTTCGGTAATTATTCCTTCTAATGGTGTTTCACCAGATTTAGGATGACCTCCAGTTACACCCCAATCACCACCTTTGGCAATACTTCTTTTTTGCATTAAGAATTTACCATCAGTATTTCTAATAACAACCATTACTACCATTGGATAATATCCATCAGGGATTATTTCTCCTTTATAGTATGTTTTATTAGTTTTAACACCATTTATATCATATAAGTCACGAAGTTCTTTCATAATCATCACATATTAATTATATCACAATTATTTTAATGGTCTTGGATTTCTAAGAAGTTCTTCATAAGCAAGGGACTCTTTAAATTGCATTTGTTGCATTGCTTTTTCTATTCTTTCTAATCTTTCAAAACGATCTTCACTTGCTACTGCTTGTGTATAAGCATTTGATGATGCAAAAGATAATTCTACTAATTTCTCTGCTAATTCATTCATGTTCATTTTCTTTGAATTAATAGTTTGAGCTATTTTTTTATCTACTAAGTCTTGTGTATCAGTAGTAATATTAGTTCCTTTTATACTATGAAGTTTATTAGATAATTCTTTTAATTCATCTAATGTTAAATTATTAATACGACTATTTAATAAAGATAGTTTTTCTTCTTCCTTTTTATGAAAATCAACTATATCTTTTTCTACTTCACAAATTCCTTCTACAATACTTTCTACTTCTGTTTTGATTTCTTCCATAAACCCTCCAAATAAGTTACGGTTATATATTATAACATAGTTTAATATTCATCACAATTACAAAGTTATTAAAAAGTATCCACAAAATTGTGGATACTTTTTATCTTACCTTTTTTAAAGTTTTACCAGTTTCTTTTCTAAATCTTTCAACATAACCATTATCTAAAGCTAATTTAGCTAAGTCATTATAACCAATATAAAATCCTTCGGCAAATAAGATTAACTTTTCTTTATTAAATTCTGCAATCGCCATACCATTTTTATTAAATGGTGTACCACGTTCAAATTTATTGAGTGGTCTTGTATCATCATTATTATATTTAGTAAATTTCTTAACTTCACCATCAGTTCCAAAATAGATAGCACTTTCATCACCTACACGAATACGAGATAATGGTATATCACCTTTACTAAATTCACCTACTGAATGGAAACCATATAGTATTCTATATGGATCATGTAAATAATCTTCACTCATTGCATATTCATTACCATAACATCCACTTCTTCTATCATCTCTTAAATACTTAAAATCTTTATTTATCCATGTCATTACACCTTCTCTACCTACTATTGCAAATCCATAATCGTTAAAGTCATATGCATTATCATAATAATATGGCATTATTTTTTTATCAGATTCTCTTACAAAAGCATATGTTTCTTCTCCTATTTTAATAGCTTTAAATCCATTAATAAACTTTCTATTTGGATCATCTCTTTTATCAATAGTTTTATTAGTATAATCGGTTATTTGATAATAATCTCTTGGTTTTTCTTCATTTTCTCCAAATATTAATTCTTCATTTTTCATATTTATAACCTCCTATTTTTTTACTTTTATTTTATTTTTCTCTTCTTCCCATATTTTTTTATTTCTTTCAATAATTTCTTCTTCAATTTCTTTCATCAATTCAAATATTTCTTCATTAGTTCCATCTGGTTTTAATTCTTTAGCTTTTAAATAATAATCTTCTGGTCTTACAAAACAATGTGCTTCTTTTGAAATAAATGGTATCCATGACGTATCTCCTTTATCAAAACGAACATCACTAGGACAAAATGTTTGAACATAATCAAGATATGCTTCATCTCTTAATTTATCTAATGTTGTTTTATAAGAGTCACTTAATAATTCCCACCAGTTAGTTAAACCACAATGAACACAATGAATTCTAGGTTCTACATATTCATAATCAGATGAATGAAATCCTGGACTAGTAAAACCTTCTCTTAATTTAACAAACAAATGATTACACATACGATTAATTCGTTTATGTATTTTTCTTATATTATCACTACTTAACTCTCGATAAACTAAATTTCTAAGCCCGTTAATAAATTCTTGTTTTCTCAAGAAACATATTTTTTCTTTTTCATTGTCCAAGAAATATGTACCTGAGTATTCTTCTCCTTTTTCATCAATAACTGTAACTATATTTGATACATCATTATATTTTTTTACTATAACTTCTTCATAAGAATTTTCTACAAGAGTTTTAAATAAATCAATCTTGCCATTTTCTTTATAACTTGTTTCAAACATTAATACTTTTTCACCAATTTCAAGTTTTTTACTCATAACTATTTCACCTTCTTCTTAGTTTTATTGGTTTCTTCTTTCTTCCTTGCATCTTCCCATGATTTTCTGTTTCTTGCAAACTCTTCTTTTTCAATTTTAATCATCAAATCAAATAATTCTTCATTAGTTGCATCTGGTTTTTGTTCTTTAGCTTCATTATATAAATGTCTTGGTTCATCAAAGAAATAAACTCTTTTAGATAACAAATGATTAGTTACTACAGATTCATCTCCTCGATAATATCTTTCATCTTTAGTAACTGATACATTTAAGAAATCGGAAAAAGCTTCATTACGAAGTTTAGTATGAAATGGTGCATCATATCGTTCAAATATTGACCATCTATTAGTTAAACCACAATGAACGCAAGTAACTGTTGAATTTTCATATTCATAATCTGTTGAATGACATCCGCCACACCAATAACCTTTACTTTGCATTACAAACAAGTGATCACATACACAATTTACTTGATGGTTGATTGCACGAAATATTTTTGCTTCTTCACTTGTCCACCATGCATTAGTAATACTTCGTTCATAACCTTTTGCAAAATACTTTGTATATGTATTTAATAATCCATTTACGTATTCATCTCTTTTTGCTAATGCAATATGACCAAGATGACGATCTAGTACATGACTACCACAATATTCATCACCTAATTCATCTTCTACTGTAATTACATCATAACCTAATACATTATCACGGGATTTAACAGTAACTTCTTTTGGTATGTTATAAACAATTGAATTTAATACATCAAGTACTCCTTTCTCATATATTAATTTAAACATTAATACTTTTTCGCCTATTTCTAGTTTTTTACCCATAACTACTTCACCTTCTTTTTAGTTAATACTTTTTTATCTAATTCTTCTTTAATTCTTTTTAAAGAATCATTTTCTTTATTTAATTCTTTACATTTTTCTTCTATTAAATAATTATTGTAAGAAATATAATGATCTATTTCATTAATTACTTCATCTTTTGTTTTTAGAATACACCATCCAAAGTACTCATCACGATGCATTCCTTCTATAACCTTGCCATTTTCATGTTTTACATCATATATATAAACACGACATTCGCATACGTTATAACTAAGATCTTCAGATAAATGATAGCTAACTACTTCACCAGGAATTAACCTACCTTCTTTTATTCTTTCCGATAAATCTTCTTTATCTTTAAATATATAAACTTTATTTCCAATATCTAATGTTCTATAAGGCATAACTCCTCCATTTATTATCTTACTTTCTTATACTCTTTTCCTTTAGTTTCACTAGAGAACTGTACTAATAATTCAGTTAGTTCATTAATTTCTTTATTTAAATTAGAGCAATTCTTTTTTTTAGTTTTAATATACTCTCTAATATATTTACCAATAGCTTCATCAGTTAAATCTTGCATAACTCTATTTTTATATTCTTTTTTTTCAGATATAGCAGCCATAATCAATTCAACAATTTCTTCTTTATCTAAAAATTTAAATGGTTTATAACCATCACCATGATTGGCATAATACTCTTCACCATCTTCTCCTTTAACGATATAGTCAATTATCCAATCGCCACTACCATGATATCCATAATCATAACCCTCTGCATGAATTATTACCCCTTTAATTATTTTTCCTTCTTTTAGTGATTTCCAAAAGTCTTTATATACATATACTTCATCACCAACATCAAATGTTTTTTCCATAAAACCTCCTTACGCCCTCATTATAGAATAAAAGAACTCTATTATTTCTCTACTTTTCTCTACTTTTAGTAGAACATAAAAAAATAGTTAGATAAACTAACTATTTTGGCATCTTTTTAGCCATTTCATGATTCATATAATTATTATCATTAGTGACTTCTTTAATTATTTTAATAAAACTTGGAACTTTAATTTCTTCATCTTCATTACTTAACTCTATTTCCATAATGGCTTTATCTTTCCATTCTGGAAAAATATCTATTTCAAAATATTGATTGTTTTCTGTTAAACAGTATCTTGTTTTACGAATAGTACGTAGATTATTGTCTGCTTCCATTAATAATCTTAAATATTCATCTTGAGTTAACTTTCTTTCAATTTCAACTCTTTTTAAATTAGTTACTTTTTGTTTTTCAGTTAAGTAATATAGATAATCTCCATCTATACCTCTTGCTCTTACTCTTCTTTCTACATCATCAGTACTTTTTAAATATGTTTGAGTAATATCAACTTTAGTACAATTTTCCATATTCTCAAATTCTTTAATATTTGGATATTTAATTAAATATTTTCTTTCTATTTCATATGGTACTGGTTCACCTAAGAATACAGCTATTTCTTTTAATAATCTTTCTAGTTTTTGTTCAAATTCAGTACTATTATCTATTATTCTAAAATGAGGATGTCCTGTCCAACAAGAAATAACCTTATCATCTAATACTCTAGCTTCTTGTACTGATTCTTTTCTTGCAACATTATTTGTGCATGTATAAATATTTTCTTTTCCTTTAGCGGCAGTTACTAAATGAAATACTGCGTCATAAGAATCTCTTTCTCTTATTTCCGTAGTTCCCAAATCTTTTAATATTCTTCTAAATTCCATATCAGACATATATGCTTTATTATCTAATACACCACGATCACATACTATTAGAATCTTATTATTCTTCATTTTCTTTGCTGCGCCTTCAAAAATAGCTTCTTTTTCTTTTTGTAGTTTTACTTGAAATGTTTGATAATCATAATTTGTATTACATGTCCATGGTGCTACTCCATTAGAAATGAGTTCAGTAGCTGTCTCTGGAACTATTAAAACTGAATAACCCCTTTTAGAGAAATAATTATTTACCCAAGTTAAGGCAGTTGTTTTACCTGCACAAGGTCCACCTGTTAATACTATCTTACTAATATGTATATCATTTTTCTTTTCCATATTATCAAGTAATTCTTCCATTGAAACATTATATAATGTTGAAAGTAATCTAAGTTTATCTAGATTTGGTTTTGATTTACCTGTTTCCCATTTACTAACTGCTTTATCAGTAACATTTAACTGATGTGCAACATATCTTTGTGTTAACATATTATCTTTTCTTAGTTTATATAAGTAATTTCCATAATCAATGTCTTCCATAATTCACCTCACTAGTTCATTATACAACAACACCTTCTACTAATGGTAGACTTTTATCTACTTTTGGTAGAGTTTTACAGTAAAATAAAAAAAGAGCTAAATTATTTAATAAACTCTTTAGCTCTCATAAATATCTTTTCATGACCAATTTTATTAGGATGTAATCCATCAACATAATCTTCTTTAGCTAATACATCTTTCATTGAAACATACTCTATCTTCTTTTCGTTACATACTCTTTCAAGTACTTCGTCATAACGATCAAGAGTTTCATTACAGTAAAACTTGCCTGGTTTCCAATAAAATTTATCATCACTTTGAATTCTTCCTAAACCAAATATTATTAACTTAGCTTGTTGATTATTTACGTAATCAATTATTTTATTAATATTTTTTTCATAATCTTCTAAACTAGTCTTTAAACTACCATTAAACTCTTGAGTATCATTAACACCAATTGATAATATAACCACATTATTAAATTCATCATTTTTAAATGATTGATAAATATTATCAAGTTTATTTAAAATAACTGTACTTGTTGCTCCTGGAAATGCTGCTACATAAACATAGTTATTACATACTTTAGAATCATCTTTATTAACAATATAGTTTTTAAACATTGTACTCCATCCACCTGTTTCAAAATCACCTATTCCATATGTAAGACTATCTCCAATTATTATATAATTATTATTCATATTATCTCCTTATAATTCTATTTTATAGTAATTTTCTTTTAATTCTATTACCCAATCATCACTTAGTTTTTTAATTTCTTTATCTTGTCGATATAAAATACCCCCATTATTTTTAATAACTTTGTTAGAGGCAATATTCTTATCATAACAACCTAATATTACATAGTTCATATTCTTTTCTCTACATATATCAAGTGCATATTTTAGCATCTTAGTTGCATAGCCTTTACCTCGTTCACTAGGTCTTACTCCATAACCAATATCACCATATTTATTTCTTAACTCATCAGTTAGATCATATCTAATATTCAATAAACCAATAAGTTTATTATTATCAAACACTAAATATAATAAATATTTACCCCAATCATCATCAGCTTCTAAAGAGTTTCTGTTTATCTTTTCAACCCATTTATTATAATCCATATTAGTTAATCCATTACTTGCACTAATACTTCTTTCATAGTTTGAATAATGTTCTTCAACATAATCTTTTAAATTATCTTTATCATTTATTGTTGGTAAACGATATTCCATAACATCACCATTTAAAGTATATCATAAAAAGGAGTTGTTTACTCCTTTTTAATTATTCATTGTCTTTATTTTTTTAGCCAAAGACTCTGGACTACCTCCATATTTCTTAACTGCTTCAGCACATACTGATAACTCGATACGTGCATTTTCATCACAAAATAGGTAACAACAAGAAATAATATTAAAACCACCATCATATGCAAGGTACCAATTATCCCCTATAAATACTGATGCATCATCAGGTATTTCAGGTGGCATTTCCTCACCATACATATATGCAGATAAACCATTAATTTTATTAATTTCTTCTCTTACTTCATCTGTTACACAAGGCCATAAAAGAACATCACTTCTATTTCTCTTATAAACTCCTTTAACATCACAAAAGTTCATCTTTTTAAAATATTTGATATCAATGGTATTATCTTCTGTTTCATAAGAAGAGGCCATACAAATCAAGTCATAATTACCATAGTCTGTATAAAATGCTACACCTTCGTATTCATCTTCAAGTTCTCGTGGTTCATAATCAGTATAATCTTGTATTAGATTAGGTGTATTTTTCTTAAACTCTTCCCAATCACTTGTATCACCTAATAATACTGGATAACCGGCAAACTTCTCCTTAATTCTCCTATCTACATTAGGTTTTATATCATCTAATAAATATGCTGCATTAACAAATACAAAATCTATTTTAACTTCCTCATCTGGATTTTCATGCGATTGATTTATTATATCTTCACATGCTTCTTTAAATGTTTCAAATATATCATTATATTTTTCATCATAAAATCCAAAATATCCTTCTTCGTGTACATCATTAATAGTTCTTAACTCATTTATAAATACACAGTTTCCGTTTCTAAAACCAGCTGCTCTTCCAACAAAATTTAATTCATTATCAAGAATCTCTATAACAAAACCATTTTTATCTAATGCACAGTAATGTAAGAAATCATTATCATTACCAAGAACTCTGAAACAAGCATCTGTTCTTGAACCTGCTAATAATATATCATTATCTAATGAATCATACGTTGCATAATGGTAGCCTTTATGTTCACCTTCAATGAAAGGAACTGTATACTCATCTCTTTCAACCATACGACTTACTAATTCAGCAGCAACACCAATTACTTCACTAGCCTTAGTCGCTTTATCAATAAATGCACGGTCTTTAGTTAGAGTTTCTACTACTTCTTTTCCTAAAATATAACGTTGTTCTTTAGTTGTTTCACCTAAATCAATTAATGTCGATAAATCATCAAAATTATTTATATCATAGTTATATTCATTAGCTAATTCAAGAATATTAGATATATTAGCTACTAATCTCATAAATTTATTTGCTGGAAATAAATCTCGTAATTCTTTACTATTAGAATCATGAACCATTGTTTGAAACCAAACTAATCCTTTATCAGATATTATATTCCATAATTTAAATAAATCATCTATTTCGCTAAGACCTTTTACATCAAAATATTCACTTTCATGTGAATCAAAGCAACCATCAAGAAAATCCTTAAACTTTAGTTTATCTTGCGCACTAAACTCATAAAATTCATCAGTAAATGGTAAATCTAAATCCATTTCTTCTACTACATTAAAATCTATTTCTATATTATATTCACGAGCTTTATCAATTAAATCTTTTTTAATATTTTTAAATACTCTTTCTAATACAGAATATTTTTTATATTCTTCTATTTTACTATCAGTATAATTATCACCAACATAAACATATTCTTTATTATCTTCATTATACTCAATAATTGATCTATAACTATTTAATTCTTGATCAGTAAAATTAATATATCCCTTGTTTAAACGATTAATTAATTTCTTAGCTTCTAAAGATTTCTTAAATCCATTATAACCACTTGGTGGAGAAATAGCATTTTCTAGTTTCTTTATGTCACTAGATAAGAATTTTTTAATCATTTCATCAATTGTATCTTTTGGTGCTAATTCCTCATACTTTTCTTTTAAAGACTCAACATAGTTTAAAAATTCTTTATTGCCAAGTCTATATAAATTAGAAATATATTTCTTTTGATAATATTGATTTACTCTTTTTATTATATATGGATTATCTTTTTTAATACTAAAGTTCTTTTTAATTCTATTTTGGAATTGTAATAAACGATCTTTTTTATACTTTTCTTTACTTCTAGAAATATATAAAGCTGATAAATCAAAAATTAGATCACGAGCCTTATTCATTTTATCAGTATTGTTATCTCCATTATATTCATCAAAGTATACACTCATTGCTTTTATTAGATATTGATACTTTCCTTCTAGTATTTCTTCCATCCAAGGAAAGAAACTATCTTCATCATCAACAATATCATCAAAATCATCATTTGTTTCTAATAAATCCATTATTTTTCTTGGTATACCATTATATTTATCACTATTATTTCTACGATAAATACTCCAACTTTTTTCACATGCATATTCAAATAACTCTTTAAACATTGAAGGTTTTGGTGTTATATTTATCGCTTGCGAAATTAATTCAGAAAATCTAGTCCCACATAATTCTTGTTCATCTGTTTTGCCTTCAGCCAAATATGTTTCAGAAATAAGTACTTGTTCTAATACTCTAGGATTAGTATAATTAACTAATTTTTGATGAGCTAGATATGAACTAGGAAAATCATATCCATGTTGTAGTAAATATTCAAATATTTCTTTATTTGTTGATTCTGTAAGATTAGAATATACTACTGATGAAATATTCTTTTTAATAGAACTTAATATAATATCATCATTAGTTAGTAAATACTCTGCACTAGCTCCATTCATAACATAATATGTTTCACTTAATTCTTTACAAAGATAATCAGCTGTTGTTTTATCTAAACGATCCCAAGCAATATAATCAGCTGAATACGGATTAATCTTAATAGAATTAAGTGCTATTTCTTTATCAGAACGTAAGTAAACAGGACTATCTTTAGTTAGAATATATCCTTTTGCTTTAACTAAACTTCTTATTTCATCAATTAATTCAGGTACATTAACATCTTTAAGATAATTAACACTATTAATATCTCTTTTTAATGACGCAATAATACAATCATGATCATTTAAAATAATAGATGGGGTATTTTTTTCAAATACTAAATTACTATTTAAGAAAGATTTAATTATTTCATTAAATTGTTTTTGATTCATCTTAATATTATTTGGTTTACTACCATTTAATATTTTTCTTAGTTTAATAAGTGTATTACGATTAAAGTAAACATTATTTACCAAATCTATATTTTTATTACACAGAATATAATCAGCTAATTTTTCTAATTCATTTGGTTCAAAAATTATACTATGAAACATAATTACCCCCCTATCTTTAATACTTTTTCTCGTACCTCGTCATTAAGTACCATTTTTTTATCATTATCCATCGATTCAAGAATTACATCTAGTATCACAGAGATTTCCTTAACTGCCATTTTATCCTCTTCTATACATACTGCTAACGTGGTTCCATCTTGTTGATATATAGCAAACCAATTATCACCAACAAAATATATTCCACCAGGCACTTCATCTATTTCTCCATATTCAATTTTATCTTTAAGGGTCCTAATTGCATATATTCTATTAATTTTATTCATTAAATCTCGATCTGGTTTATCTGTAACAATTATTTTATTTCTAGTTCTTTTATATACAGCTGGTACATCTTTTCTCTTAATTGAAGTTACACCAAGTCTATTAATAGTAGATACTCTATCACTTGAAGCCATACATATTAAATCATACATACCATAATCAGTATCAAATGTTGCATCACTTTTTAAATTCTTTGTGCTTTCAATAAACTTTTCCCAATCTGCACTTTTTCTATCCATTGGTTCTTTACCAATATATCGTTTATTAACCCAACTAACATTAGAAGGTACTTTATCTAGCGAATAACTTTTATTAACAAATACATAATCAATTTTATCTTTTTCATTTGGATTATTTTGTGATATAGAAACTATATCTTCACAAGCTTGTCTAAATACATCAATTATTTCTTTTTGTTCTTTAGCTAATTCACCTTCATAAGAATTACCTGCTTTATCATAAATAGTTCTTAATTGGTTAACATATACACAGTTACCATTTCTAAAACCAGCAGCTCTTCCTATGAATTCACCAAAACTATTAGTTATTTTAATAACAAAACCATTTTTATCTAAAGCACAATAATGTAAGAAATCATGATCATGTCCATTTATTCTAAAACAAGCATCTGTTTTTATACCAGCTAATAATATTTCATTATCTAATGCATCATACATTGAATAATTATATCCATGACATTTTCCATTGATATAAGGAACAGTTGACTCACTTCTTGTAGTCATTTTACAAACTAAATCACTGGCCATTTCAATAGTATCTGAAACAGTAGCATTTTCATCATCATAATCATTATTTCTTGCTAATTCTAATACTACATCAGGTCCTAATATTGCAATAGTATTAGGTGATGCAGTGACAGCTAATTCAATTAGTAACAATACATCACTAAATCCCTTTATTTCATATCCAATCAGCATAGATAACGCTAAAGCCTCTGCAATAAAGTCAAATGTTGCACTAATTACATCATTACTAATTCCTGTGTCCTTAATTTTAGAATTGAAGTTTTTCATTACTAGTAAAAACCATACTAAACTATTATCAACAACATATTCTTTTAATGCTTCATAAGCCCAATCAATAAGAATACTATTTGGTGCAATAATTTCTCCATCAGGGAAAGAATTACTATAGAAATCCATTATTGAATATTTATATCTTACCCACTCAGTATCAAACTCAAAATATTCATCTTTAAGTGGTATATCATCTTTAATTTCTTCTAGATCATCATCAGTTATTTCTACATCAGGATATAATTCTTTAGCTTTCATCATTATTTGTTGTTTAACTTTATCAAATACTTGCATCTTTTTACTATATAAAGTATATTTCTCTATTTGTTCAGGAGTAAAAGTAGGTCCATCATAATAATACATATATTTCTCAGAGTCAAATTTAACAATATCTGAATAACGTTCTAATTCTCTATCTGTATAATTAAGATATTTACTATTTAATCTATTAACTAACTTAGTAGCTTCAACAAATCTTTTATAATTATTCCATCCTCTTGGGGCTTTAATAAATTTGTCCATTTTAGAAACTCTTCCAGGAATAAATTGATGAACCATTTCTTCAACAGTATCTTGACTAATTTCATCATCATAATTATCTAAAATAACTTTAGTTAAGAAACTTAATACTTCTTCATTTTCATTTTCATATAATTCTAATAAGTGATCATATTGTTTACGATCTGTAATTCTTTTAGCTATTTTAGGATTACTTCTTTTTGGAATAAATACTTCTTTAATATCTCTAAAATACTCAGCTAATTGTTCTTTTTTATAACTTTCTTTACATTTAGAAATATATAATGCAGATAATCTAGCAATAGTATCACGTGGAGAATCTATTTTCTCTCCTTTTCTTTTATGATAACTATCAAAATAATCAGCCATTGCATCTTCTAATACTGAATATCTACTACTTAATACTTCTTCCATATTCTTTAAAAAGAATAATTCACTTTTTGCATTTTCAAGAGATTTATTATTTTCTAATGTAGTACATATTTTACGGAATATATTAGAATATTTATCAATATTATTTGCTCTATATATATCCCATTGAACATTTGCACAATGATCTAGTACTTCTTTAAAACCTTTTACTGTTGGTTTTGTACTAAGAGCTGTTGCAAATAATTCAGAAAATCTATCTATATATAAATTAATTGATTCTTCATCATTTTCCTTAGCTAAATCTGTAAATGAGGAATTACAATAATTTAATAAATCTAATTTATCAAAAACTGTTTTTAACATTTCTTTATCATTATAATTGATAATTGGCCTTTCTTTTAATTCATCATAATTAAATTCTTCATAACACTCTTTATCAATCAATGGATTATCAATAATATCTTCAGATACATATTCTATTGTTTTAGGATTTGTCTTAATAGAAGAAATTGCTAAATCAAGATTACTTTTTAATATATCAGGAACCCAATATTTTTTTAAAGTGAATTTTTCATCAATTAATTCTCTAACTATTCTATCTTTATATTCTCCTTCTAATAAATCTCTAGAAACCCATTCTACACTATTAGGATTAATTCTAATAGAAGCTAAAGCAACATCAATATTTCTTTTTAATATTTCTGGACTATTTGGAACTAAACGATATCCGTTATTTATAACTTCTTTAATTAATAAATCAGTTTCTTCTTTAGTCATTCTATCCCAAGCAATACTATTGGCAGTATCAACTTTTAATTTTACTGACTTTAAAGCATACTTAAAATCTCTTCTTTGACTAGGAGTGCTTCTATAAGAAAGAATTTGTTTTTCTTTTTCCATTTGTCTAATTATTTTAAGCATTTATTCTTTTCTAGCTTCTCTTT
>JAEEGK010006516.1_pt1 | contig 28111 bp, 17 predicted proteins | sample 8958771 | NCBI WGS metagenome assembly JAEEGK01 (sample SAMN16246547, study PRJNA631951) | gut metagenome | biome: gut microbiome; feature: rumen; material: SC-attached | host: Bos | place: Iran: Karaj | collected 2018-10 | reverse complement strand
TTTTTTTTATTTTTATTTTATTTTTATTTTTTTTTCATCTCTTAATTTTAAATATTTATATTTATTAATTGTATCATTTTGATAATTTGAATGATTAATCATTGATTTAATTAAGTTGTGATCATATTTTGTTATTTCTGATAATAAATGACTTTTTTGACTTTTTATTTCTTGTAAACTTTTATTTCTTTCTTTTTCTAATTTTCTCATTGATTGAATTTTATTTTTTTTTTCTTTTAATTCTTCTTCATTTTTTTTCTTAGCTTCTAATATTTTTATTTTTAATTCACTTTTTGATTTTTGTATTTTTTTTATTTCTTTATCTTTTTTTTTAAAAGCTGTTAACTTTTTATTCATTTCATCTTTTCTTTTATTAATATTATTTATTTTATTTGTTAAATTTGAATATTGATTTAAATAATCATCTTTTATTTTTGATGATGAATTAATAATATTTTTAGAAATTGATTTATTTTCATTTTTATCAAAACTTTTCCAAAAATTAATTTCTATTTTAGGAGAAACACTTCTATTTTTTTTATTATTTGAATATATTGAACTTCTAGTTGAATTCATATTTTTATTTTTTTGCTTAATTACTTTAACAACACTTGTTGTTGGATTCAATATTATTTTTTGAGTTATACAAATAAAAGGTTTTTCTTTATTATATTTTGAATTAATTAGTTTTGATTTTTTAGGAAACATATTATAATAATTTGTTAATTGAATAATAATATAAAAAATATAATTAATAATTAATTTTGAAGATAAATAATTAAATTAATTAGAAATATTAAATTAAATATGTAAAGAGTAGAAAGCGGGGTGGCGCAGTGGAAGCGTGCTGGGCCCATAACCCAGAGGACGGTGGATCGAAACCACTCTCCGCTACTTTTTTATATCTTTTAATTTTGCTTTTATACTTTCTTTTTTTTTCTTAACCCCTCAACTTTATTTTTTATATTTTAAAAATCTTTTTTTCTTTTTTCTTTTTTTGACTAATTAATTATTTTAAGAATTTAAATTATTTAATTTATTTATTTAAAGAAATTAAAGTCTTAAATTAATTAATAAAAAAAAAATATTAATTTAATAAAATATAATTTCTTAAAAAAAAAGTATTTATTAAAATAAAATATTTTATTCATCTTCTCTAAGAAATTTTTTAGGAACCTCAACATCTTCATTTTCCTTTAAATAATCAATACAAGTTTTACCTTCATTATCTTTTAACTTTAAATTAGGTTTAAGTGAAATTAAAGATTCATAAATATGAATATCAAAATTAATAGCAGCAATATGCATAGGAGTCATATTAACATCATCACCAACATCAATTAATTCTTTTGCATAATTTAATTTAATTAAAGAATCAACAGCAGAAAAATTAATAGCATCAACAGAAACATGTAAAATACTTTGTCCAATTGTATCTCTAAAACTTAATAAATTAATTTTATTATCACTTTCAAACTTATTTAAAATTTCTTCAGTTATTATTTCTCCATTGTAAATATCATCTTTTAAACTTTGGAATTTTTTTTCTTCTAAACTTGCTTTTTCTAAAAACTTTTCCTTTTCTAAAAGTGATTCTTTCGCATTTGAAGAATATAAACTTTGAGATTCTAAATTAGGAATATCTAAAGATAAGTCATTTATTGAAATTTTATTTTTAGAAAAGTTTAAATCACATTTTTCACCTGTTAACTCACAATAATATTTTATATATTCTATCATTGCTTCTATTGGAGAATAAATTGAACATTTTTCCCAAGCTTGATTTTTATATTTTGTCTCAAAGTCAAAAAAACCGGCTTTTAATTTATTATTTTCTGAATATTTTCCTACAGTTGATACTTTATATAATCCGTAAAATTTTAATTTTTGATTATTGTCAAATTTTATGTTTTTTGGAGGAGAAGTTTTTAATTTTGTTGATTTTTCTAAAAATAATTTTTTTACTTTTTCTTCATCTATTTCTTCTTTTTTAGGTTCCATTTTTTTTCAAATGTTTTAATTTTTTTAATGTATATTTATTAAAGAAAAAATACTTAGAGGAATATTATAAATAAATTTTTTTTAGTTTTTTAATTTTATTTTTTTATTTAATATTCTTCATTTTCATTTTCGTTTATATCATCTAGTTTTGTTTCTAATTTCTTAGGATTTTGGTTTTGGTTTTTTTCTTCGATTTGTTTTTTAATTATTTCATAATCATCATCATTTCTTACATCATAACTTCCATCATAATTATTAAATATTATTTTTGCATTATTATTTCCATTATCTTCATTATTTTCTTCTTTATTATCATTTTCTTTTTTTTCTTCTTGAATATTATAATTAATATTATTATTATTTTTTAAATTATTATTATAATTGTCATTATAATTTTCTTCATTATAATTATCAGAATTATAATTATCATTATTATTTTTTTCATTATCATAAAATTTTTGATTATATTGAGTACGACTTTTTTGATTAGAATAAGAATAATTTTGTTTATAATTATTAGAAAAAGTAGATAAAGTTTTAAAACCAAATTTACTATATTTACTTTGAGAAGCATTATTATTTATTGGAGGAAGGAAAAATTCATCATTAAGTTTTCTAATTGTTAATTGAGGAACTCCGTTTTGAAATCCTTTAACTTGTAAACTTGAATTATAATTTACTTTTAATAAATAATTTGGCCAAAAAGTGGAATAAGGATTATTTTTATCATTTAATGATTCTATTAATTGCTTTTTTTTTAATTTTCTTGATAATGGCTTTTTCCTTTTTGATATATTTATTCCTTGTTTCTTTTTATATTTCTTTATTATTGATTCTATTTCTTCTAAAGAGGTTCTTACATCTTTTTCACTTTCTGTTTTTTTATCTTGAGAAATTGGTTTTTTTATGTTTTTATCTTTTGTTATTATTTTTATGTTTTGTTTTAAATATTTATTTTTTTTATTATATGAATTTTTACTTTTTATTTCTTTGTTTTTATTATTAGTTTTTATTTCTGTTTTTTCATTAATTTCTACGTCTTTATCCTCATTAATATTATAATTTTTATAATTATTATTTAATTCTTCTTCGCTAATTATATTTTCATTGTTAAATTCATTTTCTTCTTCTTCATTATTATTATTATTATTATTATTAATATTATTATAATTTTCATATGTGTTAAAATTTTTACTTTCTTCAATTTTTGTTTTTTTAGGTTTTGGTTCTTTAAATAATCCTGTTTTTTTATCATATAATCTATATATCCTTAATTTTTCTCTTATTTTTTGAGCTTCTATTAAATATAAATTTTCAGGATTTTTATATAATTTTGGATGAAATTTTCTTTCTCTAAATGTTGGTTTTGGTTTATTTACTTTTTTATAATATGATTTAAAATGTTCTATTATTAATCTTCTTTCTTCTTCTTTTCTTTTCTGCTCTTCTATATCTACAAATCCTTCTTCTTCATTAAATTTCTCTTTTTCATTACTTTCTTCATATTCTCTTTCTTTTTCTGTTAATTCATCTTTTATTTCTTCATTATTATCGTCTTTTATTTCTTCATTATTTTCATCTTTTATTTGTTCAATATTATCATCTTTTATTTGTTCAAAATTATCGTCTTTTATTTGTTCATTATTATCTTCTATTATTTGCTCATTATTTTCATCTTTTATATTTTCATTATTTTCTTCTTTTATATTTTCATCTTTTATTTCTTTATCTTCCTCTTTTATTTCTTCATTATTATATTCTTTCTCTTCTTTTTCTTCTTTTCTTATTTCTTGAAAATCATCTTTAATAGAATTATCTTGATTTTCTAATTCTTCTTTACTTCTCATATCTTCAATATTTTCATCTTCATTTATTTTTTCTTTTTCTATATTATTTTCTTCTTCTTCAATTTCTTGATTTATATCATTTTCTTCTTCTTCTCCTTCTTTTTTATCATCAAAATTAAAATTATAATTATCATAATATTCTTCATCATTTGAGTCTTGTTTATTTTTTTCTAAATTTTCATTTTGATTTTCTTCATTTTCATTTGAATTTATTTCTTTAAAAACTCCTTTATCTTCTTCAACTTCTTCTTTATCTTTATAATCTAATTCATTTTCATTTTCTTTATTATTTAATTCATTATTATCTTCTTCTTCTTCTTTATTTTTCTCATTTTCATTTTCATTTTCAATTTTTTCATCATCAAAATTATCAGAATCACCTTCGATTTTTTCAACATTAAAATCATCAAAATTATCATTTATTTTTTCATTTGATTTATTATTATTTTCTATTTCATTGTTTTCTGAATCTGAAATTTTACTTTTAATAATATAATTATTATTACTTTCATTATCAATATTATTATTATCATCTATATTAGAATTATTGTCGTTAATGTTATTATATTCTAAATTATGATTGCTTTCAATATTATCTTCATAATTATTGTTATTCATATTTTCATCTTTTATTTTATTGTCAATACTTTCATTATTAAGATAATCATTATTATTATCCTCATCTTTAATTTTTTTATCTATACTTTCATTTTCAATATAATCATTATTATTATCCTCATCTTTTATTTTATTATCAATACTTTCATTATTAAGATAATAATTATTATTATCTTCATCTTTTATTTTATTATCAATATTTTCATTCTCAACAATATCATTATTATTATCTTCATCTTTTATTTTATTATCAACACTTTCATTTTCAATATAATCATTATTATTATCTTCATCTTTTATTTTTTTATCAATACTTTCATTTTCAAGATAATAATTATTATCATCTATTTGATTATCATTCATTATATTATGGTTATTATCATTAAAATTATCCTCAGAGTTATCGTTATTATTATCAATGTTTTCATCTTTTATATTATTTTCACTTTCATTTTCATAATTATAATTATTATTATCTGATATATTATCATTATTTTCATTATAATTATCATCTCTCTCATCAAAATAATTATTTTTATCATCAACATTCGATTGATTTTCATCTATATTTTCATCTTCTTTTAAATTATAATTATTTTCATTATTATTAGATTCATTTTCATCAAAATTTTCATCTTCTTGTAAATTATAATTATTTTCATTTTCTTCTTCTTTATCATATTCAAAATCATAATTTCCTTCTTTTTTCGAATCACTATTCTCATTATATTCATTTTCCTCATTTTTATTATTATTTTCATTATCATAATTATTATCTAATTTATAATTATCTGATTCATTTTTTTTTTCTTCTTCTTCTTTATTTTTATAATAATCATTTTCAATTCTATCAAATTCATCTTCTTCTTCATCTTCATATTTATGTTCATTATTATTATCATCATCCAATTCATTAATAAAATCATCAAGTATTTTATTTCTTTCATTTATTGATTGATCATTTTTATTATTATTTTCTTCATTTGAAATATCTTTCATTGAGTTATCTTCAAATTCTTCATAATCAAATGACATTTTTAATAATTATTTATATTTTATAACTTTTGGTAAATATTCAGTAAATTATTATTTACTTTTTTTAATTAAGAATTAAAGTTATTTATTTAAAAATATTTTATTTAATGGATGCTCCAAAACCAATTGATAAATTTAATGAAATTTCATCAAATAATTTAAAAAATGATTCTTCTGAATTTAAATTAGTTTTTAGAAATTCAACAGATTCTATTTCTTTTGAATTAATTGATTTAAAATCATTTCCAGAAAGAAAATATTTAAATGTTTTTAATTTACTTCAATTACAAGGAATAAATCCTTATTTTAAACAATTTATCTCTATTGAAAAAATAATTAAAAGTATCAATAAAGTAATTGAGAATAATCAAATGAAAATTAAAGAAGAAAGTAATGATAGTTCTATTATTAATATTTATTTTATTAATCCTATTGATGATGAAGATACAATTTTTATTCCTTTAAATAAAAAAAAAGAAGATCAAAATAATTTAATTGAAATATTATGTAAAACAATTAAAGAATTAAAAGAAGATAAAGATTTAATGAATAAAACAATTAAAGAATTAAAAGAAGATAAAGATTTAATGAATAAAAGTATTAAAGAATTAAAAGAAGATAAAGATTTAATGAAAAAAAGTATTAAAGAATTAAAAGAAGAAAATATTTCATTGAAAAAAATAATTAATGAATTAAATGAAAAAGTAAATTTATTAATTAACAATTCTAAAAAAGAAAATCCAATTTCTAATCTTAAAGAAGAATCAATAATAATAACTAAAAATGAAGATATGGAATTAATTAATTCATGGATTGGAACAAATAAAAATATAAAATATAAATTATTATATAGAGCTTCAAAAGATGGAGATAAAGCTTCTGATTTTCATAGATTATGTGATAATAAAGGACCAACACTTACAATTGGAAAAACACCTGCAAATTATATTTTTGGAGGTTTTACTAAAGCAAAATGGGAAAAGTATCTCCGAATTCCTGATTCTGATGCTTTTGTTTTTTCTTTAAATCAAAAAAAAAAATTTGAAAGTAAAAATAAAAAAGCTTCAATAAGTTATCAAAATGATTATGGTCCTATTTTTGGAGATGGAGATTATGCTATTGATATTAAGAATAATATTTTATCTGAAAAAAGTCATTGGAGTAATCCAAAAAATTCATATGGTGAAAATTTAGGGTTAACTGAAGATAAATATTTTTCTGTTGTTGAACTTGAAGTTTTTCTTGTTGAATTATAATTAATTAATTATATAAATATTAAAAATTTTCATATTTAATTTCCTTTATTCATTTTTCTTAGAAGCTTTTTTAATTTTGGATTTGAACTTTTAATATTTTTGTTAAATCTCTAAAATTAAATAAATTAATTAAACTATTGTTTTTCTTATGATTTTTCTGCTTGTTATTATTTATTTTAAATAATTATTCAATTTTAAAAAATTAAATTTATAAATACATTTTTTAGATTTTATAAATTTTATTATCAGTAAAAATAATAAATAAACAATAATTAAAAATCTTCCTTTTTAAATATTATAACATAATACATAATTTTTCAATATTCTCTTTCCTCCCAAATTTGTCTTAAAATTAGAATATTATTTTCAATTTTATCAATTTTCTCAATCAACAAATTTTTCAATCTATTCCTTTCATTTTCATCTTCAATTTCTTTAACATCTTCAATACATTTATAACATTTTTCAATACCTTCTTCCAATTTATTAATTCTTTTATTTAATTCCTCTTTAACTTCTTTAGAAGTCATAGATTTAATATTAGGTAAATCTTGATTATCATCTTTTAAAATCAAAGGATCATTTTTCATATAAGAATAAATCCAATGGCCCTGATCAAGCATTTTAGAAGAAATATATGCTTCATTAATAATAGAAATAAAAACATTCATAACAACAACAATAAATAATATACAAAAAATATATCCATACATTTGACCGAGAAAATAACTAACTTTTGTTACATCTGAGATTATATCATAAACTGAATCTCCATTTATAATTGCAAATAAATTAAACATTGTATCTGAAACATTTGTAAATCTTTCACTTCTCCAAAAAATACATAAAGCTAAAAATGAAAAACCTAAAAAAACAGGAAGAATACTTATTAAGAATATAATTACATTAGGAAAGGCAAAAAATAATGTTTTATATATTGTTGAATATTTAGGAGAATAATCTAAATATTTTCCTAAACCAAAATATGCAAACATTGAACCAAATCCAACTAAAATTTCTGTTGAAGCATTGATATTTTCTTTATCAAATAATCCAGATATTCCACTTCCCAATTGAAATATATTACCTATTATATTTAATATTTCCCAATTATTTAATAATTCACCAATTTTTTTATATTCTTTTAAAAATTCTTCATTATTACCATATAAATTTATATTTTTTTTAATCCAAAAAATTCTTATTATTGTATATAAATACCTAAATGATAATATCATTGAAATAATTGAAAAAAAAATTACAAGAACATGAACCCACAAAAATCTTGCAAAGAAAATTTCATAATATTTTAAATCTGTTCTATCTTCACAAGCTTTTTTTTCAATATTTAGTGAAACTATAAAATGTGCTCTTAATGAAAAATCATATATTTGTGTAATTTGCCAACCAAAACATTCTAAATGTTGTTTATAGTAAAATGGAACATAAGTATTAAATTGATAATATAATTCAAATTTTTCTACATAATTTAGAAATGTTTTTATTTGGTCATCATTATAATTATCACTAAAAGGACCATAATCTTTTTCAGTAATATTCCAATTAGATTTTATAGGAATAATGGATTTTGCATCATCAATATCTTTATTAAAATATATATAGAGAGGAATATTCTTCAATTTAACATCTTTATCATCATTATCTTTAAAAACTAATAATTCAAGAGAATTATTATCAAATTTAAACATATTACTAGTAGTTAATTGTAAATGTTCTCTTAATTGTTGAATATTATATAAATAAGTTACTCTAGGATAATCTTTAACAGCTTTTTCTGATTCACTCACTAATTTTTGATAAAAAACTTTTTCTTGAGCTCTCATATAATCTGTGTTTACACTTACTACAACAATTGCTTGCATTGTTGTTCCTATTACTATTAAAATATGAACAAATAATTTCCAAGGAAATCTCCCATATATCCTATATTTACTTATTGGATCTAAAGTTATTTTATCTCTAATTGGCATTATTTCTTTCATTTTGTTTTAAATAATTTGTAATTTTTTAAAAAACATTATTCTATTTTAATAAATTGATTAATTTTTTAATTTTTTTATTTTGTCAAATAAAAAAGAAAAATAAAAATAATAAATATATTAATGGAAAATTCTTTAATTGGAAAAAAGAGAACTCAAAGAGACGATGATTCAGATAATGTAAATAGTTTTATAATTACCTTTATAGGAATATGTTCAAATGTCTAGGAGTAAAGAAGAAATTGAAAAAATGAAAAAAAAAGAAGAAATGCATAAATTAAGTGATAAAAATATGAATATTTTTAAAAAAATGATCACTCAAAAAATTACAGTTGAATCTGAAGATGAAGATGATGAAAAAAAAGAAAAGAATAATTTAGGAATATTAAATCAAAATATTATAGAAAATTCAAAAAATATCAATAATAGTGAGAATATTGAAGAAAAGAAACAAGAAAAGGAAGAAGAAAAGAAAGATAATAAAAAAGAAGAAAAAAATAATTTAAAAAATGAAGAAAAGAAAGAAGAAACAAAACCAAATTTATTATTATTTGGTCAATCAACATCAACTAATCAGAGTCTTTTTGGGACAATAGGTAATAATAAAACAAATAATAATAATTCAACAAGTTTATTTGGTAATAAAGATAATAATAATTCAACATCTTTATTTAGTAACATAAATAATAATAATTCAACAAGTTTATTTGGTAAAAAAGATAATAATAATTCAACATCTTTATTTAGTAACACAAATAATAATAATTCAACAAGTTTATTTGGTAATAAAGATAATAATAATTCAAAATCTTTATTTAGTAACATAAATAATAATAATTCAACAAGTTTATTTGGTAATAAAGATAATGAAAAAAAAGATATATTTAAACAAGGGAATTTATTTAAATCAACATTATTTTCAAATTTAGAAAAACCTGAATTAACATTTTCAGGTTTTAAAAACACGAATTCATTTTTCACAGAAAACAATGATAAAAAAGAAGAGAATGAAGAAGAAGAAAATGAATTATTTAACGAGGAAGAAGAAAATAAACCAAAATCTGAAAAACCAAAACCTTTAGTTTCTCAAGATTTTTCAAATTATGAGAAAAAATATAATAATCATATAGATAATTTTTATGTTTTTTCAAGAATAACAAAAAAATATGTGTCAAAAGGAAATGGATTTTTATCAGTAGAAGTTTCAAAAGATAAAATTAAAAAAAGTAGTGTTATTGTTTTTAGAAATCAAGGAGGAAATAAACTTGTTGAAGGATTTATTAGGCCAAATATAAGTAAAATAGAAGGTGAAGAAAAAAATTATAAAAATATTGCAACTATATGGTATATTTATTTGAATGAATTAGGCAATACTGAATTAGGAGCTGCAAAAATACCTTTTAGTAATTCTGAAGATTTTAAAAATTTCAAAACTGCTTTTGAAGAATCTATTAAATATATTGAAGAAAAATAATTTTAATATAATCAATAAATTATTTTTGTTTTATTTTTTTTTATAATATAAATTTTTCAATATTAATTAAGAAAAAATTCTTAATTGTTATTGAAACTTCTTAAAAATATATTATATAATTGAAAATATAATTAATTAATAATAAAACAATATAAGAAATATTATTTAAATTTGATATAGAGGAAAAAAAGTAAGTATAAGAAATTTACATATAACTATTTATTTTAAGGAAAAAAAGAAAAAAATAGTAATTATTCATATTATATAATAATACATCAAATTATAATTTAAATGAGATTTTAACGTTAAATATAAATAATAGAAATATAAATTCTTTAAAAATATAACAATAAATGGACCAAAAATGATTTTATTAGGAAGAAAAAAATAATTCAAAATAAAATTCATTTAAAATTATTAATTCAATAAGAAATAGAAATAATAAAATATTTAATAAAAAAAATTATAATATAATTGTATTTTTATGAATGTGTTTTTTTTCTTTTTATTTAAGTTATATAATAGAATAGTTAATATTACCATTTAATTCTGTATTTTCAAAATTTCTTGAGTTATTTTATTATTTTTTCTTCGCATTTAATATAATTAAATTTAAAATTAAAAATTTATTATCTTAAATAAAACATTTATTATTAAAAAAATTTAATTAAACATAGACTTAACAATTTACTCACAACAGGTATTTATAATTAATAAAAATAAAAGATTTGAAAAAAATATTATGGAAGTTCTAAAATATGAAAATTTATATCATTTAATTTGAATTTCATATCTCCTTTAATTTTTAAAGAATCATCTTCTTTTAAAATCAATATAGAACCGTTAGTACTATTTAAATCTTTAAAAAAAAATTTTTTATTTTCTTCAGAAAATTCAATAATAGCATGTTTTTTAGAAATAAAAGAGTAATTCAAATTAATAGAAGAATTAACTCTTCCAATACTTATCGGTGAATTTTTTTCACTAAAAGTAAAATTTTGTTCTCCATTTTCATCTTCACTTTCAACTTTAATTTCAATAATTTTCATTTTATTTAAATCATCTTTTTGAACAATAGTTAATAAAATTTTACCTAATATAATTAAGTATTCTTTTTCATTATAAAAATAAAATATATGAGTGATTTCATAATTTAAATAATAATTACCATTCATCATATAAATTTGATAATCATTAGTTTTTTTACTACAAGAAATACCAAAAATTCTTCCAGTATGAGATATTTCATTTTGTTTATTTTCTTCAGTTTGAAGATTAATAATAAAATCATTATATGGTGTTCCAGTATAATCTTTTGCATTTGAAGTTCCAAAAAAAGTTTGACCATCATTTCTATTTCTTAATCCTTGATTTAAACCATTTTGAGTTATTATTAAATTTTTATTAAAAAATAAATTACCAGTTAATAATAATTTACATGATGATGATATATTATTTCCTGTTGATGATATATCTAAATTTGCAAAGGAAATTTGACTTGTTTTTAAAGTGGGATTCATATTATTTGTTATATTATTTCCTAGATTATTATTTGATGTATTATTATTTATTGTATTATTATTTATTGTATTATTATTTGTTGTGTTATTATTCGTTGAATTATTATTTATATTATTTTCTGTGTTACTTGCTTGACTTTCTGTTGTTAGTTTTTTTTTATTTTCAAAAGCTGATTTTGATTTCATTGATGATTGTGGTTTTATATTTTTATTGTTTATTGGAATTTCATTATTATTAGTATTTATTATAAATTCACGAGAAACTATATCAGATTTACAACAATTTAAAAATGACATTTTTTATTTAAAATATTTTTGCATAAACTTTTATTGTATATTTTTATTTATTTTTTTTATTGATTAATAATCATTATTATAATTGACCATAACGTAAAATTATATATTATTAACAATTTTTTTTTAAATAAAAAAAATAAAGAATCACAATGAACCAATAAATAATATAAAAAATTAAAATTTTTACAATAAAAAAATGGGTTGTGGGGGAAGTAAAGCATCAGAAACAAAAGAAGAAGTAAAACCAAAAAATATTCAATCAAACCAACAAAATGAATCTCCAAAAAAGAATGCAGTACAAGTAATACAAGAACCAAAAGAGATAATAGAAAATGAAAATAATGAAGATGAAGGAGAAAAAATGATACTATCAATAAATAAAAAAAAAGAAGAATCAATATTTTCTTCATTTCAAATAGAATCATTAAACAAACATAATGAATTAAGAAAAAAACATGGAGTACCTCCAGTAACATTAAATAAAGAATTATGTGATATAGCAGAAAAATATTCAAAATATTTAGCATCAATCAGAACATTAGAACATTCAAAAAATAAATATAAAGGTGAATCACTTGGAGAAAATATTTATATGTGTTTTGGTTCTGAATGTACTGGTTCTAATATGACTCAAGCTTGGTATGATGAAATTAATGATTATAATTTTAAGAAACCAGGTTGGAAAAGTGGAACTGGTCATTTTACACAAGTCGTTTGGGCTGCAACTAAAGAAGTTGGATTTGGATATTCTAAAGCTAGTGATAATTCTTATTTTGCTGTTGGAAATTATTATCCTGCTGGAAATATTAATACTTCCCAATATTTTGAAGAAAATGTTTTACCTCCACAATAATTTATTTATTTTTCCACAGGAAAAAAATAAAAAGATTTATTTTTAGTATTATAATTTCTTTTATTTTATGTTTTTGAATTAATTGTATTTTATAATAATTAAAAAAAACATCATATTTTTATAAATTGAGTTGATTAAATTTCAAAAATTATTTAATTTACATCATTGAAAATAATTATAATAAAAATTTAGAAAAAATGATTAGTTAATGATTATAAAAATATTTTAAATTAAATAATGAACGACCAAACCCCAAATCCCGACAAAAACATAAATAATAATAGTTTAATATCAGATAATTTAAAAAAACGAATGATTTATCATCAAATAATTCCATTAGTAAATACTAAAGGACAAAATAATTGTTTTTTAAATGTATTATCTCAAATATTATTTCATATTGAGTATTTTAATATAAAAATAAGGCAAATTGAATTTGATTTATCAGATCCAAATATAAAGAAAAATCCAATATTTCATTTAAAAAATTTTTTTGATGATTATAAAAAATGTCAATATACTCCAATTGAATATACATTATCAATAAAATCTTTTAGAGAAGCATTATCTAATTATTTTCATGAAATAATTGAAGGAGAATTAGGAGATCCAGTAGAAACTTTTAATTATATTTTAAATTCAATTCATTTATATAATGCTAATAAAGATTTTAATACTGAAAATCCTAGTTCATTTAGTTGTAATAAATGTTTAGCACATGAATTATTTTCAATGAATATAAAAGACAGAATATATTGTACAAAATGTAATAAAGAAAAATCAAATAAATATGATTCAAATTATTTTGTTTTTGAAATTTTTATTTTTGAAATTTTAGAAGAAATACATAATCAATCAAGTGAATCTTATAGAAATCAATTATTTTCAATTTCAAAAACAGTAAATAAATTTATTGATCATGAAATAAGAATTGATGGATGTTTATGTAAAAATCCAGAAATAGAAAAAGAGGCTTTTATTTGTAATGAAAATAAACCTTATTTTGTAATTAATATTACTTGGGATAGACCAATTCCAAAAATGACAGATGTATGTAAAGTTTTTAATTTAATTCCTCTTTATGATTATAACGGAAGATTATTAAGTTTTGAAAAAAATGCAAATTTAAATACTATTTATTATTTATATGCTATTATTTTATTTTATAATGGTCATTATACTTGTGCAATTAATAAAGGTAATAATTGGTATTTTATAGAAGATATAAAAATAAAAGAATTCGAATCTTATAAAGATTTAGTATTTGATGTGATTAAAAATTATTATCATCCTGTCATGCTATTTTATACTAATAATCTTAATACGAATTCTACTATTGATAATAATCAAGTTTTTAGTAAAGAAGATTTTAAGAGAGTATATAATAATTGTTATGAAATTGATGTGAGAAAAGGAGAAAATGTTTCTAAACATGGAAGTAAGAATTCTTCCTTAATAAAAAATGAACTTCAATTCGATAATTTAGGAAAGAATAATAATGAAAAAACAAATAATTTGAAAGATAATTCTCTTCAAAAAAAAAACAATAGTTTTACATTATTAACATATGACAGTGGAAGTCTTATAAATGATAAAGAGAATCTTGATGAAAAATCTAATGAATTGAATACTTCTGATGATAAAATAGGAGAAGTTTATGTTGATTCATATAATAAAAATAAAAATAATAATAATAATAATAATAATAATAATAATAATAATAATAATAATAATTATAATAATGAAAAAGAGGAAAGTAGTTCTTTTATTATTTATAATGATGATGATGAATATGTAAGGAATGATAATGATAAAGCAAATATTCCTTTTAAAAATTCGAATAAATAAAAAACAATAAAATGGAAACAATAATATATATTTTTTAATTATCTTTAAATTTTATTAAAGTTGAGTTTTTTCAATTTATTTTTTAATTCTTCTTTTTGAAAATTTAAATCAGATATAAATTAATTTTCCAATTCTTTTTTATCTGATTTATTTAGTACTATTAATTTATTCATAATAATGAATATTTTATTCTTATTATTAATTCTTAATTTCATCATTATTAATCTATAGCAAAAATTATAATATTTTTATATTGAAAAATCTTATACATAAGGAAATCAAAACAATTTTACAAAAAAAATAATAAGAAACAATAAAAGAAAGGAAAAATAATTTATTGATGATGTTAGAGAAGAAAAACTTTCTCTGTATCTAAAAAATAATTTAAATTAAAATATATTTTAAATTTCACATTATACACTTTTAAATATTTATTTATTAAATAACCTAAAAAGTAATTCCACTTTAATGATAATTATTTAAATTATATCCTCCACTGGATATTTTAAGAACAATAACAGTATTAGGTAAAATAGAATGAAAATCAATAATAGTATTACCATTTTGATAAAGAACATTCGAAATAGAAGACAAGAAATTAGCATCTTTTGAATAATAAACATTACCTTTAACACCTTTAAGTACATTATCATTTAAAAATTTATTAATATCAAAATCACCAATATTCATATAGCAACCACAAATAAAATCAGTAATTTCACCTGGAACAATAATTTTACCATTAATAGAATTATTATCATTTTTATCATAACCAGGTCTACAAATAACCGCATAACCTTCATAAATAATACTATCAATGAATTCATGCTGATAATTATTAAAATTAACATTTCTAATATTAAAATTAGGATTACTTGCAAAATCATTATAATTATTTGTTTGTCTTTGATTTTTATAAGTATTCTCAGCAAGTGATAATTGATCCATACTATAAAAATTATCTATATTTCTATTATAATCTTTATCACCTTTATCAATTGAAGTTCTTCTACTTGTATTAGAGTCAATACTCATTTTGACTTTTTTACCATCATTAATCATTCTAATTATACAAATTAAATCTTTATCATTTTGAATGAAAACTTCTGTTTTTAAATTTTTTAACGAATCACGAATAAGATTTAAATCCCTTCTTAACAATTTAATATCACTAGATAATATTTTAGTGTCAATACATAAATCAACAACATTAATTATTTTTTTATTTGCATCAAATTCCATTGGTTGACTAGAATCATAAGTCCAAATATTACCATCTAAAACATATCTATAATGATATTTTCCAGGAGGTAACCTTAATCTAACAGTAAATAAATTATCATTTATTTTTGTTAATGGAATATCAGGTTTCCATCCATGAGAACTTAATGCTAATTTAACTGTTTTTGTATTTGGATTTTCAGAATTTCTAGGATGAAACTCAAAAAAAATTTCCTTTGTTTGTCCTTCTTGTTGTAATCTTTTTTTTATTTCTAATAATAAATTTTCAAATTTTTTATCTATATTATAAATTCTGCTTTCTTTTACTATACTTGGTTGATAAGGAAATAATTGGTCAAATCCTTTTGATGTTCCTATTGCACAATTTAATAATCCTATACTTGCCATTATTGATAAATTTAATGATAAATTATTATATTGTTCATAAAAACTTTGATTATCTAATGAAAGATCATAAAGTAATGATGGAGGATTTTCTGGATATAATATATTCAATTGATTATTTACATTTTCATTTTGATTATATTTTTTTTTTGTAAATGAAGTTATACATTCTAATATTTCTGATGGATTTGTACACCATAACATTTCTTTACTAAATAAATTAATTCCACATTCATTTATATATTCTGATTCTAAATTATTGTTATTTTCTGGGAGTTGAGATATTATAAATAAATTTTCATTTACTTTTCTTGCTTCATTTATAAAATATTTGACAATAAATTTTGGAAGTGTAATTAAATTATCTATAAATAATCCATTAAATATTTTTGACATATCAGAAATATATTTATTCATATGTTCTAATAAATATTTGGGCGTTTTTTCAATATTCTCTCCATAATTTAATTTTAAAGAATCATTCCAAATAATAACTTTCCTTTTAAATAAATACCATGTTCCTTCTTTAGTATAATCTGGGAAATTATCTTTTGGATCTTCACTTTGCATTATAAATCCATTACATAAAAATATTTTTTTCTTATCGTTTGGATCTATAACATGAAAATAATTATCTATTAATTTTCTTCTAATTCCAGTTCTTTTTAATTCTAAAAATTCATATCTTATAAATTCTTTCACATTTAATAATGCAATTTTTATCATTTCAGAAACTTTATTTGTCCATTCTTGGTTAATTTTATTAATAAATTTTTTAACTTCTTTTAAAAAGGTATATTCATTTGGATAAGAATTTGTTTTTTTATCTCTATAATTTTCTAAAAGTAAGAGAGAAACTAATTCAATATTAATTTTAATTCCAAATCTACTTTCACCATAATTTGAACAATAAGAAGAAATTAAATCATAAATTGTAGCTTCATTTAAAATTAATTTTCCAGAAGAATTTGCATGTATATTAAATTTATCTTCTAATTCTTTAAATAAAATATTTCTTTCATCTAAAGTTTGTTTTTTTTCAAAATTTATATAAAATTCTTTAAATTTAGTAATATATTCTTCAATAGGAATTAAAAAATATTCTTCAAAGTTTTCTCTTAATATTCTTTTTCTCATTTCATCAATAGCTTCATTTAAATCATTAATATTATTTAAATAAGGAGCACTTTCGCAACCAACTTTTTTTTCAAAAAATAAATTAGAATAATTAACTAATAATTTATCTAATTCATAAGCAGCTGTTAACCAAGGACAATTATCTAAAGTATAACAACATTCTGGATGATCATAAATCCAATTAGATTCTATTGAAGTCTGATTTAATATTATATCTACCACACTTCCTATATGATATTTGGTTTTTAATAATTCCATATTTTCTTTAAATTTTTTGATTTTTTCTTCATTTGATAATTTTTCTTTTTCATCAAAAAAAGAATCAGATATTTCATTTTGATTTTTTAAACAATATAAATTTTCAGATGATGATAATTCTTGAATAGATGTTAAATGAATAAAATTATATTTTAATAATGATAGTTCTTTATAGAAATTTTCAAAATTTGATAATTTTCCTAGATTTTTTGATAAAATACTTTGAAGTTGAATTTTATTTAATGATATTCTTATTATACCATTTGTTTTCTCTTCTCTTCCTAAATCAATTATTGGATTAACTAAAATATAAAAAGGCTTTGCTAATTGATATTTCCTATTATCTTTAGCTCTATAAAATATCATAAATGTAAAAATTCCATTTCTTTTTAAATTAATTTTAAAATTAATAAGATTACTAATTTGATTAGGAGATATTCTATATTTTTTAATTTTATCTAAAGGAAGTTCTTTAATATTATTATTATTTAATAAAGAAATTGTTGGATTTTCTCTAATATAATCATTTAATTCATTCATAAAAAAAACATTTGGGAAATCATTATAAACATTAGAAATTACATTTATTTCAGTACTTACATTAGCATAATTATTAATTTTAAAATTAATTTGTGTATCAATATCAACAGAATAAATTTCACCTTTTTTAATTTTTGGAAAACCATTATCATCAAGTAAAATATCATAAGTTTGATTTGGAATAAATCCATCATCATAATTTTCATTTATATTTAATTGTTCTGTGATTATATTAGGATTATTTGTATCTTCTGGTAATTCAGATGCTTTTATATCAATATTTTCACTAGGAGCTAATTCTTCTACAGAATTTGATGTTATATTTTTATTTAATGTTTTTTGGATAATTTTTGGTTCTTCTTTTATCATTTCAGTTTTTGATTCTTCTTCTTTTTTTGGTTCTTCTTTTTCTTCTTCTAATACCTCTTTTTCCTTTATTTTTTCAACGACTTTTGTTTCCTCCTTTTCTTCTTCTTCTTCTTCTTCTTCCTTGTTTTCATCGTTTTTAATCTCTTCTTCTTTTTCTATTTTTTTTTCTTCTTCTTCTTCTTCTTCTTCTTCCTCTTCTTCTTTATTTAACTTAGGATCCTCTGATGACATTTTCTTTCTTTTATAATTATAAAATCATTTTATTAATTATTTAATAGTATTAAATATTAAATCTAAATAAATAATTAATTCTTCTTCTTCGAAAAAAAATAAAATATATAAAACATTGAATTAAATATATTTTAAAAATTAAAAAAAAAATTATTAAAATTTAATTAATAATAACAAATAAAAAAGACTGAAAAAAAATACTACATAAAACAAAATTGTTCCAAAATCACTCACTCAAAGAAGACAACTATAATAGTAATATCATCAATAGTATCTTCCTCTTCCTGAATCCACCTCCTGCAGCTTTCCTTATACAAGAATTCACAACAAGCTACAATATCATTTCCTAAATAATAATCTTTTACAATACTAACGACTTCATCACTATCAATGAATTCGAACAATCCATCACTAGCAAGAATGATAAATTTATCATCTTGAGAAAAATAATGTTCAGTGATTTCAGGTGTACAAATAGTGCCAGCAGTACTAGCAAAATAATCTCCGAAGCTTCTAGTCATAGCTAAACCAGGCATATCTCTATCTTTCATATAAACTCTTAAAGGTCCAACATATGAACCATCTTCATCTTTCATTGGACGAATTCTTCCTCCTTTTTTTTTTATTCTTTCTGCTTCTTCTGGTAATGTAGGTTTATGATCTCTACTTAAATTCTCACATTCCCATTTATTATTCTTATTTAATTTACCTAATATACAACGTGAATCTCCTATATTTGCTATTATTAATTTTAATGGTGTATATATTACTGATATACATGTTGTTCCTGATAAATTAGAATCTATCATTTTATTTCGAAGAAGACTATTGTTTTCTGTTATAAATGCTTGTATTATTGTTTCTGATAAATCATCTTTTTGTAAATTTAATTTTTTTGCTTTTATCATATGGTTTAAATCCATTGGTAAATTTTCTCTTATATATCCACTGACTTCATGACCATAATATCCATGTCCATCACATACTCCCATATATATGTTTTCAAAAGAGTTTCCAAAATTTTTAAATATAAAATAAGTATCTTGATTTACCTTTTTTTCATCTCCTGACATTCCTGTTTTACTCAAATCATGCATACATTTTATTTTTTTTATATTATTTGGATTTTTTATTATTTTATTTTGAGTTATTGAATTTTGAATTGAATTTGATATATTTAATAGATTTTCTGTGCTTATTGGTTGAGGAGTTTGAATTTTCTGGTTTTCTGAATTTTTCCTTTCTTCTATTTGATTTATTTTATGAATATTATTCATGTGATTTGATAATATAGATTCTGAAGTTATTGTCTCTTTATCTTGATATAACATTGATATATTTTTTGGTAAATTATACGGGGATACATTTATATTTTTTTGAGTTTGTTTTATAAAATTTGCTGAGTTATTCAATAAATAATATTTCTTCATTTTTTCATCATCATTTTTTTTTCTTTTGAAACCTGAAAATATATTTTTTGGTTGAAAGTAATTTTTATTTGAAAAATTCGATGTGTGATTTAAACTATTATTATTTATATTATTTGAATGATTATTTAAATGTGTATAAGTATTATTATTTATTTTTGGAGATATTATTTTTTTTATTTTCATATTCATCATAAAAGGTGATAAACTTTTATTTCCAATTTTACTTTTTTTTCTTTGATTTATTATCATTGGAGAAGCTCCTGAACTTAAAGATTTGTTTAATTTATTTGAATTATTTTTTGGAATATTTGGAGTTTGAGATCTTGAATAAGATAAATTTAATTTTTTCTTATTATTTACAATTGAAATATTAGAATCATTTAATGATTGATTATTTGATAAATTTTTCTGTTTGGAAGAAGAATACGAAGTTTTTATTCTTGAAGTAGTTACTTTTTTTTTTCTTACTGAATTATTTACACTTATATTTGCTGAATTTGTTGTTAAATTAAATGAATTATTTCCAATTTTTTTTTTTATTCTTCCTGAATAAGGATTTGGAGATATATTTTTTTTATTATTTTTATTTATAAAATTTGATGGTATTGAATTATTCTGATGTTTTATTTGAGAAAAATCTAAATGTAAGCCACCATTTTTTTCATAATTTGCAACAATAAAATTAGAATTTTCTTTTTTCTTTTGAACAATTTTAGACATAATTATTATTATATTCTAATTTAATAAAATAAATAAAGAAAAAATAATTAAAAAAGATAAAATATAAAATTTACAAAAAAAAACAAGTTTGTTCATAATAATAAAATTAAACTTTTAATATCATTAAAATATTTTAATAATAAGACAAATAGAAATAAAAATTATATTTCTAATTCCTTAAGGATTTCATCTTCAGAGCTTTGATCAATTAAACTTCCTTTCCAATAATTATTATCATTATATTCTTCACTAATTTCTTCATTATTATTAGTATTTTCTGGTTCAAATGGTATTCCAGAATTTCTAGCTTCAAATAAAGGACTTTCTTCAATTTCTTCATCAACTTTTTCTTGTTTATTAATTTCTTCTTCTTCTTCTTCATTTTCTTTTTTCTTTTCCTCTTCTTCTTCTTCTTCTTTTAATAAAGATGAATAATCTTCTCCTTTTAAAAATTTATTATATATTAAGAAATGTAAATCTATTTCTTCTTTAATTGATCTTTTTGATGATTTTGATTCGTTTTCTTTATCATTTTGTTTATTATCAAAATTATCATATAATGGATTCATAAAATCTACTTTTGATGTACTTTCTTCTAAATCAGAATATAATAATTTATCAGAAAATTTAGTTGAGATCTTTGATACGAAATCATCTATGAAAAATTTAATATTTTTATCTTTCCCTAATAATTCTATTATTATTGGATTAGTTGAAGATGATATTTGATTAAGTAAATCACAATTATTTGCCATTAAAGTTGAATTCATTTTTTGATTCGAAGGTTCATATGAAAAATTAGGATTATTTATTATATTATTAACTAAGAGAGAAATAAAATTTTTTGAAAAATCATCTTCAATTTCAAAAAGAGATTTAACTAAAACACTTGGTGCTTTTTCATTAATAATAATAGAAACAATTTCATTTACTCTATTTTGGAAAATATTATTCATAGTATAATAAAAGTATAATTGAATGAATTTTGAAAAAATTTTACTTTCAGAAATTTTTTTAATACTTAAATCAATATTATCTTTCTGTTCATCAATAGCATAAAAATTAACATAAATATCTAAAGTAGTCCTTAATAATTCCCATTCATACAAAGATTTAACTCCAAATTTTTTAGTTTTTTTATCAGAGAAAACATTAATAATAACTTCTTCTTTTTTGTCTTCATCATCTTTCATAATATCATTAATAATAATTTCCATATTTTTATCAATTAATTTGATTAATCTTTCCGGATTTTTTTTTAAAAAACTAGTTCCAACTCCTGAAAAATCAGATTTATTTGTTAAAGCATCATAAGCACTTCCTCCTCTATCAATACTTCTTATTATATTAATAATTTCATTTTCAGTTTCATCAAAAGTAAAATTCTTAGTAACTTTATTCTCAAAATCCTTAAGTAAAGTATCGTTTATTTTGATAAGTAACTTTAATAAATAAGTTACTTTATCATCTTTTTTTTCATTCAGAAATTTTTCTATAATTTCTTCCAATTTTTCCATTAAACCTTCTGCATTTAAAAATAAACTCAAATTATTTTTTGATGAAGTTACCATTGAATTAATTAATAAATCACAAATAACTTCAACTCCTCTTTCATCTGTTTCAACATTATTTAATCCTTCAATCAAAGATTTACATATTTTAATTATATAATCATTTGATAATAAAAATATATCATCATTTAAATTTAATATGAAATTTTCTATTGTATTTCCTATTGCTTTTCTATTTATATGAATAATTAATTTTTGAATTATTTCTGGTTTTTTATTGAAAATGTATCCTAATAAAATTTCTGGTTTATCTTTTAATAAATTGTTAATTAATTTTGCAAAATAACCCATTAAAACGTAATTATCTTCTGAGGGAGCAACATCTAAAAATTTGAATAAATAATCAAATATATTGTGTACTATACTAATCTCATCATCTTCTTTTTTTTCTTCTTCATTTTCTTCTTTTTTTACTTCTTCATTTTCTTCTTTTTTTTCTTCTTCAGTTTCTTCTTTTTTTTCTTCTACATTTTCTTCTTTTTTTACTTCTTCATTTTCTTCTTTTTTTTCTTCTGCGTTTTCGTTTTTTTCTTCTACATTTTCTTTTTTTTCTTCTTCATTTTCTTCTTTTTTTTCTTCTACATTTTCTTCTTTTTTTTCTTCTGCATTTTCATTTTTTTCTTCTACATTTTCTTTTTTTTCTTCTTCATTTTCTTTTTTTACTTCTTCATTTTCTTTTTTTTCTTCTACATTTTCTTCTTTTTTTTCTTCTACATTTTCTTCTTTTTTTTCTTCTGCATTTTCATTTTTTTCTTCTGCATTTTCATTTTTTTCTTCTGCATTTTCTTCTTTTTTTTCTTCTACATCTTCTTTTTTTTCTTCAAAATCCTTTATATCCTCATTTAAATTATCAACATCGTTTAAATTTTCATCATTTTTCTCTTCATTATCCTTATTTTCCTCAACTTTAACTTCTTTTTTTAGAGTCATTAATTTATTAATATTTAATCCATTAGCAGAGCATAAAATTTCGCAAGCATTAAAAGGATATTTGTGTCCAATAGTAGGAGAATCTTCAGAAGGCATTTTAGTACAATAATCAATTAATTCTTTAATAATTTTAACATTAATACTAATTTAAAGTTAAATGATTTATCTTACACATCAGATAATTGAGATTGTCCTGATTTTAAATCTGTTACTGCATCATTTGAATCTAAAAGATCTACTACTGTTAATGTTCCTTCATTTTTTTTTTCTAATATTGGGTCTAAATCCAATGCTTTCATAAAATTACTTTTTTATATTATTTATATTCTTACTATGAGCTAAAGAACATTGCTCCTTCCTTTTTTTATAATAATAAATTTTATTTATTGGATTTTATTTTTTTTTAATTTGATTATTTTTTTATTTTGATTTTTTGTAAAATATTTATTTGAAATGTTATTTAAATTTGTTTTCAAATTTGAAATGTTTTGAGTAAAGTTTTTGAAGATGTTCTAAAAATTATTGATTAGGAAAAATAAATCCACAATATTTATTTGAAAAAAATATTTCTTAAAGATATAATAAAAAATATATCCCAATATTTTATATGTTATAAAATAATAAAGAAAAACTATAAAATTTTTATTAAAAAAATGAATAAATTGTTTTCCTTTGGTTCTATATCTTTAACAATAATATTTCCTTTAATTGTTCCAATGTTATATATTATAAGAACTCATTTAAGAAATAATGTGAAAAATATTAAAATTCCTGAGATTAAAAATTCACAAAATATAACAATATTAAATATTCCATTAGTTTATATAGGAGACTTATTTAGCATTATATTCGTATATATTTCAAAAAAAATATCGACAAAAATAGATAAACCGAGTTCAATAAATTATACAGAAATTCAACCTGTTATAAGTCCTGTAAAAAAAAAAAAAACCTTTAAAGTAATTTTAATATTAATTTGGAATGCAATTAGTGATACCTTTACAATGTTTTTATTCCTTTATTATTTTGGTCAAAAAGAAAAAGAAAGTATTGTAGATTTTGGAAGTATTTTTCAAATTTTTTTCAATGGAATTTTCTGTAAATTAATTATAAATTATTCTTTTTATGAACATCATTATTTTAGTATGATACTTACTTCTATTGGGATATTAATATTATTTCATAATTATTCTTATGAATTAATAGACTATATTTTAATATTAATTTGTTTTATTTTAGATGGGTTACAAGAAGTTAATGAAAAATATTTAATGGAGCAACAATTTCTTTCACCTTTTAAATTGGTTTTCTATGAAGGATTTTGTGGATTAGTTGTTTTTTTTATAAGTATTATTCTTCTCAATTTTTTAAAAATTGAAAATTTAAATATTAATGATGCGGTTAATAATTTTATTTTAATTTTTAAAAGTAATCAATTATATTGCTTTATAAATGTTCTGTTTATTTTAATATTTAGTTTAGGGATAAACATTAATATTATGTTAACAATTTTTTATTATTCTCCTAATACTAGAATTATAAGTAATTCATTAGAAAATATGTATCATTGGATAAAAAATATTAATGAAGAACAAAATCAAACAATTTATGACCTTATTATGGATATAATAGGAAATATATTAATTTTTTTTTCATGTTTAATTTTCAATGAAATCATTATTTGTAATTTTTGGGGATTAAACGTAAATACTGCAAAAGAAGTAAGAATTAGAGGAGAAATAGAAGTTAACGAAATGAAAAAAAATTTATTAAATCCAACGGTAGATTCTGAGGAAGAAAAAAGCATTATGGTTTAATTATTTAATTTATTATATATAATAAATTAACTGCTATATTCAAGAAAACTATTAATATAAAAGTAAAATAATTAAAATTTATTTTTTCATATTTAAAATTTTTCATTTTAAAAAAGCATAATTAATGACTTATCAATAAACATTATCTTCTTTGTTTTAGATTTATATCAATGGTTTTTGTATCAAAAATATTGTTTCTTCAACATATTAATAATAAATTCAATACATTTAATTTCAAAGAAAAAAAGTCCTATATATTCAATTTCATTTCATTTATTTTTAAAACACATTTATATGAAGAAAATAAAATATATAATCAAATTAAAAATCTAAAAAATTATCATTAAATCATTTTATTAAATTATTTTTTGATTTTTATATTAATATATATTATTTTATTTTATTGTATAAAATAATTTTATCCTCCATTTGGGAAGCTAATAGAATGTAAAAAATCTATTTCTATATTAGATATATTTATAAGTATTTAAATTTGAATAGATTTCTTTTTAATTTATTTATTTCTTTTAAATTAAATAATAAATTGAATTATATTTCAATATTATTTAATGACCTTAAATAATCAAGAATTTCCAAATATCCATAATTCATTATCTATATCCGATGAAAATTTAACCCCAAATGAAGAAGGTATCGTAAATACCCCCATAAGATCTAGTAATTTATTTTCTCCAAATGAGATTAATGATAACAGAAGAAAATCGAAAAGTATTAGTAAAATATTTATACAAAAAGAAAAAAAGACAAATATTATAAAAGAACAAACAAATGAAAAAGATAAAAATAAAAATAATATTAAAAATAAAGATAATAGTTGTATTAAAGGTAATACAAATATTTCTAATGAAATTCAGCATAAAGAGAAAAAACAAATTAATGACAATGAAAGTAAAGATAAAAAGAATAAAAAAGAAATTCCACATGATACAATTGAAAAAAAAATAAATAATAATATTACAGTTAAAAATAATAATAATAAAGAAAAGTTAAAAATGGATATATATAAGAACAAACCCATCAGAGAACATAAAAGTGCAAGAAATCATCTAAATAAAAAAAATAATGAAATTAAGAAACCTTTTATGTTTGCTTATGATGAAATCAGAAAAAAAAACAAATCATCTCATCGTTATAAAAAAATTAAAAAAAAAGATAAGGATGATGATGAAAAATTCGGTAATTTTGATATCAAAAAAGAAGAAACACCAATAAACTTTGATTTCAATTCAAATACAAGATCAAAAAATAATTTTGAAGAAAAAATTAATAAAGAGACTAAATATAAAAAACAAAATTCAATCAATAATTATGAAACTCTAAAAGAATTTGATCTTAGTAATGCGGGAACTCAAGAATTAAACGATGAAAATCTAATTAATAATAAAAAAAGAGATTATGAAATAAATGAAAATATTTTTTTATATGAACCAGAAACAAACGAACAAATATCAAATTTAAAATTTGGATTATTAAAAACAAAAGCAACATCAAATCCTGAAATTATATTAATAGTAGATGCTTCAGAAGACATGGAAAAATATATAGATCCTCTATTGAATAATTTATTATATAATTCTTTAAAAAAACTAGGATATAATGATAAAGAAAAAATACACTTATTATCATTTAATTCAGAAGATATTGATGAAAGACATTTTCAATTTTGTAAATTAGAAAAAATAAAAATCTTTACTGAAGGAAAAAGGACATTAGGTGATTTATTTGATTATATATTAAAGATATTAAAAAATGGAAAAGGAAAAAATTTTCGAATTTTATATTTTTTTTCAGGGAGAGTTGAATGGGGAATTGAACTATATAATGGGATTAAATTATTTTCTATTAACAAAGAATATATTGGAATTAATAGCCATATTATTAAATATATAATCAACGAAAAATCCATTTTTCACGAACAAGATGAAATATTATTTAATTTCATAAAAAATTTTAGTAATAAAACAAATGAAATAAGTACTTTTTATGCTAATAATATAGATGAAAATATTAATAAAATTTTTGAAATGTTTCAAAATGAAGATTATTACGTTTATTAAATAATGAAATATATATAATCAAATAGCATATTTATAAAAAAACAAATTAAACCAAAAACATAATTATTTCATCTTATAAAATAACCTGAGAATACCATAATCCAGCATTTTTAATAATTATAAATCCTATTTTATAGGAAACAAAAAAAAGTAATTAATGAATATTATTCACAATTTTATATTATTATGATATTATTGTTTAATTGAATTTTTTATATCTTAATAAATTATTATTTCCAATAGTAAATATATATATTTTAATAATTAATTAAACATTATTTTATTTCAAATAGAAAAATATGAAATAAAAAATGATAAATAGACAATAATATTTTTAACTTGAATTATCTGAAAATAATAAGGAAATTTCTTCTTTAAAATTTTTATTATTTTTATTTTCATATGTATTAAAATCAGGATTTCTTTCTTTTTTCTGAGGAATATTTTCATTAATATTGTTATGAATATTATTGTTGTTTTTATCAATATCATTATTATAATTATTATTAATTGGTAATTCAACACTTTCTTCTTGATTTTTATTTTCATAAGAATCAACAAAAGCTTTTAATATTTCATCAGAAGATTTATAAATATTTTTATTTTTTCTTTAAATTCTTGAAATTTTTTACATCTTTTCGTGTGCCATAAATTC
>JAEEGK010006515.1_pt1 | contig 28112 bp, 26 predicted proteins | sample 8958771 | NCBI WGS metagenome assembly JAEEGK01 (sample SAMN16246547, study PRJNA631951) | gut metagenome | biome: gut microbiome; feature: rumen; material: SC-attached | host: Bos | place: Iran: Karaj | collected 2018-10 | reverse complement strand
GGGCGGTTTTTACATTGATTGTACAGGATTTTTATACCCCAACAAATCGTTTAATGCGTTTGTTCGCAGTTCATCATATAACTTCGTCAATATTGCCTTTTTTTCTTGTATTGGTAAATCTGGGGTGGATGCTTGCGCGGTCCTTAATGGGTCAAGTTCTGCGCATTTTTGTATCAACATTCCATAGTCGGGTTCGGTTGGTTCTGGGGGTTGTGGTTCTTGTTTAGATTCTATTTGCGCCATAATTCCTTTATTTATGTTGATTTGATGCTTTATCGCACAATAAATTTTATGGTTTGGATGCGGAATATAATGCAAGAAATATCTCATTTCTGGCATCAATGTATGCTCAATTGCGGTTAATATGACCTTTTCACTAGCATTTTGCATATTACGCTGTGTTAGAACAAGTATGCCGTTACCTTCGGCGGCTGCAATTTTTACCGCTTCGCATGGGTTTTCGATGTAATCGATACCATCAAGATATCTTGCAACATGAATTTTCTGCATTTGAAGTGTTGGTTTGGGGTGTTTAGTTATAAGATTCGGGTATTCACGCGAATTTTTCAATGCTAAAATCCATTGTTGTTCTGTTGGGTTCTTTACGTACACAATCCACTCGCCTGCTGTTTGAAGCGCCGCGTTTATAACCGCATCAGAAGGATTGTGCAATTTATATAAAACTTCGCCCCATTGACTTTTGCGTGCCGCGGCAATTTTCACTTCTTCTGGGATTTCGTCTTCTGGGACAATGGTCAGAAAGGTTTCCAGGCAAACTAATGGATCAACGTGTTTTATTATCCAAAGCATAAATTCAGGCGTGCATTCTTTTTTTGTCATCATGCCATTAAAAAGCTGATACTGTGCAATGGACGTTGGACCAGTAAGATCACAAATTTTTTGTTTTTTGCGCTGTACCCAATAAGCAGGGTCTTCTCGTGACAAAGATTTTTTATAAATAGCGTATTCCATAAAGTTTTTTTGAATCAAGATTATGAAATCTTGTCTATTCTGCGACGGCGTTTTTCTGAAGCATCAAATGGACTTTCTAAAAATGCCTGGGCACACAAAAAGGCCATTTCAATATCTATATCGTCTGCGCCCAATGCCAAGACATTTATATCGTCGTGGAATCTGTCATCGCGTGCCTGGTCCGGACGGTCGCAACGTGACGCGCGAATATGACGGTAACGGTTTGCGGCAATCTGTACCCCGGCACCCGTTCCACATACCAATATCCCACGTGTTTCTGGTTCGTCCAGCATTGCATCCGCAAGTGATTTTGCAACATCTGGGAAATCAACCGGCGTATTTAAATCATCGGTTCCCAAGTTCACAACATTATACCCCAGTGCGCTTAACATTTCTATTAAATAGAGTTTCAACCCCACCCCACGATGATCAGCGGCAATAAAAACTTTTGATATATTTTTATTCATCTTTTTTATCCTTGCGTTTGGCCAATTTGCATTCAAGGCCGGTATTTGATGTTATGTTTAATGTTTTATATGACAATGTGCCGGTCATTTTCGCATAACTGAAAACATTGGCGATATCAACAGTTGCAGGCCCATCCAATGTCCCGTGCAGAAATAAATTTGCCGTTGTAACCTTGCCTTCTACGGTTCCGCCACGACCAATAACTACTGTTTCGGCATCTATGTCACCGATAACATGACCGTGAATTTGGACACTGTGGTCTGTTTTGATATTGCCGGTTAATTTGCAACCCGCACCAATAATGGTTGGTGATGTTTTTTCATCTGCGTTTGTAAATGCCAACATTTTCCTTTCCTTTTTATTCTTTTACGAATTTTTCTGGGTCAAATGGGTTGCCCTTGTACCGTATTTCATAGTGCAAGTGTGGCCCAGTTGAACGGCCCGATGATCCGCCAAGCCCAATAATTGTGCCCGGACGCACCCAATCACCACGTGATACCGTTATTTTAGACAGGTGCGCATATAATGTTGTGAACCCAAGTCCATGGTCAATTTCAACCGTTGTTCCATATCCCACACGTTCACCGGCGGATATGACACGTCCCGGGGCAACCGCCATCAATTCTGTGCCAATCTTGCCGGCAAAATCTATACCACGATGCTGTTTTTGTTCGCCGGTAAATGGGTCTTTGCGTTTACCGTATCTGGATGTAATGTGCATATCTTTGATGGGTGCGCCAAGTGGTAATATGCGTTTTAGTTTATTAAGGCCGTTCCACAGTGTAATATCATTTGCCAATTTCTGATATTTTTCATCCAATTCTTTGTCTATTTCCAATGGGTTAAATACGGCGCCAACCAATTGGTTAGAATATTTGTTCGCACCCGCAACCAATGTTGCCTCGTTCAACCCAAGTGTCGCCATCACGCCGTTTATATGTTTTAAATCTGCGCGCAGTTCTGCCATGTTTTCAGATGCCAATTTTGATACGGCATCCACGATTTTGTTGTCTGCCTCTACAACCTTGGAAATAGTTTCCAGTAATTCTATATCGCGTTTTTTAATTTCTACATTTTCTGCGCGGGTTAATTCATATTCAATGGCCAATTCGGACATCTTGCTGTATTCTGGGGCATAATCTTCATCGGTGAACATTTCTGTGATACGTGTTTTCAGAAAGTCCAATTCCCCCCAATTTTTGCGGCGTTCACTTAATAATTCTTCTTTTTGTGCGTCGGTAAGTTTTGTGTCTTTTAATAATTTATCGTCAATAATGTTTACATTTTTGGTAAGTTCGTTGTATTTGCCAAGGTAATTCTGCAAATCTATCATGTGAACCGCGTATTTTTCACGCATCTGTTCCAATTGCAGTGTTCTTTTCTGCAACATTGGGCGGTGATAAACAAACACATATGTTGACCAAGATGCCCAAATTGCAAGTCCAACCTTGGCACAGAATTTTGTGAAACGCCAAAAACTGCTTTGGTTAAAAGTGTAAACATTGCCACGTGGGGTATCCATTACCGTGAATTCACGCGGCGGAAAAATACGGACGATAACACGCCAAATTGCGCGGAAAGGTGCTGTTATAAACGCCCATAGTGACGTAAAATATCTTGTTATAAAGTTTATCATAACGTGAATAGCATAATAGAATAATCTTGATTAGTCAAGAATCACAATTTTTTTGCCCCTTATCGTTTTTTTTCGGTCTGGGCCGCCAATATTTCCGCAATGGATATGCCGTCACGCAGAACGGCATCATTATTTATTGATAGACCTGCAAATAAATTGACATTTGTGGCCCGCCCTAATTTCCCAGAAATTAACACGCGTTCGGCGGTGTGTTTAACACTAAACAGCGGCAATATGTTAATGTTTCCGCAATGATGACGTGTCATTTCACTGATAATATTCGCGGTTTCGGTGGCGTCAATAATTATAATAAATGTACCATTTGGTTTGACGCGCGCAATACAATGACCCACCCACGCGTTTAAATCTGCATTGTGATGTGCGTTGTGATTTGCCGGTGTGCCCTTGAAATATGGTGGGTTTGTAATTACCAAATCAAACGTCTTGTTGGTGCGCCATGTGGTAATATCTGCATTGATAAGTTCAACATCGCGATGGTTCATTTTGAAATTTTCAGCTGCCACATCCAACATATCTTGTGATATATCTATGGCCGTCATTTGAACATTTGGCATACGTGTCATCAGGCACAGTGCCACCGCCCCAGTCCCCGTACCGACATCAAGAACGGTTTTCGGATTGCCGTCTGCAAAGGCCGCAGCCCACACCGCATCAGATGTTGGACGATATGTTGGGCCAATCATTTTGACCCGACCACCTATCATTGTAAAAACTTCTTGTTTTTCAACCATGACTATATAATAATTCATTAAAAACAAAAGGCAAGTTTATGTTTAATGAAACTATGGTCGTGGCAAGTGCGGTCAGTGCGTTTAATAATTTCGCCGTTGTGACACCGGCTTTTTTATGGAACGCCGTTTTGTGTGTGCCGTTATTCGCGGCTATATATTTGTTCGTGCGACGGTTTTCGGTCAAATGCGGTATTGCACCGTATGTGACGGTTGAACGTATGACCTTTTGGACGGTGATGTTAACGGCAACATGGGTCGTGTTAATGGGTGGAAATTATGCGGTGTTGCGCGATAATATTTCGTTATTACCGTGGGTTACGGCGGCGGTGTTATTCGTGTCTTGCATATTTATTGGTATAAATACGCGCGCAATAAAGTTGCCAATTTGGTATGGCCCGAAAAATGCGACTAATCGGCGCAGATGGATAATGAATATCATTGTATTATTGTGCTGTCTGGTTCCGGTGGGGTTAAGTGGAATGCTTAACTGGTGGGGGCCGATTTTACAAATTGTTGCGGTAATTGCAGGGTTGATTTTGGGTCGCTATAGCGGTCGCCAGATGCGTGCGGTGCCGTGCACACTTGGGGTTGTGTTTGTGACGGTAATTGCGATTTTAATGCAATCAGAATTATGGCGGTTTGGACAATTGGGAAATCTGACACCGATACATTTGTTGTGGGTGTTGGGAACAGGAATTGTGATTGCGGCGGCAATGGCGATAAACTTGGTTGCGCCGCGTGGACGTGTGCATAACAGCGCGTATATTAAACTAAAATGGCTTATGCGTTTTGTTTTGGGGCTGTGTATGGTTTTGTTCATTTTGACCGAGGCCGTTCCGATTTTCATCGCTGGGGTGGTGGCTGCATTTATTTCATTTGGGTTGTCCGTATGGCATGCCGAAAGTATCTCTGGCGAACTGGGGAATTGGATGCTGGCGTGGGCGATAATTCTGTTTGGGGTTTTAATTGATGTTGCAACAATCACCGCAATCGGAATCGTATGGATTGCCCTGCCCGAAAATACCAGACGCCAAGGCATTGGATTTTTGTTATAATTCGTTAGATTTATTGAATTTAAATGCGTTTTTTAATGCTGTATTATAACCACAGCAAATATTTGTATAATACAGGTGGTTAATATGACAACGATACATCCAAGCGCAATCGTTCACGAAGGTGCCGTTTTAGGCGCCGATTGTAAAATTGGGCCGTTTTGCATTGTGGGACCAAATGTTACCCTTGGGGATCGGGTTGAATTGGTTTCGCATGTTGTGATAGATGGCAAGACATCAATTGGTGATGATTCCATTGTTTATCCGTTCGCGGTTCTTGGGGTAATGAGCCAAGATTTAAAATGGCAAGACGAAGCGACAATGACAGGTCTGCGTATTGGAAAACGCTGTCGCATTCGTGAATATGTTACAATTCATTCGGGAACACCGGCGTCGGATGGAACCGTGATTGGCGATGATTGTCAGATTATGGTTAACGCACATGTTGGTCATGATTGCAAGGTCGGCAACAGTGTGGTTATGTCTAACCTGGTCCAAGTTGCCGGACATGTAGAAATTGAAGATTTCGCAATTTTATCTGGTGGCGTTATGGTATTACAGTTTGCACGTGTCGGACGCAACGCATTTATCGGTGGTATGTCGGGGGTATCAAATGACATTTTGCCATACGCGATATATGATGGTCCACGTGCAGTATACAGAACTATAAATCGTGTTGGTTTGATGCGTCATGGTTTCACAAACGAAGATATGCATGCAATTCACGCGGTATATTCTGCGGTATTTCGTGGCAAGGACGGAACGGTTGATGAACGTATTGCCCGCGTCCGCAAAGATGTCAAAAACAATAAATACGCGATGGATGCAATTGATTTCATAGAAAATCGTTCAAAGCGTGGAATTGGAACATCTGATAATGCCGAATAAAAAAATCAAGATTTTCATTATTGCGGGCGAAGTTTCCGGGGATGCATTGGGGGCGCGTATTATGCGCCAGATGAAAAATACGGCTGATTTTATTGGAATTGGTGGTGCGGAAATGACCGAATGCGGTCTGCGTTCTATTTTCCCGATGGGCGATTTATCGGTTATGGGTGCCATAGAGGTTTTGGCACATGCGCGCACATTGACGCGCCGTATAAATGACGCTGTGCATGCCATTTTGGAATCTGCACCCGATATAGTTTTAACCATAGATTCACCGGGTTTTGCGCGTTCGGTGATAACAAAACTGCGGAAAAGTCGCAATGGGCGTGCGTTGATTGAACACGGACTGCGGTTTCATCATGTCGTTGCCCCCCAAGTTTGGGCATGGCGACCAGGACGTGCAAAAAAATATGCGCAGATTTTTGATAAACTGTATGCATTTTTTGATTTTGAAGTGCCCTATTTCACAAAATATGGGCTTGATACAATTGCGGTTGGACATCCAATTGCCGAAAAAATCATGGAAAGTGCCAATAAAAATATATCCACCCCAACGGATAAAATTATAACAATTGTCCCCGGCAGTCGTATTAGCGAGGTTAAACGCTTATTACCGATATTTAAATCTGTGGTTGAAACGATAAATTCATGTGGATATATTGGATATAAATTTGCAATTCCGGTGGTTGAAACAACCGCGGAATATGTCAAAGGCGAAATTAAAAATTGGGCGGTTCAACCAGAATTAGTTGATGGTCGTAATCGCTATGATTTATATCGGCAAACATATGTTGCCATTGTGGCAAGTGGAACCGTATCAGCGGAACTTGCCATGCTGCATGTGCCGGCAATTGTTGCATATAAAATGAACGCGATAACAACATGGTTGTTGCGTCGGTTTATACGCGTTCGTTGGGTGTCGTTGGTAAATATTTTGCTAAATCGTTCTGTGTATCCTGAATGTCTTGGTCCAATGGCAACCGCGGATAACATTATAAATGAATTAGATGCGATTATTATTCCGTCAAATCGCGCCCATATGATAAAAGATTTGGAAAGCGCGGATAATTTGTGGGTACGTAAAAATGGCGCGCCAAGTAAAATAATTGCCGATGATATAGTGGCAAGTATTTAGTGTAAGTTGTTAGTGATTATATAAAACCGGGGACAAATTGCCCCGGTTTTTATTAGATTCCTTTTGGTAAGTCTTCTGGAATATAATCACAGCCTGTTATTGGGCACACTTGATTTGTGTCTGCATTAAGGCCTGGCTGTAATGGTTGTTCGGTGGATGAACTTGTTGTTTGGGAACACCAAAAATCTACAGGATTTTTACCATCGGTGTTATAAATTATGTATGGTTTGCCATTATCACTCAGAGTCGAAACCTTTAATGTTTTTGTCTGTGAGTCAGACCATCCACTGTTATCGCATGGAGCATCATAGATTTCTCTTGGAGTGTGTATAGGTAATACGGACATGCATTTGCTGGATAAACCGTTTTTACTTCTGCGACCGCCATTTTCCCAGCATGAACATATACCCCATGCGCGTGTATCTGTTTGTAAACTATAATCTTTTGGACACATGTTTTCATTGTGCACCTTGACAATTCCAGTTGCATTTCCTGCCTCGTACCACAATAACCCATAGGCACAATTTAAATTATCCACATCATAATACTCATATGCGCAGTAATGTTCATTATCGGGACAGCATCGTTCTGTTGATAGTCTACAAACATCACCGTTTGCATCGTCGCTGGCGCCGTATCTTGTGTGATCAATAAATTGTGCTTCAATGAATTTACCCTGATTATTCATACATTGTGTGGACAGTGAGTCAATGATATTATTATAAACATCGGTTGCAATGCCGGTTGGGCGCAGACGGCGGTTCTGGAATTTGTAATCGTCTGTCCATATACTTGTGTCTGAATCTATATTATCTGCCATGGCCCATCCATATGCAAATGCTACTTTATCGGTTGTTGGTGCTGTGGATGGATCTTTATAACTGTATGTGCCATATCCAGTTTCATCTTGAAAACCGATAATTGTATCCAAACCGCCAAATGCCTTTGCCACAATATCGGCACACTGGGAAACCGATGCAACACGTTTCGCACATTCAGATACGTATATTGGGTTGCCGGCACTGTCCGTTTCACGTTTCCCGTTTTCGTCATATCTGTACAGTGTGAACCAATCCAATGATGTCGTGGTACGATCTTTCAGGACCGGGTTGTTATCGCCATCTGTTGTATATGCGATTGTATCCACGCCAGTTGTCTTGAACAGACCACTGGATGGATAGTAAAAGTTTTCGTAATTTGTCCCACCAAAATCACTAAAGCACTGTTGCGCGATGGCACGACACGCATCCAAACGGTCTTTATCTGTTTGCATTGTGATATAATCTGTGATGATATTTTGATTGTTTTCATCGTCGGCAAACATATTATTGCATGATTCTATGTAATCATTGCACATTTGCTGGGTCAGAACAATTTTACCCGGCATTAACGACAGTTCGGATGTTCCGTCTATCAGTGATGACATTGCCGCGGTAATGGCGGCCTCTTTATCGGTATAACACGTGGATATAAGGTCAAAGCAACCGTTTTTAATGGTTTCAACTTTGGACTGTTGGGCATAATAAATTGCCAATAATGCGCGATCCAGATATTCTGCCCATGCCGTATCTGCGATTTCTGTGCATTTGTCCAGTGAATCTTTGGCAAATTTCTTGGTTTTGCTTTCAAATGCCTTAACAAATTTCTGATTGCCTGCAATTTTTGAAAGTTGCTGATCTACCGCGTCTTTACCACTATCAAATTTTAACAAGTTTGCCAATTCATAGAACCGTTTTACACCCGAAATAGGTGCACCGGTTGATACATCTATGAATTCGCCATTGTCCAAACATTTATGATAATTTGCACCACATACTTGTTCGCTAACGATTGCATTTTCAATATTGTTGATACAATCGGTCAGTGTATCCGAATTGTGTTTGCGGCGGTTTTCTACGCGTGCCAAATCCAACATTGCCCCGCCCTCGCGAATCGCAGATTTTAATTCTTTCTGTTTGTTTTCAAGTGCGGTTTGAACCGTATTGCAATCTTGTTCTATTGCCATAAGATATGCGGTTACCGCGCGTTGCAGCGCCGCATCGGTGCAATCGGCCGCAACCGCGCCACGACACGATGGGTATACCGCGTTGTACAGTTCTGTGCCGTCATAGGATGCGATAACTTGAGCCGTATCAGTAAGGCCAAATGCGTTTGATGTATCAAATGATATGTTTATGCTGTTCAAATCTGATAATTTGCCAGATACAGTTGCATCATTGCCACGAATAGAATTCATAATCGCTTCTAATAATGCCTTGGATGCCGACGTGTCCGCCGCAAGCGCATTTTCACCATCAGATGCGGTATGCATTGCGGTTGCCTGGGCGGCGGTTAAACCGACCACATCAAGATTTTCGGTAAATTCGGTTATTTTGCTGTTGGTTTCGCCGATGTTGGCGCGAACAGATTTCAAATTGTAAATTCGCGCACTGCACGAACAACGCCGATAATCATCGTTCTTTAATTGGCAGAATTGATCCATGCATTGAAAATATGCGTCTTTGCATTTGTTATACGCGGCACCCGTCCGTGTTTCTGCGACCGTTGTTGCGGTTGCTTCGCGTGCGGTTGTTGTACGCAAATTCGCGGCGCGCGTGGTGGCGGTGCGTCCAATTTGCCGTTCGGGACGTGTTATTGCCACACGTGTTGGTTGTGGTGTAAAGCGCAGTGTTCCGGCGCGTGTAGTTGTTTTTGGTGTCGCGTTGCGTGATACAACATTGCGCGTGGTCGCGGTGCGACCAGTATCGGTATTGTTTGAACGGGAAATATTGCGTTCGGTTGTCGTTTTTGTGCGCAGGTTAACATTGGCACTGTCACGCACCGCGGACACCGCGGGCGCGCACGCCAAAAAGCTCAGAATTGCGCCAAAAATAAGAATTTTCTTCATCTCTGATAAAAAGTGTAGCAAAATTCGCAAAACCTGGGCAAGCGAAAAGTTGCATATTTTTGTATAAATAATTAACATTTTTGTGATATTTTCCGCTTGCAAAATGTTCTGTTTTGATTTAACATAATGTTCGCTTTATGGGCATTTGGGCATATGGCGGAATTGGTAGACGCGCTAGTTTCAGGTACTAGTGGGGCGACCCTTGGAAGTTCGAGTCTTCTTATGCCCACCAATGCAGACAGTTTTGGGGTTGTAGCTCAGTTGATAGAGCGCTACGTTCGCATCGTAGAGGTCGTGGGTTTGAGTCCCATCAGCTCCACCAAATTTTCATAATGCGCGAATTGAATACGCGTTGTGACACACGGGGATATGGCGGAATGGTAGACGCTGAGGACTTAAAATCCTTTGGTCATTGCGACCGTGTGGGTTCAAGTCCCACTATCCCCACCACCAAAATTTCAAGCAAGTATTGAAAATTTGTGTGTCGGGCAGAAACGGGTTATCCGTTTTTTTATTTGGATGTGTAGCTCAGTTGGTTAGAGCGCTTCGTTCACATCGAAGAGGTCGTTGGTTCGAGTCCAATCACATCCACCATAAAAATTCATATTTTCCTGTCTTGGTTTTAATTTAAAAATCTGATATAATATTTTCCAGAAATGAGAAAATTTGGCCTGTGTTTTATATTCATTGCGGTGGTTGGCATACATGCGGTGCATGGCGATGGTTTTGTGTTGAAACATGTTGACTTCCCAAGCGTAGTTCCTGGAAATAAATCTGGGGGTGGTTGGGTCGTGCCAACCGCGTTTCCAAAAACATTTAGTGATCTTAGCCGCGATGACCGTATGGCTGTTAAGGCCGCGGGGTATGAACCATTTAAAGATATGAAGGCATACCGTGATATTGTGGTTGAAGGCGAAGAGCAATTTATTGAACGTCAATTGGCATTATTAATGTCGCAACGTGATATTGATGCACGAACAATGTCTGATGCGGCGTATTGTGAAAAATATCCGTTGGATGATGTGCGTTGCAAAACGCCACCGTCGATAGCAGCTTGCATTATTAGTTGGGGGGCAATATGTAACGGGGTATCCCCCAACAGCCCAACACCAAATGGTTCAAATGTACCAAATGCGTCGTCTACGAATCCACCCGCATCTGCCACACCAAGTACCCCGCCAACATCAACAACACCAAGTACACAAATACCGCCACGCGCGCCATCTGGGAATAATACGTTCGCTGGGCAGACAATCGGCGGTGGCGCAGTTGTTGTAAATAATAGAACAACTGGGGGGTCGTGTTATCCCGCTGCAAGAAGCGGTTGGTTTAGAAATACCGTATTAACAAGTGGACAATATGAACAGGTTTCGCCAGCATTTGAAAAAGCGCTGATTACATTATTTCGCAAAGAAGGCGGTTGTGGTACAATTCCAAATGATCCATGTGGTTATACGTGTTATGGATTGGGTTCGGGCCCCAAATGTATGAACATGGATGTTAGTAAACTTACGCGCAAAGACGCGGAAACAGTTTATTATGATAGGTTTTGGAACAAATATCATTTTGAAAGATTACCCGATGTGATTTCTGGGGAATTATTTCTATCTGCAGCTGGTGCTGGGGTGTGCACATCAATACAGCAGTTTAGAGAATTTTTGGGATTAAATAAAAACTGCAAGATAGATGACGAATTGGTCGCGGCGGCAAAAAATTATAATGGTGATATTCTTAACGACTGGTTGGATGTGCGTAAACAATTCTTAATCAATGTTTCACAACGCCGATATGCAAACAGTGTATTAACTGGATGGTTGAACGGCGTAGAATTCAGACGTGAAAACGGATGCCACGTGGTTCCCAATGAACCATTATACAGATAATAAATCATGTAAAAAATTTAGCGTAAACCCAATGAACGACAGCACGCACTTGCCGCGGTTCGCCAATCAGAATATTGTCTTTCTGGGTTACGTAAATCGCGCCAGCCCTGCCATCCAGAACAAACCTTGCGGACACCAGTCCCAGTGCATTTAAGATAACGGCGCAAAGAACATGTTTGGTTAGAAATTTTGCCAAGATCCGTTGTGCATTTAACGACAATATTTTGGTTTCTTGCATCGTCCTTGCCCATTTCTTTAGATGACATAACATGATACGCATTGGCAGACAATGCGGTTGTAAGTATAATAACCAAGGCGGCGAAAAGTTTTCTCATTTTTTTACCTCCTTATATTCCTTTGCTTCAATATTGTTATTATATAAAAAATATATGCAAAAAACAATAGGTTTTTTATCGCCGAATTATAGTTCACCGGTTGTCCATGGTTCATCGTTCATAATTAGCCAATACAATGCCTGGTGATCTGCCCCAGGATTACGAATTATTGGGCGGACAACGTATATATCAACATCACATGCTTCTCTGCCTGTTTCGGCCTGGGTTTCATTTAAATCTTGGTAAAATTTTTGTGCAAAATCCATTGCCTGAAGATATGCGGCATCATCGTCTTCTGGTGATGTTGAATTGCCCGCCCACATTAACCACATACCATAATTAACAACATTGTCTTGGCCTTCTATGCTATCGGCAGATAGCAACGCCAAAGGTTTCATTTCAATTCCATTTGAAAATTCATCTGTGGACACTTCGGTTCGGTCATAAAAATCGCCCAGCAGCCCCAGTACAAAACTTAATGCGGCCAAATCCTCGGTGACACGCGTAACACGTGCCATATTGCGTCGTGTCGCATGAAACAGCCAATCACGTGCACGCCCAGATTTCATACCGTGTCTTGCAACTTTTGCGGCCTTGTCCAATTTCTTGGTGCCACCATGAATTGCCTTCATAGTTTTGCGAGTATTTTTTAATCCTTGCCATGCGCGCGAAAATACATTGCCGGTGGTGCGTGCTTTCTTAAAAGCGCGCAGGTCTTTTGCGTATTTGCTAACATCTTTTAATGCATCAAAGTTTTTAACATATTCGCCGACATCTTTATTTTCCTTGGCCATTTTTTGCATTGCCTTGCGTGTTTCTTCTATTTCTTTGCTGGTGGCTTTGCGCATATCTGCTAATTTATCAAGGTCTTTGATATCGCCAAGTCGGTCTGCATCTTTGCCCATTTTTGCCAAATCATCTGCATGAACTTTGCGTGCCTTGTTTAATTGTTCTGCGATTCGTTCATATTTTTTTGTTCCCTTGGCGGTTTTGGTAAGTTTTTCTTCCAAAGATGCAATATTCTTTAAAGATCTTTCAATTTTTGTGATATTTTCAACGCGGCGTTCTGCTTTTGCAACGTCGACAGATACACGCACGTAATCTTTGACCTTATCAATTTTAGTTAATCGTTTCATATTTTTTGCTAAATTGCCCATTATTTTGGTCGCACGCGCGCCCTTTATTGCCCCTGTTGCGGCGGCACCAGCACCCCATGTAACAATAGTTAATGCGATATCAAATGCAATTTCGGCGTATGATACCCAACGCAAATCAATATCGCCGGCGACATAGTAATTATTTTTATCCTTGTCACCCATTTGGGCGGTTTTATCATGCACGACTTTATGAACCATTGCATGATTTATTTTTGCGCCAATGCCTGAACGCGTAGAACAAACACCATCTAAATCTGCGGGATAAATTGAATCTATATTATCTTCTATCCATTTGAAAGATACGGTATTGTTTTTATCTTTGCCAACAAACTCACTTAATGCCCCAGGGCGCGTCACCATAATTGCATACCATGCAGGATCGGTATTAACCCATGTTGCATGTGGATCATCTTGGCTGATTTCTGGGTTAGGATTTGAATCTGGTAATTCGCGTTTATTGGCAAGTGCCAAACGTTGGCGTAGAACCTTGGCGGTGGTTTGATAGTTTACAACAATTTCACGCCCACCTGGGAAAACATATTGAATTGGCATAAAGACAAGGATGTCGTCATCTTCGGCATCCATTACTTCGGGACACGATGTAACCGCGACCAATGTTTCGGGGGCTAAAAATATGTCGTATATCCAATCTTTGATTGTTTGTTCCGAATCAGATTCGCTGACCATTATGGCAGAATCTGACAGTGCATCGGCAAACGCACGTGTGGCACATTCTGTATTTATAGGTTCATTACCTAATTCTATGGTAAAATTCTGTTCGTTGTTGGCAAATGCATTGCTAACAAACAACATAAAGAAAATTGCAACAAATTTTCGTAACATTTTATTTAATCCTATATGGTCCATCAAGAATCATAACTTGATTCATGTCTGCTAATGATGATGGGGCAATTGCAATTATACCAGAAACCGTTGCAACTGTCGCGGCAACCGCAGCGACAATCCAACCAGCAACTGGAACCTCCCATGTAGTTGCGGCAACCACACCGGAAACTGCGGCGACTGCACCTGCTATGGATATTGCGGTACCAACACCGCCACCAATTTCCGCGGTAATTGCCCAACCGGTTTTATCACCTTGTGTTACAGGTTTTGTTGTCAGTGATACAACATCAACAGCAAGGTTATCTTTTGAACAAGCAGTATTATTTAACCCTTCGGCAAATTTTTTGGCATTTGCACGTGCAACGCGATAATTGGGATACCATACAACCTGCTCGGCACCACCCCAATCTGTATGCGCAGCAATAATTAGGCCTGGGAAAGCGCGATTATTTTTGCCAAATGGGAAATCAATAAAGAATTCTTGATCTGTATATTCTGGAAATGCGGCCTTGCCAGCGACGTTCACAGGACTGCTATCAGTAAGTTTAAGACGTACCCAATGATCCGAACAATCAAATGAAGATATGTAATCGGATGGGGTTTCGGCCTTGGTAATCACATCACCTGTTTTTTTGTTTCGTAGATTTGTAACAAGAACGCCCGCAGGTATATTTATATATTCAAATAATGTTTCAACATCAACGGTTAATTTATAGTATTTATCATCTAATTTGAACGGAATATCTATTTTTGTTGCATCCACAATATCATGATTAAAATCGTTAAGATTATTTGTATCAATACAATGCGTGACAATGTTAGCGGCCACAATAGTATATAGTTTGTGTTTTTCTCTATCTACCAGTCGTTGATTAAATTCTTGCCCGTGTAAAATCTGGGTTTTTATTGCATTTACAAATGTTTCTTGATCATTACCAATATCGGTCAAACATTGTATACCCGATTGTGTTTGATAGGTTTGTGTTGTAATTTGCGGATCTGCGTGCACGGTGGTACACATTACTAACATCGCAAAAATTACAATAAATCTGCGCAACACTATCACCTTATTAAATACGGCCCATCAAAAATTGTTACTTCGTTTATATTAGCCAAAGTTGGCGGAATTAGTGAGGTGAGCATGCTCAACCCCACCCCACCCGCAAGCCAGAAAAACCATCCCGATGAATCCCATGATTTTTCAGGATTAACCGGCATTGACACAACATATACCGAAAGATTATCTTTGGAACACGTGGTATTTTTAAGACCTTCTACAAATGTCTTGGCATTTGCGCGTGCAACACGGTAATTTGGGTACCATACAACCTCTTCTGCACCACCGATACCCGTATGCGCAGCAATAATAAGTCCCGGGAAAGCACGATTACTTTTTCCATATGGAAAATCTATAAAGAATTCTTCGCCAGTATATGTTGGAAATGCGGATTGGCCCGCACGATTTACAGGACCGTCATCAGAAATCTTGTCGCGAACATAGTGGTCCGAACAATCGCTGGAAAAAAATATTTCGGATGGGGTGTCGGCCTTGGTAATTTTGTCACCAATATTTTTGTTATTGAAATTCATTACCAATATCCCCGTAGGTATTGAAATGTGTTCAAACAATGTTTCAACATCAACGGTCAATTTATAATATTTATCATTTAATTTAAATGGAATATCTATCTTGGTTGCATCCACAATATCAAAATTAAAATCATTAAAGTTTGCGGTGCATCGTTTCATAACGTTTTTTGCAACCAAATCATACAATGCTTCTTTTTCTCTAACCACTAATTCCTGATTAAATTCACGCCCCCGTAAAATATTGGTTTTTATTGGATTTACAAAACCTTCTTGGTCATTGCCAATGTCAATAAGGCATTGTACAACAGATTGTTGATTTTGTGGCGTATTACCTGGGGTTGCGTGTGCGATATGACACATTGTCAATATGGGTATAACAAAGATAAAATTCAAAATACGCATACACGCCCTATTTCAAATTTAACAGTATCGGGCAATCCGCGGAACTGCCCGGTTCACAGCCATCGGGGGTTGTGTTATTATTATTGTTGTTGTTATTATTGTTGTTGTTATTATTATTGTTATTATTGTTGTTATTACCATCAGATGGATGGCAGAATGCGTCATTTGGCCGCCGCCGACAGAATTCTGTTGGGTTTGCTAGTTTAAGACGTTCAAAGAAATCCGCATCTTCTTCGCCAAATGTTGGGGTTTTATATGCATGTTTATCTTTATAAGGTTCGTAACCCGCGGCGGCAATCGCCATACGTTCGGTCAACGATAAATCAGCAATGGTTTTCGGGAAATCCGCGGCCCTGACCTTTGGTGTCGGTGTGTTTTGTTTTTGTAATTTTTCAAGTTCCGCCGTTCGTTCTGCAACACCCTGCTCGTATGCAGTGGGGGTCTTGGCAAACAAATTTGTCGTCTTAAGATTATTGGTGGTGGATGGGGTTGTCGCGACCGTTTTTACAATGCTATTCGTGGACACATTGCCGTATGTTTTTTTGTAGTTTTCAAATTCTTTATCTATATAGCCACCGCAAGATGTTGCAAAATTATGCCCCGGTAATTGAGATAGTTGCACCATTATTGTTGGTCTGACGTCAGACAATTTTTTGTTGTTGCAATCATTGGATGTACAAAACGATGCAACTAAATTACCGACAACACGATTACAATCACCCGTGGTTAAATCTGGCCCAGTTGCATAAATTGGGGTTGGCATGCGCAGGTTATATGGGCTGTCCTTGGTCCAAAATGGGTTTGAAGAATAATTTTGGACATTCTGAATTTGACCGTATGTTGAAAATGGTGCGGGCGATTTTTGTGCGCAATTCGCCACCTGCATAACCGAACAATATGCAATTAATCCAATATAAATTAAGTGGGTTGCTTTCATATCCCCCCTATTCTCTTATCATTGCATTATATCAAAAATGTAATGGTAATTAAAGATAAAAATACAGCGACCACAAAAAATGGTGCAAATGGAATAAATTTTTCTTTTTTCCAAAATCCCCATGCGGCGCCGAAAAGACACGCCAACACCAGTGCAATGGCCAAACCTGTCGGGCCACACCACAGCCCCCCAACAGAAATCAATTTTATATCGCCCATACCAATCGGGCTTTCAGATTTTGGGTTGCGGCGTTGTAAAATTCTATCAAAAACAAGCCCGACGATTGCGGACATTAGGTATCCAAATGTCATACCGATGACCGCCGCACTGGTATTCACGGGCCATGCGGGGAAAAATGTCACCAAAATTGCGCCAATTATCAGTAATGGAAACAAATATGCATCCGGAATAATTCGGCGGCGCATATCTGTTTTCGCTATTTTCCACCCAAGATAAATCGCGGTTATAATCAGCAATATAAAAAAGACCCAAAAAGTATATAAAAACATATTTTCTCCCTTGCGTTTCGAATCGGTTTTATGATAGTATATAATATCATATAAATTATTGGGGTTGAAATAAAATGAGTAAAACTTGGGATAATAATGTTTTAAAAAAGCTGAAAGCCCTGATGGGCAAGGGTTTGTCCACTTCGGAAATGGGTAAAAAATTAGGCATGTCCAAGAATGCCATTGTGGGTAAGTTGCATCGTTTGGGGTGGAATACCAAGGCCATAGAAGAACCCAAGGCGTCATCTGGGAAATCGGCTGTGGCGAAAAAGGCGCCTGCCAAGAAGGTGGTAACGAAAAAAACGCCAGTGAAAACACCTGCAAAAGCACCTGCAACAAAGAAAACAACGCCGGCAAAGAAATCTGCGGCACCGGTTGTGAAAAAGAAAACAACCAAAGTGGCAACACCAAAGGCCAAGGTTGCCAAAGTTACACCGCAAAAGAAAACAGCCGAGGAACCAAAAAAGAAAGTTGTGGGTCGCGCAATTACTGGGCGTAATACCAGTGTGCATCAACGCATCGTTCAACACGCGTTGGAAATGGCAAATCTAAAACCGAATCAGTGCCGTTGGCCAATTGGTGATCCTGATTCCGAAGGGTTCCATTTTTGTGGCGCACCAGTTTTTGTTGGTAAACCATATTGTTATGAACACTGCAAACAGGCGTATCAGTTTGCACCGCCGAAAAAGAAATAAACTGCAAAGGGGAAATGCGTATAAATGCCACGAGAGAGAAAGAAATTTTATCAGTTGACCTCCACGGATTATGAAATTTCCGGCAATGTTTTTCGTGCGTGGCGCGGGGAAGACGACCGGTTGGTTGTTGTTTTAGATGAAACGATTGACGAATACAAACCGTATGTATTGCTGGTGATGGATTCGTATGAAAATCGTAAGTGGGACGATGTTTTGTCCAATGATTTCAAATTGGATTTGGAAGATGTTCGTCCAAAAAAAGAAAACAAATATCAAAAGTTAGATATTGAATATGGTGGGTTGGAATTTTATGCGCATTTGATTGATGCGTATGAATCAGGCCAAGATACCACCGATGCATTGATTAAATTATACGATTTTCGCGACGCCGCTGTGCGTCGTGCGGCGACAGAACGATTGGTTGCGGCGACTGATATAATTGCGCAATCTGCGAAAACTGCGCGAATCGCGGAACGCACAATTACAAATTTAACGCAAAAAATTAAAAAATTAAAAGAAGATCTTGAATATCGGCGCAGTGAGGTTGGGCGTGAACCGCCAAAAGAAACCGCATCACGCATATTAAAAATCGAATCGCAAATTGATAGAACCGAAGAAAAAAATACGCGTGCGAAAAAACGGTTGGATAATGCCGTTCGTCGTGGTGATGCGGCGCGTGATGATGCGGATGTTGCACGTGATATTTTATCACGTCGTCGGCCAGTATTGAAATCTGCGGATACGCCACAGAAAATTGTGGATGATGCGCCAAGTTTTACAAATTTATATCAAGAAGAAATTCAGAAAAATGAAGAAGTATCAGAAGAAACAACAGTAACAGAAGAAGTGGTAAAAACAACAGATAATTCTGAACCGCGGGCAACTTTACCCGTGCCAGATTATGAAACACAATCAGAACCCCAGGAAAATAAAATGCCAGACACACCAGAAACAGAAGAAGTAAAACCATTATTTGACGAAAATCCAGAAATCTTGGATGAAGAAATCGCCTTTAAACCGGTTGCGTTTGAAGATATAAAACCGGAACCAACGGCGAATCCAGTGGATAATCATACTGCGGATGTTGTGAAACAAGAAAAAATTGAAACTGTGGAAACCACAGAAATACACGAGGTTCCAGTTACACAACCATTATCATTTTCTGAAAACAATTCGTCTGCGTCTGATTATGCCGAAGCAACGGATTATCAGGAACCAGAACCTGTGTTGAATAAAATACAATCTGTTAAAGAGTCAACGGGGGCTGATATGGATAGAACGGGTCAATTAAATAATACACAATATGCAAATACCACACCGGCGGCGCCTGTGACACAAAATACCACGCGTCCTGCATCGTATGGTACGCGTCCTATTTCGCCAATTACTGGGGAAACGACGGCGGTTAAACCAGTTGGTAGTGCTGGGAATTCTAGACCAACGGTGTTTTATTATTTCTTGCTGATATTACTGATTGCGTTATCCATATTTACTTTGTGGTTGTATCAAAAGGAAAACAACAAAAAACCGATGCCGTTTGCTGATAAAACAATACAAACAGAACCAATAAAGCAACCAGATGTTATTGGTGGAACAAAAGTTGTTACGGTTGAACCAGAACCGGAACCAGAGCCGATTGTGGAACCAGAACCAGAGCCAATTATTGAGCCAGAACCGCCAGAACCGCCAGAACCGATTATTGAACCAGAACCAATTAACGTTATTTATCCGAATCCTGCGGATGTTATGGTTGCGGCAGAACCAGAAGTTCCAGAAGTAGAAAGTGAAGAAAGTGTTTTGGCACGGAAACAAGCATATGGTGTTTCACGTGAAAGCCAAGGCATATATGTCCCAGATGTAATATTTGAAGATGATGTTATATCTGTGCCTGTGGTCGCACCGAATTACGTTGATGAAGAAGAGTTGTATTATCAAGACGGCGGTGATGAGGAATATTACCAAGAAGATCAAATATATTACGATGAACCACAACCGATGCCATACGATGAATACGAATCGGACGAAGGATATATTGATGAAGCAGATGAAGGTTTCATAATGGAAGATTCGGGTGGTCGTGATTATTTAAGTATCCATGATGGTGGACAATATAGTGTTGGATATCACGAAGAAATCTATTAAAAATAAATGTAAAAAAAATATCACACGATTGCGTGTGATATTTTTTTATTTGTAATAATTTATTTTTCAATTACAACAATCGCCGCCGAGAAATTTTCTTGGTCGGTTATGGATAGGTGAACAGCCGCGGTTTGACCGGCAAGTGTCTTTAATGCGGTACGTGCACCACCAGTAATCATTATTTCGGGGTGTCCGTTATCATCATGCACAACAGAAATATCAGAAAACGCGATTTCATCGCCAAATCCAGTACCAAGCGCCTTTAAACATGCTTCGCGCGCAGCCCAAAAATTTGCAAGATGCTTTTCGGCATTTGCGTTATCTGCATCTGCGTATTCAAGTTCTTTTTTGGTAAATATACGTTGCTTTTTGAACGCGGACCAATCAAGAAAACGTCCTGATTCAACCAAATCTATCCCAATACCGACAATCATAAGATTCCTCCCTTGGATATATGAAATATATGTTGAACTGATACGGCAATATAGAAACTTTTTACCGATTCGTGCAAGCACAAAATTATATAAATTTACACATTTATAAAAAAATAGTTGCATTTTATAATCATTATATTATATAATGAATTTGTATCAAAGGAGTACAACATGAAACAAACAAGTAAATTTATTATGGCTGGTGTTATAGCGGCGGTTTTATCTGCGGGTTCTGCGGTTGCGGCCCCGGGACATCATGGTGGGCATCATGCACCACAACAACATACCGTTGTGCATGTTCAACCAGTAACACATCATGGTGGAAATCATCATATTGCGCATCATAATAATCATCACAATCACCATCGCCCACATCATCATGCTCATCATAATCACGTGGATGCGGGGGATTGGGTTATTGCAACCGCGATATTAATATCTGCGTTAATGTAAAAAAATAACCGCCACATCGGCGGTTTTTTATAATAAAAATCGGCCACTGTGCCGATTTTATTTTTAAGTTTTATGGGGCAAGCCGTTGCAATAAATAAAAAAACGGAATTATAATTTGTATTTGAAAATTATTTACATGCTATGGACATGCGTTCGTGGATAGACACTTGTTGTGCGTGTTTTATCTGTTGTATGTTGTTTTGTGCCACAATAGCTTGTAATCTGGCATATTCCTTGGGCATGGTATACTGTAGTTTTGGAATATACGCATATTTTAAAACTTTATTAGCATGCAAAATATTATCAAAGAATCCATCATGTTTTCCTTCGCCAATCTGTTGTAACATTGGCATATACAGGTGTTCCAGCGAATTATTGTACCATAATGCCTGAGAACCTATTTTTTCAACCATTTGGGCATTTAATTTTTTTATATTGCAGCAATTAAATAAAAAAGAACTACCAAGAATTCGTGCATTTGGGATATTAACAACTTCTAATGTGTTCGAAGAACTGCATTTTGAAAAAAAACCAGAGGGAATTACCTCGGTATCCGGTAAATTTATTTCGCGTAATTTGAAAAATATATCTTCAACTCCTGGTACGGCGATTTCGCGTATTTTAGGCAAAGTCAATTCAACAATGTAATTATTTTCAACTGTGGCAATATGTTCGTCATTTACAGATATAAATTGTTGTGTTTTATTTTGCGGGTTCGTTGTAATCCGTATTTTCTTGCCTTTGAAAAAAGTTTCAAAGAATTTAAAAGGGGCAAGACCAAAGAAATTGTATAAATTTGTTATTTCGCCTGTTCTTGTATCCAGTATCATGCAGTCAAACATAATTTGATAATCTTTGTTTATTTTTTGAATCCCTTTACGTGTTGTATAACAATCATGGCCAAAAAAATTCCCGTCAATTTCATGGTCGTAATACATAAGTTGACCGTTCCTTTCTATAAAATGTTCGGGCATATTTAAGGCATAGATATCTACATCAAAATACTTATTCAATGCATACGTTAATCCAGGAATAATGTTATCTGGATTGTTTGAAAATGTCGCGTCACAACAATTAACCTTGTGATTATATCGGTTTTTAATAGATATATGGTTATCAAATTTTGATATTTGGATTGATATAACCGATGTTCCATATTCGTCTTGTCTTTGTGGTGTGTCGGACGGTTTAATATTTTCTGCGCCGCGTTTCACCGCATGAATCATATAATTATTTTGATATCGTGTCGGATCATTAAATGTGCACAGTTTTTCGCCTGGACGAAAATACTTTTCAATAGAGTTTTGTTGTTCCAATGTTTCAACCAAGAAAGCATTATATCCCGCCGCATCCAGCAATTCAAAAGGTGTTTTCTGTGTTGGTGCCTTTATTTTTTGGGCGCGGTGATATCTTGCCTGAAGGTATTTAACCAAATTTTGTGCATGTTCTGGACTATTTCCCGCGAATTCTAAAATATGCACAATGTTTGGCAGGTTCAATAACCCTGCATCACGAATAATACGAGCAAATGTCTCGCCATGATGCTTTTTCAGTTGTTTATAGTTATAATTTATATCTTGGTCTGTCAAAATTAAAATCCTTGGCAAAAGTATATACTAAAACTGCAAATTGTCAAGAAACATCTCTTGATTTAGCATCAAAGTATTAAAGAACAAATAAAAACATTACGAGATTGAAAGCTTGTCTGACTTGGTCGGGGCGACAGGAATGTAATTCCCACCACCGTTGGTGGTGGGCCCCTTTCACTGCGTGTGCAATGCACACTTGTTCCGAACCTGACATTGCGTTGCAATGTGAGGTTCGCGCGTTTACCCACGATAAAAATAAAAACGACCAAAGGTCGATTTAATTTTTATGGTCGGGGCGACAGGAATCGAACCTGCGACCCCTTGCACCCCATGCAAGTACTCTACCAGGCTGAGCTACGCCCCGACAACGCAAATATCATAAATAAAAAAATCAAGAATTACAAATATTTTTTTGGACCGATTCGTTGGTGATATCGGATGATTGTGTGTTTTATATACAAGGATAGGATGTATTTATTCTTCTTCAGAACTATTAAACATATTTTTAAATGTATCGGTATTTATTGCGGTATTACCCAATACACCACCCGCAACACCCGCACCGGCGGCAATCCCACCACCTTTTAATTTCTTGGCGGTTTCATCCTTTTGCGTCGCCCATGCCGCCGCATCTTCGCTTTCTTCGTCCGTTAATGCGCGTGACAGTGATGTATACGCACCACCCGTTTTACCAACCGATGAATATTGATACAGACCTGTTTCTGCACGGTCATATACAACTTCTTCTTCAATACCTGGGCGCATGCCCAATGCTTTTTTAGTGGCCTTTAATGCATCAGCAATATTTTTATATTCTGTGTAATATGTTAATAAATCATTACCCCCGGGCAGAGTGATTTCTTCATTACCCGCCTTGGCGGTTTGCCCCCGTCCATATTCACAGCGGAATGTTTCCAGATATGCCGTCATATCTTTTTCGGCGGCTTCGTCGGCCCGTTGTTCAGAATATGCCGATGCGGCGGTCATCAGACCCAAACCAGTTGCCGCGGTTGATGCCGCGCCCAATGTCCGATTTGCCAATGACTGTTCGTTTTCTTTTGCCTTTTTATACGCATCTTCGGCTTCTTTGACTGGGTCAACCGGTGGTGTGGTGGTGGTTATTTCGCATGTGGCGGTTTCTGTATTCAAAGTATAACCGTCGGCACACGTAGCAGGGGTGCAAATTTTGTACCCTTCGCGTCCCGCTGACACGCATTCGCCCGTCGCAGCATGTGCTGGCAACATATCATCAACACAGTCGCGTTTGTTAGAACATTCATCTATTTCACATATTCTATAATTCGTTTTAAATTGTTCTGTGGCCTCTTGTTCACCAACATGGGAACAGGCCAGTCCTGTGATATTAATTTCACTCAAATCTGTTACACACTCTAATTCTACGGTTGCATCAACTAATTCAGATGCGGCCTTGGTGACTGGGGTGCATCCGACATAAGATATTGAAACCTGAGTATCACTGGCGATATTGGCTATTTCAAATTTTCCTTTCTCGTCTGTTGTTACACCTTGGGTGGCATCATAGGCCAAGGTGGCCCGTACAAGCGGTTCGCCATTTGATTTGTCTTTTATAAATCCACTAACCGCAATTATAGACACGGCGTCGGGGGTAAAATCAGCCAGATCGCCTGATTTTTCAACACATGTCTTTTTATCATCCGATTGTTGCAGATTTTCATCATCGCAAATACATTCGTCATTATCATTAAGTAGCCCACCAGAGTGCATACAATCACCACACACCGTATATAACGGCTTATATTCTTCATTTGCCAAATCGGATGCTGGGTAAAATGCCTCAACATCACATCCATGAAACGCAATCCCCAGCAAAGCATTGCTGTCGACATCCGTTAATCTGAATTTCCCGTTTTCATCGCTAACAGTATCCGTAATATCTGAATTGACAACAATTTTTGCACCAGCAAGCAATTTACCATCTGGTGCGTGATTACTGTATTTTATTGTGCCGGTAACGTTAATTTTATCAGTTGGTGTTGCCGCTGGGGATTTCTTTTTACAATATCCCTGATATGGTTCATAATCGCCCTCGCATGCGGTTGCCGTACAGATTTTATATCCTTGGCGTCCAACGGCCACACAGTGTCCACTGGTCGCATGTGCGGTTAACATATTGGCATCTTTGGTACATTGAATATCTTGGCCATCACATCCGTCCACATGGCAGATTTTATAACTGGTGTTTTTATAATGCATGTCTTTTTCAGATTTCCCAAGGGCATCACATGTAACGCCACCAACAGTGCCAGAACCACCACCGCCAGATCCATTTCCACCACCTGCGTTAGAACCAGATGAACATGTTTTATTCGTGCTGTTATATGTTCCCGTCTGACATGCGCAAGCCCCCCATCCATTCTGCCTAAATCCTTTTGCAGAATCACACGCGCAACCTGTTTGTCTATTATATGTCCCACCACTCATTTCACAGATAGATTGAACTTCGGTATGATCCAAGAAACCGAAGGAGCTTATTGCGTGCGTTTCATTATTTCTCTTAAAAATTCCACACTTACTGTCATAACAATCCACAACCTTTAAAGCAAGGGGGGCTCTTTCGGCCGTAGATACTGTGTATGTCTCATTGCTTTGTCTGCCCTGATGTGTACTTACTTCTGACTTACCCAGTTCTTTCCACTTATTTAACCCAGAAGAATCACATTTATAAAAAGCTTTTTCCCTTTCTAAATAAATCACACCATTATTATTGCAACCGTCCGTACCCTGGTGACCACAGATCAAATACTGTCCGTTTGCCCACACTAATGTGGCGGCATTACTTGCACGCTTTGTCTGTAATTTACAATTGTAATGGTTGTCACCAAATTCATCAAATGCGGCACTTCGTTCAAGAAAATTCATGTCTTCTGAAAACCTGTAGTCCACGTGAGTATCCAGTGGTGTAGAACGATTTGTATTTGCTGCGGTGAATTCGGCATTTGATGCGGGCGGTGCAACGGTTGATGAATTCGCATTTTGCGTGGTCGTACACCGAAATTGTTCACGATCACCAGAAGTGTTACAATTGCACGATTGGACACCATATGAATATGACGCCATAGTGCCACCAGACCCTTCACAACTTGCTTTTAATTTGTTATATAATGTGGAATCGGCAACACAAATTTGTTGCAACGCGTTCGTAGTTGTTCCGTTGGGTTTATAATATACTATGTATTTACCATCGTATGCCTGAATTTTGTAATCTGCGCAATGGACGCGTCCGCATTTATTATAGGTTGCCAAGTTTCTTTCTGTGGCATCAACATTGCATGATTGAATGGAACTTAAATTTACCGTTTCAAATCCATTATTCAGGCTACAGCGTCTAAGTTTACGAAGGTTATTATCAAATACTATATCGCCTTCACCGCACATATTTTGCTCATTGCCACACAAAACGTAATGTAAATTATTCCATGCTTCGCCATACTTTATAAAACCTTTTGCACGTCCAATTGCTGCGAGGTCTGTAATATTATAACAGTTCCCTGCAAAGACGGTATGCGTGTAACTAAGACAACACAGACAAACAATTAAAATGCGCGATAAAATACGCAAAGAATCCCCCTTATGATTCCTACCTTGTTACCATACAAAATTTTTTATTTTTATGTCAATCATAAACTATTTTAAATCCGTTATTACATCGGCGATTTTATATGATAATTTCGCGATAAGTTTGCTTTGTTCTGACACAATCGCGTCATAATTCGGTCGGCCCGATTCCATTTCTGGTGTATCCGCGGTTTGTGTCGTCTTTTTCTGAACCAAAACATCACCACGCGCATTTGATACCGTCCACCACGCAGAAATCGTTATTTTACCATCTGTTTCGGTATCAAACCGCACAAAGTCAACAGAAACAATATACTTGGTATTTGATGAACTTGTATATCCACGTTTTGGTCGTGCATTTATGTTTTTCGCATACATATTCATATTTTCTGATATGACAACGGGCAGGGCATTTGACAGTTCTTCTATCCACCTATCAAATTCCGACACAATCAGCATATTTGAATCAGATTGTTTAACAACAATTTGTGGGCGATCCACCGATTGTGGTACCGACACACTTTCAATAACAATGTTTGTTGTTTTGTCTGGACCGCGAACCTGTTGGACGGTCGGTGTTCCCATTGCATAAAACCGCGAAGGTTCACTGGTGCCGCTCAAACCGCACCCACATAACAACATACCTGATAATATCGCCGTAATAATTTTGATTTTCATTTTAATATCCTCCTTTGCCTTTTAATAATGCCTCTGGGTGACGTTCCAAATAATCGCTAAGACGGGACACAGATTTTGCGGCCTCGCTAACATCGCGTATCATTTTATTAAAATCAGATATAGTATCAGCGCCCGGACCAGAAATAGAATTTGCCAAACGATTTATGCTGGTAACCGCCGCGGTTGATTGTTGCAACAATTCTGGAACATTTTGGTTCAAATTTTGCAATAACCCGTTCATGTTATTTGATATGTCAGACAGCGGAATTTTTTCCAGATTTTGTGACAAAGCATCCAGCATAGATGGCACAGTTGGAATTTCTATGTCGTCTATGCCATATTTTTCCGCCTGAAACTGTATCGGATAATTTGGATAGAAATCTAGTTCAATTGTCATTTGTCCAGTTAGCATACTTTGTGTCTGCAGTTTCCCTTTTAGCCCATGTTTGACCAACCCTTTTATCCATGTGGACATTTGTGAACGCGACATACGGCCCTTGGTTGTCATGCGTGACTCAATTTTGACATACACAGGAATAACGATTTTATTTTCGTTATTTGGAATTAATTGAATCTTATCAACACGCCCAATTGGTACCCCGCGGAAATAAACATTAGATCCCACGGTCAGCCCTTTTACCGAACCTTCAAAAAACAATACTGGGGTAATATAGTTTCGTTCAAATCTGTGTCCAAAAAAGAACAATAACGACACAATGAATAACAATATCCCAGTAATTAAAAATATTCCAATTGTCCGCCTGTTTGGTTGAATCATTTTTTATTCCTCCCTTTGCCGCGTGTTAAGAAATCTAGGATTTCTGGTGTTTTGGTGGTTGTTAAAATCTTTTGCGGTGCGCCGATTGCGCCAATTGTTTTATCACAAATATAAACGCCATTTGTGGCCAAATTCATAATAGATGATAATTCATGTGTAACCATAACGATAGTTGTTCCGTGTTCTGTATTGATTTTTTTGATTAAATCATCCAGTTCCGATGATCGAATTGGATCCAACCCCGCCGATGGTTCGTCAAAGAATAAAATGCGCGGATTTAATGCCATCGCACGTGCC
>JAEEGK010006512.1_pt1 | contig 28118 bp, 23 predicted proteins | sample 8958771 | NCBI WGS metagenome assembly JAEEGK01 (sample SAMN16246547, study PRJNA631951) | gut metagenome | biome: gut microbiome; feature: rumen; material: SC-attached | host: Bos | place: Iran: Karaj | collected 2018-10 | reverse complement strand
GGTCGTAGACTGCTGTCGAACGACGGTGTCGAAGTGCGCCAGAATGCCAAGGGATTTTTGGAAATTGGCGTGAAAATCGACTTGCGAGAAAATGTTGACTACATGAAAAAATTTTACGAGATTATGACGGAGATCAGTAAATGTTTGCACTACAACGCAGATTCTTTGAAGAGACAGTGCATTGCACTCGCGAGCTCTTCTACCAAACAGTAGGGTCGCCCGAGGTGGCCCAGACCATCGCCAGCGCACGTGCCGCACGCGCCCAGGGCGACGAACGGAAGTATCAGAACCTGAAGAAGCGCCTGCCGGCCTTCTGCTTCATGGGCACGTTCATGCCCTCGCACGGCAAGAACGGCAACCTGTCCGAGGGCATGTGGCGCCTGCAGTCGCAGGTGAGGCTCAACGGCCTGGTGATGCACGACTTCGACCACCTGGGCGAGAAGGGGCTTACACCCTACAACCTCTTCAAGCGCATCCCCGCGTGGATGCTGGACGACAAATCATGTGCCTTTGCACTGCTCTTTGCAGCCCGCACTCCCTCTGGCGACGGACTGAGGCTGGTGACGATGGCCGACCCGCAGCGTGGCGACATTGCCCAGAACCAGCAGCACATTGCCAGCATACTGGGCACGGAATGTGACGAATCGGTGAAGAACGCCGACCGCATGTCGTTCGCGGTGACAAAGGACGACATCTACTACATCAACAATCTGATTTTTACGTATGAGAATGAGGAGTATGACAGGAGGTTTAGGGGGCTGTATAGAACCCCCTCCAGCTCCCCCGAAGGGGGAGAGGTGGCTGCGCATGAAACCCCCTCCAGCTCCCCCGAAGGGGGAGAGGTGGCTGCGCTTGAGTTTAACGGCGTGCCTTTCCAGAGCATTGTTGACAAATGGATTGAGGAGCGAGGGGTGCCGGCAGAGGGGACCAGGCACCTGACAATGCTGCGGCTCGCCGGCGACCTGCGCTACATCTGCGACAATGATCCTGCGAAGGTGAAGAAAGCCGTCAGGCTGGCTGCCTTTGTCAGGGACATCGAACAGGAACGTGGCAGCGAGGAAGTAGACAACGCCTGCGAGGACGCGTGCGAAAGGAAGATGTACATGAGCATCCCCAAGAACTTCAGCGCAATCCTCGAACAACTCGGCGCCACAAAAGCCCTCCCCCTCGGGGGAGCCGGAGGGGGGCTTCGAGGTCTTCCCCCCTTCGGGGGGACAGAGGGGGGTGTTTACTCCACTTTCTGGGAGCGCCTCAAGCCGCTGCTCACCTCGCCCTACAAGGAGGCGTGCTCGCTGACCGACGACTACAACAAGCTGGGGGCGGTGATGGCCGCGGGCGGCATGTTCTGCACGCTGATGACCCGCTGCTGGTATGAGCACTTCAACGGCGACCGCCAGCGCATGAACCCGCAGGTGTACATCATAGGCATGCCAGCGGCGGGCAAGTCGTTTGCCGACCGCCTCGACTCGATCATCATGGGACCCATGCAGGCCGCCGACCGCGTGGGCCGTGAGGCCGAGGCCGAATACAACCGCAAGCTGAAGGAGCGCCAGACCTCGTCGAAGGAGCTGAAGGGATCGGCACTGAAGAAGCCTGAGCTGATGGTGCGCTACTGCCTGTCGAAGACGTCGAACGCCGTGCTCTTCCACCGCATGAGGAACGCCCACGAGCAGGTTGACGGCGAGGAGATGCACCTGCACCTCTACACCTTCGACTCAGAGCTGGATGCCAACACGAAGGCGCAGAGCGGCGGCACATGGATAGACAAGCACGACGTGGAGCTGAAGGCCTTCCACAACGAGCGAACGGGCGTGGACTTCTCGAACGTAGACTCGGCCAACGGCGTCTACGAGGTGTACTACAACACCGTGTGCACGGGCACGCCCCTGTCGCTGCAGCGCAAGATCAACATCCGCAACGTGAACGACGGCCTCTGCTCGCGCATCGCCTTCTTCCGCATGGTGCCCGACGGATTCAAGATGATAGCCAAGGGCAGCCGCACGAGGAACCACGACCTGGAGTGCTGCCTGAAGCAGTGGGCCTTCCGCTTCGACTCGATGAAGGGCGAGCTGAAGGTGCAGAAGCTGGTGGACCACGTCTACTCGCTCTGCGAGCAGTCGGCATGGGAGGCCGAGGCTGCCGGCGACCGCGTGCTCGACTTCCTGCGCAAGCGCGCCGTGTTCTACGCCACATGGTTCACCATCCCCCGCATCTACGGCCGTCAGTGGGACACATACCAGAAGACGGGCGAGGTGGAGGTGGACGACAGCGACCTGCAGTTTGCCACGCTCATGTACGAGGCCGTCATCTACTGGCAGGACCACTTCTTCGGGCGCATGCTGCAGGAGAGCTGGGACAATGCCGAGCAGGAGTATAAGCCAAGGAACAGGCAGTCGCACAACGACGGCATCTTCGAGCAGCTGAAACAGGAGTTCACGCTGCAGGAGGTGAAAGAACGGCTCAACATCTCCAGCGGAGGTGCCCACGCTCAGGTTAAGCGATGGACGGCTCAGGGATTGTGCGAGCGAACGGCGCATGGGCGGTATAAGAAGAAAATAGGGGCTGCTGCGGTATGAGCTGGCCAGGAAAGGGCGGTGTACACGCTAGCAACGAGTGGATCTACCAAAACTACTTGAAATGCCTGCCCCGCTACGACCCTCAGCTCTACATCCTCACTGCCATCAGTGCCCACCGTGCCGTGATGGAGTTCAACTCGGCTTTCTGCCTGCTCATCTTCCTCAGCAAGGTCATGAACTACTTTGTATACGACGGCGTGGCGTGGAACACGCTCGAGGTCAGCAGGCTCGACGAGCAGCACTTTCAGGTCGTGATAGAAGTGAGCCGTCGTGCTGAACTGAACAGGCTGAAAGTGAGGATTGCGTAAAATCATCGAATCATCGAATCATCGAATCATCGTTAAGGGCCTCAAAACACTGGTTTTTGAGGCCCTTAATCTCTGAAAACCCCTGTGTTTATCCTTGTGGGCCTGAAAAAAGAACTCTTCCTCCGCCGCAGCGAAGGAAGAGCTTTCCTATTGGGATATAGCTTGCGGCGGGAGTAGCCGCCATAGCCTGTTAGAAGCTGAAGTAGAGTCCGAACGTGAGGTTGGAACCACTGAAGTCGAGACCGAACTTGGAGACGTTGTTGTCGTCGCCGTCGGGGTTGTACTCTTCGAAGCCGACGAAGCCGAGATGGGTGACAAAGCTCACGTTGTCGGCCAGGTTGACAGCCACACCGGGTTTGAATCCTACATATAGATCGCTCCAGTCAGCCTTGGTGGCAGAGGTGAATCCCAGACCGCCATCAACGAAGAAGTTGAGCTTGCCGACGTTGGCAAAGGTATAACGGACGTAGGGCTCGAAGCTGAAGGCTGTCTCACTGACACCTTCGACACCATGGAACTTGTCGCTCTGGTATCCAATGACAGTACCGATGGCCCACTCGTCGCTGAGATTGTAGCCAATCTCGGGCAAGAGCTTGAACACGGTCTCACTCTTGTCACCTGCCAGCTTCTGACTGCTCCAAGACTCGAAAGCCAGACTACCACCGACGTACACCTGAGCATTCATGCTCACGGCAGCAAAGACTGCTGCGATTGTCATCAAAATCTTTTTCATACTTCTTAAAAATTTAAGTTATACAATCTGCCTGTCACGAAGGTGAAAGCCTCCGGCAGGCTGTTTCCGTTGGCAAAGTTAAGCATAGATTTCGAAACTGCCAAACTTTTCTTGACATTTTTTTGTTGTAAACGGCATTTTATTGTCATATTCTTGCGCGTTTCAAACAAAATGAGTACCTTTGCAGGCGAAAAAGCGATAAAAAGAAGCATCATGACTGACAACTCCATACAATTCATTGCCGGCCCCTGCGTGATCGAGTCAGAAGCGCTGCTCAGCACTGTTGCCTCCAAGCTGGTGGACATCAACAGGCGCCTGGGCACGGACATTATTTTCAAGGCTTCGTTCGACAAGGCCAACCGCACGTCGATACACTCGTTTCGGGGCCCGGGACTGGAAAAAGGCCTGCAGATGCTGGCCGACGTGAAGGCCCGCTACGGCCTGCGCGTGCTGACCGACATTCACGAGGCATGGCAGGCAGCACCGGCAGGCGAGGTGTGCGATGTGCTGCAGATACCGGCCTTCCTCTGCCGCCAGACCGACCTACTCGTGGCAGCCGCCAAGACGGGCCGCACGGTGAACATCAAGAAGGCTCAGTTCCTCAGCGGGCGCGACATGCGCTACCCTGTGGAAAAGGCGCGCGACGCAGGTGCTCAGGACATCTGGCTGACGGAGCGCGGCAACATGATGGGATATGGCAACCTGGTGGTGGACTTCCGCAATATCGCCGACATGCTCGACATCGTGCCGACGGTGGTGATGGACTGCACTCACAGCGTGCAGCGCCCTGACGCCAAGGACGGCAAGACGGGCGGCGACCGGCGCTTTGTGCCCTCGATGGCACTGGCAGCGAAGGCTTTCGGTGCCACGGGCTATTTCTTTGAGGTTCATCCCACTCCCGACGAAGGTCTGAGCGACGCTGCCAACATGCTGGAGCTGGACCGCCTGGAACCGCTCATAGAGCAGCTGATGGACAAAAACCTCAACTTTCAAACCTCAAACCTCAAATCTCAAACCTCAAACCTCAAATCATAAAACACAGTGACAACACGCGAATACGGCATACAGGCCATCCGTGACGAGGCCGAAGCCCTGCTGGCCCTGATACCGAAGATGGACGAGCAGTTTGACAAAGCCGTGGAGCTGATGCTCACGTGCAAGGGCAAGGTGATCGTCACCGGCGTGGGCAAGAGCGGACACATAGGCGCAAAGATTGCCGCCACATTCTCGTCGACGGGCACACCATCGTTCTTCGTCAACCCGCTGGACGTCTATCACGGCGACTTGGGCGTGATGGCTGCCGACGACGTGGTGGTGGCCATATCCAACTCGGGGCAGACTGACGAGCTGCTGCGCTTCATCCCAATGGTGCTGCACCAGCAGATACCTATCATCGCCATGACGGGCAACCCCTCGTCGCTGCTGGCGAAGTACTCCACCTGCCACCTTAACGTCAGCGTGGAGCGTGAGGCCTGTCCGCTGAACCTGGCACCTACCAGCTCGACCACAGCCACACTGGCCATGGGCGATGCGCTGGCCATCGCCCTGATGCAGAAACGGCAGTTCCAGCCACGCGACTTCGCTCACTTCCACCCCGGCGGTGAGCTGGGCAAACGCCTGCTGACGACGGCTGCCGACGTGATGCGCAGCACCGACCTGCCCATCCTTGCACCCGACATGCACCTGGGACAGGCCATCGTGCTGGTGAGCGAGGGTAAGCTGGGGCTGGGCGTTGCCGAAGAAGAGGGGCGCATAGCCGGTCTGATCACCGACGGTGACATACGCCGTGCCATCGAGCGCTGGCAGGCAGCCTTCTTCGACCATACCGTGAGCGACATCATGACACGCCAGCCGAAGACCGTGCATCCTCAGACGAAGATCACCGAAGTGCAGCGCATCATGCAGACGCACAAGATACACTCGGTGCTCGTGGTCGACGATGAGAGCCGCCTCATCGGAGTGGTTGACCATTATTCGTGCATGATATGACCTTGCGCCGCATCTTGCTCCACGTGCTGCTGTGGGGTTGCCTGGCCGTCACGGCTCAGACCACCCCTTCCGACTCGCTCATCCGCCACCAGCTGGAGGAATACGGCATCAGCTTCTCATCGGACAACAGCGTCGTACTGCTCTTCTCAGGCCAGGAGAAGTTCGACGACATGTTCGAGGCCATCCGCCAGGCCCGGCAGAGCGTGCACCTGGAATACTTCAACTTCCGCAACGACAGCATTGCCTCGCTGCTCTTCGATCTCCTCAGGGAGAAGCGCAAGGAGGGTGTCGAGGTGCGGGCCATGTTCGATGCCTTCGGCAACGACTCGAACAACCAGCCGCTGAGGAAATACCACGTGGAAGCCCTGCGCAACGACAGCATCGACATCTATGAGTTCGACCCCATCCGCTTTCCGTGGGTCAATCATATCTGGCCGCGCGACCACCGCAAGATTGTGATCATCGACGGCAACGTGGCCTACACAGGAGGAATGAACGTGGCCGACTACTACATCAAGGGCACCGAGCAGGTGGGGGCTTGGCGCGACATGCATTGCCGTCTGGAGGGCAGCGTGGTCGACGACCTTCACCGCATCTTCATGCATGCCTGGCAGAAGGTGACGGGCGAGGACCTGAGCACACAACCACAGTACCTGCGTGCTGCGGAGCCCGTGCTCATCAGCCATCTGAAGCCTGACACGTGCAGCACCGCAGGACATAAGACTGTGGGCATCGTCAATCGTGAGCCGGGCACCGTCAGACTGGCCGACGGACGCCTGCTGGGCCGCAAGGATGCCATGCGCTATTTCTATGTCAACGCCATCAACGACGCCAGCGACTCCATCCGCATCATCAATCCCTACTTCACGCTCATCCCCTCGGTGAGCAAAGCACTGAAGCGCGCCATCAAGCGCGGTGTGAAGGTGGAGCTGATGATCTCGGCCAAGAGCGACATACCTCTGACGCCCGACTGCGCCTTCTACTACATGCACCGCATGATGAAGTACGGGGCGCACGTATGGCTCTACCAATCGGGCTTCCACCATTCGAAAATCATGATGGTCGACGGGCGATTCTGCACTGTGGGCAGCACGAACCTAGATGCGCGCAGCCTGCGTTTCGACTACGAGGAAAACGCCGTCATCATCGACCGCCCGACAACGCTGGAGCTGGACAGGATGTTTGACCAGGACAAGCTGCAGAGCGTCTATCTTACTGAGGAGACGTGGGACGAGTTTCGCACCCGCTGGCAGAAGTTCCGCGGATGGTTTGCCCACCTGCTGCGCCCATTCTTATAAGGCCATCAAATCGCTCATCACCATGTCGCTCACGAAGAGACCTTCGCGCGTGAGCACCAGCCGATTTCCCTTTATTGCCAGCAGACCTCCCTCCATATAGCGCTGTGCCTGCCTAAGGCATGATTGCCGCTGGCCGTCAGTCAGCGCTGAAAGGTCGATGCCCTCGCAAGTGCGCAGGGCAGTCATGACGGTCTCGTTGTAGTAAGTCACGGCATCAATGTCCTCGCCTTCAGCAGGCACCCTACCCTCGCCTATTGCCTGGATGTATTGATCGAGATGAGCCACGTTCCACTGTCGGCGGCGACCATCGAAGGAGTGTGCGCCTGCCCCCAGCCCAATGTAGGGCGTGTGATTCCAGTAGTTGCTGTTGTGGCGCGAACGGAATCCCTGACGGGCAAAGTTGCTGATCTCATAGTGCTCGTAGCCTGCAACCTCCAAAAGGTCCTTCAGGTCGTAGTACATCAGCCGCTGCAATTCCTCATCGGCCTCGTCCACCCTGCCCTCACGCAGCATACGCTCCAGCGGGGTACCTTCCTCGTAGCTGAGGGCATAGGCAGAGATATGCTCCACGTCCAGCTGCAAGGCCTGACGGACATCGTCGTGCCACTGTGCAAGCGACTCGCCGGGAAAGGCATAGATAAGATCAATGCTGATGTTGGCGATGCCCGCCTCACGCAGCAGCCTGACGGCCTCGCGAGCCTGCAAGGATGTGTGACGCCGGCGCAAGAACTGCAGCCGGGCATCATCGAAGGTCTGCACGCCCATACTCACTCTGTTGACAGGCAGACGTCGAAACAAGGCAGCCAGCGAAGGAGTGACGTCGTCGGGATTGCACTCGATGGTCACCTCAGCGTCAGGATTCACGTCATACACATTATTAATATAGGCGAACAGCTGCTCCAACTGCAGGGGAGTGAGCTGTGAGGGGGTGCCTCCACCCACATAGACAGTGTCGGCCCTCCCCTCACAAAGTGGCCTGAGATCCATCTCCCGACACACGGCATCGACATAGCGCTGACGCTCGGAAAGACGGGTCGTCGAGAAGAAACCGCAATACGCACAACGACTGCTGCAAAAGGGGATATGAACGTAAATTCCTGCCATAACAGCTGCAAAAGTACTAATTTTGCTTAATATTTGGAAGGTTTTCTTGGTTTTTCCGCAAAAAAAGACTAATTTCGTGCCGTTTTTCAGCTTACTATACCAAATAACATCATAACAACAATGAAAAATTACCAAACAAACGAGATCAAGAACATCGCTCTGCTCGGCAGTGCGGGTAGCGGCAAGACTACTCTTGCCGAGTCAATGCTTTTCGAAGCCGGAGTCATCAAACGTCGTGGCACCGTAGAGGGCAAGAACACCGTCAGCGACTATTTCCCCGTTGAACAGGAATACGGCTACAGCGTATTCTCAACTGTCCTCCATGCTGAGGCTAACGGCAAGAAGATCAACTTCATCGACTGCCCGGGTTCAGACGACTTCGTGGGTGGTGCCATCACCGCTCTGAACGTCACTGATACCGCCGTGCTGGTAGTCAACGGCCTCTATGGTCCCGAGGTGGGAACGATGAACGCCTTCCGCAACACGGAGAAGCTGGGCAAGCCCGTCATCTTCGTCGTGAACCAGCTCGACCGCGACAACTGCGACTTCGACCGTGTGCTGCACCAGATGCAGGAGATCTATGGCTCGAAGTGCGTACCCGTGCAGTACCCCATAGCCACAGGTGCAGGCTTCGACAGCGTCATCGATGTGCTGCTGATGAAGAAACTCACTTGGAAGGCCGAAGGCGGCGCTGCCACCGTAGAGGATATTCCCGCCGACCAGGCAGATAAGGCACAGGAGTTGCACGACGCCCTCGTCGAGGCTGCTGCCGGCAACGACGATGCCCTGATGGAGAAATACTTCGAGACGATGGAGCTCAGCACGGACGAGATACGCGAAGGTGTGCGCAAGGGCCTTGCCACTCGCAGCATCTTCCCCATCTTCTGCGTCTGCGCAACCAAGAACATGGGTGTGAGCCGCATGATGGAGTTCCTGGGCAACGTGGTACCTTTCGTCAGCGACATGCCTAAGGTGAAGAATGCTGCTGGTGCAGAAATCGCCCCCGACTCCAACGGTCCCACTTCGCTGTTCTTCTTCAAGACTGGTGTGGAGCCCCATATCGGTGAGGTGAGCTATTTCAAGGTGATGAGCGGAACCGTGAAGAGCGGCGACGACCTCACCAATGCCGACCGCGGATCGAAGGAGCGCATCGGCACGCTGTATGCCTGCGCCGGCACCAACCGTGTAGCCGTCAATCAGCTCAATGCCGGTGATATCGGCTGCACCGTCAAGCTCAAGGACGTGAAGACGGGCAACACCCTGAATGGCAAGGACAGCGACTGGAAGTTCGACTTCATCCAGTATCCTAACTCCAAATACTCGCGTGCCATCAAGGCCGTCAACGAGAGTGAGACTGAGAAGATGATGGCTGCCCTGAACAAGATGCGTCAGGAAGATCCCACATGGGTCGTCGAGCAGTCGAAGGAGTTGCGTCAGATCATCGTCCACGGACAGGGTGAGTTCCACCTGCGTACCTTGAAGTGGCGCATGGAGAACAACGAGAAGATCCAGATTGAGTATCAGGAGCCCAAGATCCCATACCGTGAGACCATCTCGAAGATGGCACGTGCCGACTACCGCCACAAGAAGCAGTCGGGTGGTTCGGGTCAGTTTGGTGAGGTACATCTCATTATCGAGCCCTACACCGAGGGTATGGAGGATCCCGTGAGCTTCATGATCGGCAACCAGGAGTTCAAGATGAACATCAAGGGCAAGGAAGAGATCGATCTGGAATGGGGCGGCAAGCTCGTATTCATCAACAGCGTCGTCGGTGGTGCCATCGACCTGCGCTTTATGCCAGCCATCCTGAAGGGAATCATGCAGCGCATGGAACAAGGTCCTCTGACCGGAAGCTATGCCCGCGACGTGCGCGTCATCGTCTATGACGGTAAGATGCACCCCGTGGACTCCAACGAGCTTTCGTTCATGCTCGCTGCCCGTAATGCTTTCTCATTGGCATTCCGCGATGCTGGACCAAAGGTATTGGAGCCTATCTACGACCTCGAGGTGCTTGTGCCCGCCGACTACATGGGCGACGTGATGAGCGACCTGCAGGGACGTCGTGCCATCATCATGGGTATGGACTCTGAGGCCGGCTACCAGAAGCTGTCGGCAAAGATTCCTCTGAAGGAGCTCTCCAGCTACAGCATTGCCCTGAGCTCTCTCACGGGCGGACGCGCTTCTTTCTCCACCAAGTTTGCCAGCTACGAGCTTGTGCCGAACGATATCCAGCAGGCTCTCATCAAGCAGCATGAGGAGGAGATGAAGGACGAGGACTAAACCCTCCTTATCATATCCCATCAAGTGGCCCCCAGCAATGGAGGCCACTTTTGGTTGATGCGTAAAAAAAATGGCCCCCGACAACGGAGGCCACATTCGTTCATTATCTCATAAGAAGCTAACGCTTGACCAATGTCTCGACGATACGGGCCAACTGATTGGGGATACGTATCTGCTGCGGACACTTCGACAGGCACTCCTCGCAGTCCTGACACTTCTTGGCCCATGTAGCCTCGTCGGTCAAGGCCTTCTTATAGCCATCGATAAAGCGCTGCTTACGCTCGGCATAGTCGGCTGCCCCAACGGCAGGAAGCGGCAGGATGTGCTCGTTGACAGCTTCGTTGTAGTAGGCGAAGTTGGCCGGAATATTAACGCCATAAGGACAAGGCATGCAATACTGGCAGGTGGTACAGGGAATGGTGGGGAAGCCCGACATCTGGTCGGCAATCGAGGCGAGCAACGCCTTCTCAGGCTCGGTACACGGATCGAGGGGAGAGAAGGTTTTGACGTTCTCCTCAAGATGGTCCATGCGGTTCATACCGCTGAGGACGGTGAGTATATTGGTGTAGGAGCCCACCCAGCGGAATGCCCAGCGTGCCGTACTGTCGTCGGGATGAACGGCCTTAAGCTGATCGGACAACTCAGGCGCCATGCGTCCGAAGGCACCACCTCGCAATGGCTCCATCACCACACACTGCACTCCAAGCTTATCACATTTATTATATAGGTACTCTGCATCAGCATCACTACGCCGTCCGCCTCGCATGGATGCATGGCGCCAGTCGAGGAAGTTCATCTGTATCTGGCAGAAGTCCCAGTGATACTCCTCCTGATGGTCGAGCAGCCAGTCGAAGTCACGTACGTCACCATGATAGGAGAATCCCAGGTGCTTGATACGACCTGCCTCACGCTCCTTCATCAGGAATTCGAGGATACCGTTATCAAGGAAACGGCCCTTGAGCGAGTCCATGCCTCCACCGATGCCATGCAGCAGGTAATAGTCGATATGGTCGACCTTCAGACGCTCCATTGAATTCTCATACATCCGCTTGGAGTCTTCGAACGACCATGAGCGGCGATTCTGATTCGACATCTTCGTGGCTACGAAGTATTTATCACGCGGATGACGGGAAAGGGCATTGCCCATAAGCACCTCCGACTGTCCGCCCATGTACATAGGTGCGGTATCGTAGTAGTTCACCCCATGCTCAATGGCGTAGTCAACTAACTGGTTCACCTCATCCTGATTGTTGGGCAGGCGCATCATACCAAAGCCCAGCAGAGAAATCTGTTCGCCAGAGCCGTGCTGCACACGATAGGTCATACGATTCTGCACCACCTTTTTCTTGTCATCGGCAAAAGCCTTGAACGGTTCCATAGCCATCAGCGCCATAGCCGAGCCGGCACCGATGCCCATACGCCGCAGGAACTCACGGCGACTCATGTCTTTCTTTTTCTCCATCATTTAGTTCTTGTTTTAAATTACTGGCAGCAAAGGTACGAAAAAAAAACGAATTAAGCAGAATGATTTGGAAATTATTTTGTACCTTTGCATCATAAATCATGTTAACAGATGGACGAAAGGCAACGTATTGAGCAGCTGCGAAAAGAGCTGCACGAACACAACTACCGCTATTATGTGTTGAACGCGCCCGTGATAGGCGATGAAGAATTCGACATGCTGATGCACGAGCTGCAAGACCTGGAGGCCAGGCATCCAGAGATGGCCGATGCCAACTCCCCCACTCAGCGCGTAGGCAGCGACATATCGACGGAGTTCCGACAGGTGGCACACCGCTACCCTATGCTCTCGTTGGCCAACACTTATAGCGAGGAAGACATCCGACAATGGTATGAGTCTGTCAGCAAAGGACTTGCGGGAGAAAAGTTCGAGGTTTGCTGCGAGATGAAATACGATGGTCTGAGCATCTCGCTCACTTATGTGGACGGCAGGCTGGAGCAGGCGGTCACACGAGGTGACGGAGTGCAAGGTGACGATGTGACACGCAATGTAAAGACCATCCGGTCCATCCCGCTGATACTCCCAGGCCAAGGCTATCCCCATGAGTTTGAGATTCGCGGAGAGATCCTGATGCCCTGGGAGTCGTTTGAGCGTCTGAATGCCGAACGCGAGAAAGCTGAGGAGCCGTTGTTCGCTAATCCCCGTAATGCTGCCAGCGGCACGCTGAAGAGTCTCGACTCAAAGGTTGTAGCTGAGCGACAGCTGGATGCCTACCTCTATTATCTGTTGGGTGAGCAGTTGCCTGCCGAAGGGCATTACGAGAACCTGCAGGCAGCCCGTTCCTGGGGCTTCAAGATCAGCGAGGGCATGAAGAAGGCCAGCACGGTGGAAGAGATTCTGGACTATATCGACTATTGGGACCATGAGCGCAAGAACCTGCCTGTGGCAACCGACGGCATCGTGCTGAAAGTCAATTCCCTGAGGCAGCAGCGTGCGTTGGGATTCACAGCCAAGAGCCCACGATGGGCCATTGCCTATAAGTTCAAAGCCGAGCGCGAATGTACCCGCCTGCTGGAAGTTACTTACCAGGTGGGACGCACAGGTGCCGTCACCCCTGTGGCCAACATGGAGCCAGTACAGCTGGCCGGCACTACCGTTCGTCGCGCCACGCTGAACAACGAGGACTTCATCCGCAACTTTGACCTTCACCTGGGCGACTATGTGTATGTAGAGAAAGGAGGCGAGATTATTCCTAAGATTGTGGGAGTGGACATCGATCGCCGCCCCATCATCGCTCAGCCCGTACAGTTCATCCGCCATTGTCCGGAGTGCGGCACACGCCTAGTACGATATGAGGGCGAGGCAGCCTGGTACTGTCCTAACGACACAGGCTGTCCTCCACAAATCAAGGGTCGCATCGAACACTTCATCGCCCGGAAAGCCATGAATATTGACTCGCTTGGACCAGAGACCGTCGACGAATACTACCGCAGAGGACTTATCAAGAACGTAGCCGATCTCTATGACATCGAAGTGCAGCAGATCAATGGTGATGGCAGCCGCACGAAGTCAGCCCAGCGCATCGTCAACGGGATACAGAAATCAAAGGAGGTCCCTTTCGAACGGGTGGTGTTCGCACTCGGCATCCGTTTTGTGGGAGAGACTAGCGCCCGTCTGCTGGCACGCCATTTCAAGACGATGGATGCGCTGATGGCAGCAGGACTGGCCGAACTGCAGGAAGTGGAAGGCATCGGCGAGGTGATGGCTGCGAGCATCATACGCTACTTCCACGACGAGCAGAATCTGCGCATCATTGAGCGTCTCAGAAGCTATGGTCTGCAGTTTGCCCTCTCAGCAGAACAGACCATGGCTGCAAGCGACAAACTGGAAGGACAGTCGGTGGTCATCAGCGGCGTGTTCCAGCATCACTCCCGCGATGAGTACAAGCTCATTATCGAGCAAAACGGAGGCAAGAACGTGGGTAGTATCAGCAGTAAGACTTCGTTCATCCTGGCTGGTGACAACATGGGCCCGTCAAAACTGGAGAAAGCCAAGAAACTCGGCATCCGCATCATGTCAGAAGCCGAGTTCCTGGAAATGGTGAAAGATGAGGGATGAGAGGTTGTGCAGTAGCAAACTCTACACTCTAAACTCTACACTCAAAACTATCTCATCGCAGTCAGCTCACAGAGTTTCACGATGACCTCCATGGCCTTCTGCATTGACTGCACAGGGACGAACTCGAAAGGTCCGTGGAAATTGAGGCCTCCTGCGAAGATATTTGGACAGGGCAGGCCCTTGAACGAAAGCTGAGCTCCGTCCGTGCCACCACGGATGGGTTTCACTTTTGGTTCTACGCCTACTGCCTCCATAGCCTTCAGCACCAAGTCGACGACATGCATGTTGTCGGGCTCAATCTTTTCCCGCATGTTGTAATACTGATCGTTGATGACAGCACTCACGGTACCTTCGCCATACTTCTCGTTCATCTTGTCGGCACAATGCTGGACAAAAAGCTTGCGCTCTTCAAACTTCTGGCGGTCGTGATCACGGATGATATATGACAGGCGTCCCTGCTCCGTATTCGTCTGCATACCGATAAGATGATAGAAGCCCTCATAGCCCTCGGTAGTCTCAGGGCGCTCGCTGGCAGGCAGCATCTCGGCAAACTCGGCAGCCAGGGCATTGGCATTCAGCATCTTGCCCTTGGCATAGCCCGGATGCACGCTGACACCCTTGATGTTGATTTTAGCAGAGGCTGCGTTGAAGTTCTCGAATTCCAGTTCGCCCACATCGCCGCCATCCATCGTGTAGCCCCACTCGCATCCGAACTTCTCCACGTCGAAGTAATGGGCACCCATGCCTATCTCCTCGTCGGGATTGAAACCCACGCGAATCTTCCCATGCTTGATCTCGGGATGTTCACGCAGATAAACCATAGCCTGCACAATCTCGGCGATGCCGGCCTTGTCGTCGGCACCAAGGAGCGTATGTCCGTCTGTGACGATGAGGTCTTCGCCCACATGTCCCAGCAACTCAGGAAACTTAGAGGGTGAAAGCACGATGCCCTCGCTGAGGATGATATCCTGCCCGTCATAGTCAGTCACGATGCGGGGTTTGATGTCTGCCCCTGAGCAGTCGGGCGACGTGTCATAGTGCGAGATGAACCCGATGACGGGCACATCAGCCTCAATGTTCGACGGCAACGTGGCATAGATATAACCCTTGTCGTCCATCTCCACCTTTTGCAGCCCCTCACGCTCCAATTCTTCCTTCAGATAACGTGCAAAGACAAGCTGCTTTAAAGTACTTGGCACGCTCTGGCTCTCCTCTGCCGACTGTGTGTCGAAAGTGGTGTAATTCAAAAACCTTTCAGTAATATTCATACAATTTTTATTTAATAAATAACTTTCACGGGGCAAAGATACAAAAAAATGATGAATAGTGGATGGGTTATTGTGAAATATTTTGTACCTTTGCAGGCGGTTTACAAAAAATTATTCTTCAATATGGCAAAACAGAAACTAAAGAAGGTGCTCGTGCTGGGCTCGGGCGCGTTGAAAATCGGTCAGGCCGGCGAGTTCGACTATTCAGGATCACAAGCTTTGAAAGCATTACGCGAGGAAGGTATTAAGAGTGTACTCGTCAACCCCAACATTGCAACGATACAGACATCTGAAGGCATTGCCGATACCGTGTACTTCCAGCCTGTCACCCCACATTTTGTAACCGAAATCATCAAGAAGGAGCGTCCTGACGGCATCCTGCTGGCCTTCGGCGGCCAGACGGCGCTGAACTGCGGCACGGAGCTCTATCAGAAGGGCATCCTTCAGGAATATAACGTGCAGGTGCTGGGCACCAGCGTGGAAGCTATCATGAATACAGAAGACCGCGACCTCTTCGTCAAGAAGCTGGCCGAGGTGAATCTGAAGGTTCCCGTGAGCCACGCCGTTGAGAACATGGACGATGCCCTGAAAGCTGCACATGAGATTGGCTTCCCCATCATGATCCGCTCGGCTTATGCCCTCGGAGGACTTGGGTCGGGCATCTGTCCTGACGAGAAAGCCTTCATCGAACTGGCAGAGAGTGCCTTCACCTTCGCTCCCCAGATCTTGGTGGAAGAGAGCCTGAAGGGATGGAAAGAGATTGAGTTTGAGTGCATACGCGATGCCAACGACCATTGCTTTACCGTAGCATCGATGGAGAACTTCGACCCGCTTGGCATCCATACTGGTGAGTCGATCGTTGTGGCTCCTACTTGCTCCCTGAAGCCTGAACAGGTGAAGATGCTACAGGATCTCACCATCCGTTGCGTACGCCATCTGGGCATCGTGGGTGAGTGCAACATCCAGTTTGCCTTCAACGCTATCACCAACGACTATCGCATCATTGAAATAAACGCTCGCTTGAGCAGAAGTAGCGCATTAGCCTCGAAAGCAACAGGTTATCCTCTTGCATTCGTAGCCGCTAAGATTGCGCTGGGCTATACACTCGACCAGATTGGAGAGATGGGCACCACCTCTTCGGCATACGTTGCCCCCACCCTCGACTACATGATCTGCAAGATTCCTCGCTGGGACTTGACCAAGTTCGCAGGCGTGAGCCGTCTCATCGGTTCGAGCATGAAGTCCGTGGGCGAGATCATGTCTATCGGACGGTCGTTCGAGGAGATGATACAGAAGGGACTGCGCATGATAGGACAAGGCATGCACGGTTTTGTGGGCAACGACCACACACGCTTCGAGGATCTCGACAGCGAGTTGCAGAACCCCACCGACCTGCGCATCTTCGCAATAGCCCAAGCCCTTGAAGAAGGCTATACCATCGAGCGCATCGAAGAGCTGACCAAGATTGACGTTTGGTTCCTCGAGCGCCTGAAGCATATTGTAGACCTGAAGCACCAGCTACAGCAATACGACCATCTGGAGGACCTGCCCGACGAGTTCCTGCTGGAGGTGAAGCGTTGCGGATTCTCCGACTTCCAGATTGCCCGTTTCGTGCTGAAGCCGACAGCTACCAACATGGAGAAGGAGAACCTGGCCGTGCGCCAGTATCGCAAGGAGCGCGGCGTCCTGCCCTCTGTCAAGCGCATACCTACCGTAGCCTCCGAGCATCCCGAGCTGACCAACTACCTGTATTTCACTTATACGCACGTACCAGCCTTCAGTCAGGCAGGCAACGAACAGTATGTGCCTAAGCACGACATCAACTACTACAAGAACGAGAAGTCCGTTGTTGTCTTAGGATCAGGAGCTTACCGCATAGGATCGAGCGTAGAGTTCGACTGGTGTTCGGTCAATGCCATCAACACGGCTCGCAAGCTGGGCTATAAGTCCATCATGATCAACTACAATCCGGAGACCGTCTCTACCGACTACGATATGTGCGACCGTCTCTACTTCGACGAGCTTTCGCTGGAGCGTGTGCTCGACGTCATCGACCTGGAGTCACCTCGTGGTGTCATCGTCAGCGTGGGTGGACAGATTCCCAACAACCTCGCCATGAAGCTTCACCGCCAGGGAGTACCCGTCCTGGGCACCAGTCCAGTAAATATCGACCGTGCCGAGAACCGCGACAAGTTCTCTGCCATGCTCGACAAGCTGGGTATCGACCAGCCCGCTTGGCGTGCCTTGACATCGTTCGACGATATCAAGGAGTTCGTGTCGGAAGTGGGCTATCCCGTGCTCGTGCGTCCGTCGTATGTGCTCTCAGGTGCTGCCATGAACGTGTGCTATGATGACGAGGAGCTGCATCGCTTCCTCAACATGGCCACAGAAGTGTCGAAGGAGTTCCCCGTCGTTGTCTCGCAGTTCATGCAGGAGACAAAGGAGATTGAGTTCGATGCCGTTGCCGACAAGGGTGACATCGTAGAGTATGCCATCTCCGAGCATGTGGAGTATGCCGGCGTGCATTCTGGCGACGCAACGATGGTGTTCCCTGCCCAGCACATCTATTATAGCACCATCCGCCAGATCAAGCATATCAGTCGTGCCATAGCCAACGAGCTGAACATCAGCGGCCCGTTCAACATCCAGTTCCTGGCAAAGAACCGCGAGGTGAAGGTCATCGAGTGCAACCTGCGCGCCTCACGTTCCTTCCCCTTCGTATCGAAGATTCTCAAGCGGAACTTCATCGAGACGGCTACGCGTATCATGCTCGACGCTCCTTACGAGCGCCCGGACAAGAGCGAGTTCGACATCGACCGCATAGGTGTGAAGGCATCGCAGTTCTCGTTCGCACGCCTGCAGAATGCCGACCCCGTCCTTGGTGTGGACATGAGCTCTACCGGCGAGGTGGGCTGCCTGGGCGACGACCTCTACGAGGCTCTGCTGAACGCCATGATTGCCACGGGCTACCGTCTTCCCAAGCACTCCGTGCTCATCTCATCGGGTGCTGCCAAGGGAAAGGTGAGCCTGCTCGAACCAGCCAAGCAACTGGTGAAGAAAGGCTACGAGGTGTATGCCACGGGCGGAACGGCTCAGTTCTTCAACGATAATGGCGTGAAGGCAACGGCCGTCAGCTGGCCTGATGAGCAGGGCGACCGCAACGTCATGGAGATGATTGCCGACCACAAGTTCGACCTTATCGTCAACGTTCCGAAGAATCACTCGAAGCGTGAGCTGACCAATGGCTATCGCATCCGTCGTGGTGCCATCGACCACAACATACCGCTCATCACCAATGTCCGTCTGGCGAAAGCCTTCATCGAGGCCTTCACGGCAATGACAGAAGATCAGATCAAGATCAAGAGCTGGCAGGAGTACAACAACTAATCCTCCTATACGAAGTAAAAAGCCCTATGACTCTCAGGCCATAGGGCTATTTTTATACCACCTTGTTGTCACGTGGAAAGACCACATTGGGCTTGAAGGTCTTAGCCTCCTCAAAATCCATCAGGGCATACGAGATGATGATGATGGTATCGCCCACCTGCACCCGACGAGCCGCCGCACCATTCAGACAGATGCAACCGCTGCCACGCTCGCCTTTGATAATATAAGTCTCAAAACGCTCGCCATTGTTGTTGTCCAGCACCTGTACTTTCTCCCCGGCTATCATGTTGGCGGCATCCATCAGATCCTCGTCGATGGTAATGCTGCCCATATAGTTCAGGTTAGCCTCAGTCACCTGCACACAATGGAGCTTCGATTTCAGCACCTCTATCATCATGGCCTTATTCCTTGTATTTAATGTGATCAATGAGACGAATGGGAGTACGCCCGCAATACACGGTAATGCATCCCACTACATAGGGAGAGTCCTCCCACTCAGCAATATCCTGCAGGGTATTGCCGTCGACGATCGAGAAATACTCCACCCTCAGTCCCTCGACGGAATCGATGTCGCTCACCACCTTGTCATGAGTCTGTTTGAGCGTATGACTCTTGGCATACTCCACACTCTCCTTCAGGGCTTTGAAGATAGCCGGAGCAATAGCACGCTCGTCAGGAGCGAGCAACGTGTTGCGACTGGAACGGGCCAGGCCGTCGGCTTCTCGGACGATGGGACACTCCACAATCTGCACGGGCAGGCGCAGATGTCTGACCATAGCCTTCACCACGGCAATCTGCTGCCAGTCTTTCTCGCCGAAATAGGCACGATCGGGACGCACAATATAAAACAGCCTGCTCACTACCTGGCACACGCCATTGAAGTGGCCGGGCCGATGGGCACCCTCCATCACCGTCGACACGGGTGGATACTCAAACTGACGTGTATCGGGCACGGGATACATATCCTCCACCTCAGGAGCAAACACATAGTCTGCCTTGCACTCATCCAGCAGGCGGCAGTCGGCATCCAGGTCACGAGGATAATTCTTCAGGTCGTTCTTGTCATTAAACTGAGTAGGATTGACAAAGACCGACACCACCGTCACGTCGTTGTCCTTTACTGAGCGACGCACCAGCGAGGCATGACCCTCGTGCAACGCTCCCATCGTAGGTACCAGACCTACGCTCTTACCCGCTTTGCGCTCGTCAAAAAGTGCATTCTGCAGGTCAACAATCTTGCTAAATACTTTCATTCTTTTCAATGCAGATGTTTTCGGGGTACAAAATAACAACATTTTTCCCAATTGAGGAAAAAAAAGACTGAAAATAAACCTATAAAATGTCACTTTTTCCTAAAATTGCGCATTTTATTCGGTTTAATGGAGTTTTTTTCGTACCTTTGCAAAGCAAATAATGAAAACCAACCGTAGTGTGATGGCAAAAAAGAAGATACTTTTCATCAACCAGGAGATATCTCCCTACGTGGATGATACCGAACTGTCAATCATGGGGCGCGAGCTGCCTCGTGTCATGCAAGAGCTTGGCCACGAGATACGCACGTTCATGCCTAAGTGGGGTACCATCAACGAGCGTCGTGGCATGCTACATGAGGTGCAGCGTCTGTCGGGTATGAACCTGATCATCGACGATACCGATCACCCCCTTATTATTAAGGTGGCATCGATACAGTCTGCACGTGTTGCCGTGTATTTCATCGACAACGAGGACTACTTCTCCAAGCGGCGCATGACCACCGACGAGCTGGGACATGACTATCCCGACAATGGTGAGCGCGCAATTTTCTTCGCACGTGGCGTGCTCGAGACGGTGAAGAAGCTTCGCTGGGTTCCCGACATCATCCATTGCCAAGGTTGGATGAGTGCCGTCGTTCCCCTCTATGTGAAGACTGCCTATGCCGACGAGCCGTCGTTTGCCGAGTCAAAGGTCGTCACATCCCTGTTCACGCCCGACCTGGACAAGGACCTGGGACAGAAGTTCAAGAAGTGCCTGGCATTCCGCGATGCCAAGCCCGAGCTGTTGGAACCCTACAACGACGACTTCGACATCTTGGAGCTGGGAAAGATTGCCGTGGACTATAGCGACGGCGTCATCCAGTCAAACCGCATTGTGAACGACACGCTAGTCAGCAGGGCTCAGGAGAAAGGAATTCCCTTCCTGCCATATACCGAAGATTTTGCCGATGCCTACGAGGCATTCTATGACAGTTTATAAGAAAAAGACAAATGTCATCTAACACCAAACATTCACACCTCTCCATAATGGCTGCTGCAGCACTCTTGCTGGTAGCCATTTCTTCTTGTGATGAGGACGCACTCAACATCGGCCAGTCGCTGACCGACGAGAGCGATAAGCTCGAGGTGGGCACAGCCTCCTTCCAAGTCACCACACGCACCATCATGGCCGACTCCGTGCTCTCACTTGCATCCGACTGTTATTTCGGACGCGTAAGAGACCCGGAGACGAATGCAGATGTCACGAGTGAGTTCACCACGCAATTCCACTTGCTGGAGACAACAAACGTATGGCCGGAAGACAAGTTCCTCAGCCACTACGACGGCAAGATAGCAGCCGACTCCTGCGACATCGTGCTCTACCTCGGCTCGCCTTTCCGTACTGCCGACAGCCTTGTTGCCATGAAGATGCGCGTCAGCGAGATGGCTACGCCCCTGGAGGAAGGGCATCGCTACTACTCCAATTTCAACCCTTCGAAGGCAGGCATGCTGCGCACGGGCGGCATCAGCAAGTCACAGATGTTCAGCTATCTCAGCCTAACCGGCCACGAGGAAGTGAACAGCAATGATGATAAGGTAGAGGTCATCCGCATCACGCTCAATGATCCTTACACGGCAGCTGATGGCACCACATATAAGAATTACGGCACATACCTGCTGCGACAGTATTTCGACCATCCCGAGTACTACCGCAACTCCTACGTCTTCACCCATAACCTGTGCCCGGGATTCCTGTTCCAGATTACCGACGGACTGGGATTCCATGCCAAGGTGACCAACATCGGACTGCGAACCTACTATACCGTGCAAGGCGATACGTCAGTAGTCCACACACGCATGGTGCTGGCAGGAACCAGCGAGGTGCTGCAGACCACACAGGTCGTCAACGACACGCAGGCCCTCTTGCAGCTGGTGAACGAGACGCAGCACACCTACCTGAAGACTCCGGCAGGTCTCTTCACAGAGGTGACATTGCCTGTGAAAGAGGTAAAGCAAGGACATGAGAGCGATTCCCTGCTCGCAGCAAAGGTATCGTTCCAGCGCCTCAACAACGAGTCTACCAACGAGCGCATGCTTGGTATTCCCCAGACCCTGCTCATGGTGCAGAAGGACAGCCTGCACAATTTCTTTGAGCGTGGCGCCATCCCCGACAACATCACGTCCTACATCGCCGGATACAATAATCCCACGCCGACCAGCACCAGTACCGTAGTGAACAACAACGCTTATACGTTCAACAACCTGTCGTCGCTCATCACCTATCTTTGGCAGCAGCGACAGCAGGGCATGAAGAGCGATCCTCAATGGGAGGCCAAGCATCCAGACTGGAACAAGATGGTGCTTGTGCCCATCTCGTTCACTACTTCCAGCAGCAGTACTAGCGTCACGTCCGTTCGTCACGACATGTCGCTCACCAGCACGCGTCTTGTGGGTGGTGCCAACAATCCCCACGACCCCATCCAGCTGAGCGTGGTGTATGCTAAGTTCTAAAACCGCTTGACGATCATGGCCGACGGCTACCTGGAAAAGCATCAGGCGGAGTATGAGGCACGACGCGATGCCTACCTCCGCAAAGGCTCACGCAGAAAAAAGGGTGCAAGACCTGCACCCTCTATTCCTCGTCCTGATGATGAGGCGTTGTAGTTATATCGAATCTTGACTTTGCGGAACTTCCTCCAGCTCCTCTAGCGGCACCTCTTCGAAATCGTCGACTTCTATTACTTCGCCCTCCTCTGGAGCGTCTATTTCAGTCGTGTCCTCAACGGGCGGAGCTATAGGCTCTTCATCTACAACATCTGCATCCTCCTCATGAACAGGCGGTTCCTCCATGTAGGCAGGATCAAGCGGGGGGAGCTCAGGAAGCTCATCGTCAGCTGACGGAAGAGCGGGCAGGTCAACCTTCTCCTGGGCCGGCATCTCCTCGTCCGACAACGCTTCTTTCTGTGCCAAAGCCAACTGCTCGCGGGCATTGTCGGCAATATAGAGTCCCGTGAGAATGCCCAGCAGGGCGATGACCACGCCTACAATAATGGGCGTGAGCTGCGTGCGATTATCTGACATAGTATATCTCCCTTAATGTATGGTCGCCCATGATACGGCTCTTGTCCACCTCGCCCTTGACACCTGCCAGTCGGCCCTTGCACGTGTACTGCCAGATGATGTAGTCGCGACCGTCGGCCAGCTCGGGCTGCTCGTCGCTATACATGGCTATCATGAGCGGATAGCCGTCCAGTTTACCCTGCAGGTGCTTGTTGTAGAAATTGCGGTAGGTATAGATCAAGGGCTTCTGGTGATAGGCATCCTCCATCAGCTTCAGCATTTTCGAGAGCGAGTCGCAGAACTGCTTCGTCGACATGCCGGCATCCGTCTCCACATCGAGCATCGGGATGAGATCCTGCTCTGCCGGCAGACATTGGGCCTTGAAATTATGCATTTGCAGACTCAGGTTCGATTTCGGACGGAAGAAATGATAGCTGCCCACCTTCAGGTCATGGCTGTGAGCCAGCTCAATATTGCGCAGGTAGAGCGGGTCCTGATTGTCGCTGCCCTCCGTACATTTCAGGTAGACATAAGCCATGTTGGTGTCGTCGCCCACGGCATTCCAGAACACCTCGTTCTGATAGTGGCTCACGTCGATGCCGTGCACATGCGAGCAGGTGTCCTCGCAGGCATGAAACGGGTCGGCATCATGCTGAGTCAGCTTCACGGGCTTGGGTGCCACCTTCACGGCACGTCGTGGCGTAGCACGTTTGCGAGTGGTTTTCTTCGGACGTGGTGTAGCGGCGCCGACAATGCCCGCCACCATGCATAGTAAGAGGAATATAGCGATTCTTTTCATGTCAGGTTTGTTCTATTGAAATGCAAAGGTACAAAATAATTGTGAATTGATAGCGGTGTATTAAGAAATATTTCGTACCTTTGCAGAAAATTTAAAGAAACGATGAAACATTTACTTCCCATACTGGCAGCCCTCCTGCTGCTCACAGCCTGCCATAAGGACAAAAACGATAAGGAAGAGAAGGTGGCGACGCAAAGCGTACTGGTGTATATCGCCGGCGACAACAACCTCTCCAGCTTTACCAGCAGCGACATCAGGCAAATGATGGAAGGCAGCAAGGAACTGACCGACGACAACAACCTCCTACTCTTTATCGACCAGAAGGGCAAGTTGCCCTATCTGATGAAAGTGGAAAAGGGCGACACCCTGCGCATACACACCTACCCCGACGAGATGCTGTCGTCCGACCCTGCCACGCTCAGGGAAGCCCTCCAATGGATGACGTCCAACTACAAAGCCCGCCAGTATGGTCTCATTCTCTGGGGACATGCCGACGGATGGACGGTATGGGACCCCAGCGCCGACAGTCGCCTCGTGCCCGACGCCAGTAGCGACGAAAGCCGTCCGCGCCGTGCCTACGGCCTGGACAACGGCAGCAAGACGGAATGGATGAATATCTCGGATATGGCCACGACGCTTGAGAGTGTCTTCACGGATGCTCCCCTGCGCTTCATCTTCGCCGACTGCTGCTGCTTCCAATGCGTGGAGTCGGCCTATGAGCTGCGCCATAGTGCCCAGTACATCATCGCCTCGCCTGCCGAGATTCCTGGCGAGGGAGCCCCCTACCAGACGGTCATCCCCGCCCTCTTCAGCCAGCGCGACGACTTCTGCCAGCTGGCCATCGATGCCTACTACGAGCAGGTGTCGGGAGGCTACCAGGAACCGATGACCGCCATCAGGACCAGCGAGATGGAGAATCTGGCACAGGCCACACGCACGGCACTCGCCCAGACCTTCCAGCCGCTTACCGCCGAGGGCGCGGAATATCCCGACGTCAAGCGCCTCATCTATTTCTACGACCAGACGCTCTTCGACATGAACGACTTCCTGCTCCGCCACGCCAGCAGCGACGTCTATACCCAATGGCATGCAGCTTTCAATCGAGCAGTAGTCTATCGCACCTGGGTCGATGCCTGGATGGCCAATCATGTCTACTACCTGGGATACTTCGGCTCACATCTCTTCCGCGACTTCGACGTCACGGACGAGCGCTATGGTGGCGTGAGCATGTTCGTGCCGCAGGATCCTGCGTCAGTACCCTACGACTTCAGAAAGAATGTCACCAGTCAGAATGCCCGCATCAACCGCATGCAATGGTACAAGGCTGCCGGTCTTGATGCGCTAGGATGGTGTAGGTAAGGACGTAGTCGTCGGTAAACTCATACCCTACTTCGACTATCGCAGCCCCGACTTCGGCCGCCTCAGCTGCCTTCTCTGCGGGGGTCTGCCCTGCCGTCGCAGCCAGTCTTTTCAGGTTCTCCACCAAAAGGGTGGCACCATCCACGCTTTTCACTCGCATATCAAAGAAGTGCAGGTTTTCCTCCGAGAAAAGCTTGTAGACGGCTTCCTTCGCCGACCATATCAGCAACTGCCGTTCGATGCTGTCTGCCTGCTCGTCAGGACGGATAAAGCGCGAGGCTATGCCTGCCACGCGGTCCGTGCGCCGCTCGATGTCGAGCCCCACCTGCTCTTCGTCCGACAGCAGGATGGCAGCATAGCCATGAGTATGGCTCACGCTGATGCGCCAGTCGTGAAGGGCCTGAGGCCCCTCCTCAGTCATGACAGAAACGAATGGTTTTCCCGACTCCTGATGACCCACGAAATAGTCACGGCCATCATCCATCATCACGTTCAGCAGTCGCTTCACGGCCTCCCGCTCGCGCTCCCTGGGCTTGCCTGCGAAAGGTTCGTCCATGCGCCAGAGCCCCAGCCGGGTGTGCCTTGACAACTGCCGGACCTCAATCAGCGACATGATCCTCCTTGCTTTCCACTACCTTGATCTTTGAGATGCGATGTCCGTCGAGCTCAACGATCTCAAACTTGAAGTTCTTGTATTCCAGGCGCTCGTGAGTCTGCGGGATGTCGCCCTTCAGCTCCAACATCAGGCCTGCAAGCGTGTCGGCATCGCCTTCCACCTCCTCGAATGTCTCGTCGTCGATGTTCATGATGCGGTAGAAGTCGGTCAGAAGTGTCTTGCCCTCAAAGATATAAGTATTGGCATTGACGCGCACATAGTTCTTCTCCTCCTCGTCGTACTCGTCGTTGATCTCGCCCACGATCTCCTCCAGGATATCCTCAAGGGTCACGATGCCGCTGGTGCCTCCGAACTCATCGACCACGATGGCGATATGCACCTTGTTCTCCTGGAAGTCACGCAGCAGGTCGTCGATTTTCTTCGTCTCAGGCACGAAGTATGGCGGACGAATGAGCGACTGCCAACGGAACGAGGCGGGCTTCGTCAGGTGGGGCAGCAGATCCTTGATATAGAGTATACCGCGGATGTTGTCGATGGAATCCTGATAGACAGGTATGCGCGAATAGTTGTTCTCCACGATGCAACGGATGACCTCGGAGAAGGGCGAGTGGAAGTCGAGGTCGACCACATCCTGGCGGCTGGTCATCACCTCCTTGGCCGTCTCGTCGCCGAAGCGCACGATGCCCTCGAGCATGTTCTGCTCGTCCTTAATATCCTCTTTGTCAGTCAGTTCGAGCGCCTGCTCCAGATCGTCCACACTCAGCACGTGGTTCTCGCGTTGCACCACCTTGCCCGCCAGGATGCCCGAGCGAATGAGCACCCACGACAGGGGCTTGAACAGGCGGCTGAGCGCAGTAATAGCCGGCGCAAACCTCCTGCACACGGCCAGGGCATGCTGTCCGCAATATACTTTCGGGATGATCTCGCCGAAGAGAAGGAGGAGGAACGTGAGCAATACCGTGACCACCACGAACTGCAGCCACACGGCCTTGCCGAAGCTGATGACGTGGGCGAAGAAATAGTTGCAGAGCATGATGATCGTCACGTTCACCAGGTTGTTGGTGATGAGGATCGTGGCCAACGTGCGCTCCGAGTTGTCACGCAGGCGCTGTATCTTGCCGTCGACCGAGTTCTTGTCCTCGTCCAGATCGTTCAGGTCCGACGGCGAAAGCGAGAAGAATGCAATCTCCGAGCCTGAGGCGAAGCCCGAGACGAGGAGTAGCAGTAAGGCTAAGACAATAGAGAATATCGCACCCGCCGTTGGGGTGAGCAGTTGTACCTCGCTGAAGAGTTGTTGAAGATAGTCGTCCATTTCTGTCGGTTACGTGGTGGCTGGCTCAGCAGGCTGGGCAGGACGCGGAGTGAGCAGCTCTATATTGTCAGCCCAAATCTCCGTATAGTATTGTCGTCTGCCCTGCTTGTCGTCGTACGTTGCATAGTGGATGCGGCCCTCGATGAAAAGCCTGTCACCTTTATGCACATAGCGCTCCACAAATTCAGCTTGCTTATTCCATATAAGTACCGTATGCCATTCCGTACGATCAGGGACTCGGGTACCATTCTGCAGCGTATAGCCACGTTCGGTAGTAGCAAAAGTGAAACGGGCCACAGCCTGTCCCTGGTCCACATATCTGACCTCGGGATCCTTGCCTACGTTGCCTACCAGCATCACCTTGTTCATCTCAGAATACTATTGTTTGGCACCACCCAGATAGCGATACTTGAAGTTCTTGCCCTTGGCCGAAGGGAACTGGCTGCGCTCATCCACGCGCGAGCGAAGGTGCTCCACGATGCGGTTGTAGCAGTCGATGGGCGATGCTGCCTTCACCTGAGCCACGAAATGGGTGTCGCGATACTGGAACTTACCCGTGCCAGGCACCATCAGCACACGCTTGAAGTCGATAGCGCCCTCATACCAGCCGAAATGCTCCTCGTTGAGCTTCAGCACAGTCAGCGAAGCACGGTCCTTGGCTGCCGAGCCGGCATCATCCTTATGGCTGCGCACGGCCTTCTTGTCCTTGAAGTCCTGCATCGTGGCAGCATCGGTCTTAATAATAATAAAGTACACGCGTGGACGAATCTTATAACGCTTGGGATAGTAAACGTCGCTGGCGGCATACTCGCGCACGTCCTGCTCCAAGACCGGATTCATGCCTATCTCTTCAATCTGGCTCAAAAAAGCAATAGCATCGTCAACATTCTTGACGAGCGTCTCTTTATCAAAATACCTTAGATATAGATTCATTTGAAAGATTGTTTTCCTAAAAAATGAAAAAAGAGCGGAAAACGGGACTCGGACCCGCGACCCCAACCTTGGCAAGGTTGTGCTCTACCAACTGAGCTATTTCCGCAATAAAAAACTACAAGATTGTGATGGTGAAGAGGAGGAGACTCGAACTCCCACGTCGCAATTGACACTACCCCCTCAAAGTAGCGCGTCTACCAATTCCGCCACCTCTCCAACAATTCAGTCATCACAGCAAAAAAAGAGTGCCCAGAACAGGACTCGAACCTGCACGCCTCGCGGCA
>JAEEGK010006511.1_pt1 | contig 28120 bp, 32 predicted proteins | sample 8958771 | NCBI WGS metagenome assembly JAEEGK01 (sample SAMN16246547, study PRJNA631951) | gut metagenome | biome: gut microbiome; feature: rumen; material: SC-attached | host: Bos | place: Iran: Karaj | collected 2018-10 | reverse complement strand
ACCTGCCCCCGCTGAACTCTTCCCCGAAGAACCCGCCCCCGCCCCACAGCCCAAACGCTCGCTCAACGACCTGCTCGGGAAAGAGGACAACTCTTTAGCCTCCCAATTCCAGCACTCCCACATTGATGACTTGTCAAAGGCTATCTCATTGAATGATAAATTTTTATATATCAAAGAACTTTTCAAAGGAAAAGGCGAAGATTTTAGCAAGGCCATCCAAAAGCTGAATGTCTGCCCCAACATCGACGAGGCATTCCAAACTATCGATATGCTGAAAAAATACTACGCGTGGGATACTGACTCTTCGGCTTACCTGGCACTTTGCGACCTGGTGCGGAGAAAATTCGTGTAACCCAATTTTAGCAATATGAATAGAATCATCGGTTTGGTTTTCGGCGTGCTGTTGCTGGCATTTTCGGCAGCTGATGTTATGGCGCAGTCGGATGTGGAGAATGTGCCGCTGCCGAAAAGTCTCATGGCGCGCGACAACAGTCCCCTCGCCGAACGGAAGGTGAAGTTTGTGGTCGGCGGCAACGTGGGCTTCGGCGTAAGTTATTCGCAACTCAACATGCAGCTGTCGCCCCATTTCGGCATCTGCCCCGGCATCGACTTCATCTGCATCGGTATCGGCGGCACCTACCACCTCAACTACTATAAGAGTTACGACGGGGTGAAGAATTTCACCCACATCTTCGGGGCACGCGCCTTTATAGAAGGCTACGCTTGGGACCGACTGATCATCCATGCCGAGTACGAGTGGCTTAGTTTCCCGGGCGGCGTTGAGGGCCGACAAAACACCAACGGCGTGCTCGTGGGCGCAGGCTACAAGCAGAAACTCTCCGACCATTTCTCCGTTTACGGACTTTTCCTCTTCCCCGTTTACGACGAACTCAACGTCTATTCCATCATGGAAATCAAGGTGGGCGTGAATTATAAATTCTAAATAAAATGCCATCTATCAAACAGTTGCTATCATCGCGCCTGCTGCGCTCCTCGCAAGGAAGCCAAAGCCGCCCCATCGTGCGACTCTCCATCGCGGGCATTGCCATCTGTTTGATTGTGGTGATTTTAGCCGTCTCCATCTCCACAGGCTACCGCCAAGTGATTGAGCAAAAGGTGATTGACATGGGTTCCCATATCCGCATCACCTATTACGATAAAGATTATGAGAACAACCCCAGTTACGACGTTCGCCCCATCACGAAAGATGCCAGTCTGCTGAAAGAGCTGCAACAAAACCCCGACATCGCCCATATTCAGTTTGCGGCCACCAAGTGCGGCGTGCTGAAAAGCGATGAGCAGGTGGAGGGCATCATCCTCAAAGGCGTGGATGCCACCTTCGACTGGAAGGCTTTCCAAGGCAACATGGTGGCTGGCAGGCCGTTAGAACTGTCGGGCGACACCACCACCAAGGGTCTATTGGTGTCGAAAAGCATCGCCGACCGTCTCCAACTCAAGGTGGGCGACAAGGTTTTCGGCTATTTCTGGAACGAGGGGAAGAAGTTCGACCGCGCCTTTCGCGTCAGCGGCATCTATAGCACCGGAATGCCCGAATACGACGACCATTTCGTCATCGGCGACCTCCGCCATGTGCAGAAAATCAACGGCTGGAGCCCCGATCAGGTGGGCTGTATGGAAATCCTCATCAACGATTACGACCAACTCGATGAGGTGGGCGAGTACGTTCACCAGCATATCGGTCCCTACCTGCAGGCGCATACCATCCGGCAGCTGTATCCTGCCATCTTCAGCTGGACCGACCTGTTCGATACCAACGTGATGGTGCTGCTCACCATCACCCTCATCATCTGCATGATCACCCTCATCTCCACCTTCTTCATCATCATTTTAGAGCGCACGCCCACCATCGGCATCCTCAAAACTATGGGCATGACCACCGCCGACGTACGGGGCGTGTTTGTGCGGTTAGGCCTTCGCCTGATTGTGGTTGGGATGCTCATCGGGAATGTAGTGGGAATTGGTATTTGTTTATTACAGAAATATTTACACATCATCAAATTGGATGAACACTCCTACTACGTGCCCTACGTGCCCATCTCCTTCAACTGGATTTTCCTCGCAGCCGTCAACCTCGTGCTGCTGCTGATCTGTCTGCTGGTACTGCTGATTCCCGCCACCTTCGTCTCGAAGCGCATCACCCCCGTGAATGCCATCCGGTTTGAGTAATCCCCCTTTACCATGATAAAAAGAACTCTCTCCATCCTCATCCTGCTGCTTGCGGCCATCATTGCTCAGGCCCAGGATTATGGCAATATCCAATATTTCGACCAGATTTATGACCATGACATCACGAGCGTGCAGCTCTATAGCGGTGTCTATCAGATGGGATTCCCCATCTTCACCTTGAAAAGCGGCGAGCAGCTCACCCTCGCGTTCGACGACTTGCAGGGCGAAGGGCGCTACTTCAAATATACCTTCATCCACTGTTCACACGACTGGAAGCCCGATGGCATGAATCAGATTGAGTATCTTGATGGTTTTCAGGAAGATGAGATAACCGACTACAGTTATTCGCTGAATACCTTGCAGAATTATGTCCACTACCGCCTCCAGTTTCCGGGCGACATGATGCGCATCACGCGGTCGGGCAACTATATATTATATGTGTATGAAGACGAACCTGATCACCCGGTGCTGACGCGCCGCTTCATGGTGATTGAGCCGTTGCAGGCGGGCATCTCCGCCACGGTGCATCGCGCCTCCGACGTGAACGTGATGCACGAAAAGCAGGAGGTGGACTTTGTGGCCAACACCGGCAGCTGGGTAGTGCGCAACCCTGCACAGCACCTCCATGCCACCATCTTACAGAACGGACGTTGGGACAACGCCATCATGGGGCTGCGCTACCGCGCTGGCAAGCCGGGCGAGTACAGCTTCGACTATGACGACAACAGCAACGTGTTCAACGGCGGCTCCGAGTTCCGCGCCTTCGACCTGAAAAGTCTGAAATACAACGGCACCCGCATCGTGTCGTGCGGACTGGAGCGAGGCCGCAACGTGGCCTACGTGGTGGAGGATATGGCCCGTCCCTTCGGTCCCTACGTGTCGGGCACCACCGCCGCCGGCAAGTGTTTCTACAAGACCGAGGATTTCGACGGCGAGAACCGCGAGGAGTATGTCCACACCTTCTTCACCCTCCGCTCCGACTACTCGTTGGAGGGCGGCAAGGTATATGTGTACGGCCAGCTCACCGACTGGCGCATCGTGCCGGAGGCCGAGATGAAATACAACCCCGCCATCCAGTCGTGGGAAACCTGTCTCTACCTCAAACAAGGATTCTACAACTATCAGTACGTGTTTGTACCCACCGGAAAAACGGAAATCGACGAGACCTACATCGAGGGCAACCACTGGGAAACCGGCAACGAGTACGTCATTCTGCTTTATCTGCTGGACGAAGGCGGCGCGTACGACCGACTTATCGGCTACAAGTCGCTGAAGGTGGAGTAACACTCTCGCAGCGAATCAGCACGTGGCGACCATCGGCCACCGTGGTGCCCAACAGGGTGACCTCTCCCCCATCGTTTAATTTCAGTTTGCGCCGCAACTCCTCCGCCTTGAGGGGAAAATTGCGCGTGGTGATGCAGGCTTGCGTCACGCCTTCCAGCCCCTCTTTCAGCTCCCGCTTCCCCATTCCAAACACACTCTGCACGGCAAAGATGCGCCCAAAATAATCTGGATGCAATTCTGGAGAGGTATATAAATGACTGTTATAATGCAATTTGCGAAGATCATACCGCACGGCTAACACATCCATCAGGCCCGATTTCATCACCGTGGGATGGGGCTCGTACAGGTAGGTCTCCACACTTTCGGCCAGCACAGGCTTGTTGTTTTGTTGTTCTGTGGGATGAAAGATGATGCTGCGACTCGGCTCTGCCAGTTCGGCACACACAACATCGGGAGTTTCAGCCGGCTGGTCGAAGCGCACCTCCGCCAGCACCTCCTTCACCTCGTGGTGTACCGACACGATATGGAGGGCAGTGATGCCGGGCAGCTGGCGCTGCAGCAGCGTGAGGTCGATGAGGGGCGACAGTTTCACGAGCAGATGTTGGGTTTTGGCGCGCAGCAAGGGCAGCAGCTGCAGCAGGTCAGGCTCGCAATCCTCGAGGCGGAACACCTTCTGTCCGGCCTTACGGCGGGCGGGGTCGAGGTAGATGTGGTCGGCGGGCGGCAGGGCGGACAGCAACTCCGTGGAGTCACCACAAACCACTTCAATGTTGCGAAGGCCGAGGAGGGGGAAGTTGTGGCGGGCGACATCGGCCACCTCGGGCTGACGCTCAATGAAGGTGACAGCGGTGCAGCGGCGGGCGAGGGCGGCGGCGTCCACGCCCATCCCGCCGGTCATGTCGATCAAGGAGCCGCCGTGCGCGAGGGCCGCCTTGTAGCCGGCAGTCAGCTCCGACGAGCACTGCTCCACCGACAAGGGGGGCGGAAACAGCAAGTCGAAGTTGCCATACCAGGATGGCAACTTCGACTTGGCTTTCTGTCGCGACTGGATCTGCTGGAGCAGCCAGCGCTTGTCGTAAGGTTCGTGCCAGCGCGACCGGGCCGACAGCGTATAGATGTCGTCATTCAAGTGCTGTCGAATCAGTTCGGCGGCGGTGGTCACTACTCCTCCTTCGGTTTTTCGTTCATCATCTTGAGCTTGTACTCCAGCTCTTTCACCTCCTGCTTGGCGGCGTCGATCTTCTTCGAGAACTCAGCCTTCAGCAGGTCAGCATTCTTCGAGTTGGCGAAAAAGCCGAGGTTGTTCTCCCAGATGGAGATATCGTTCTTCAGCTGCTCCAACTTGTTCATCAAGAAGCGTTTTTCCTTGTCGAGCAAACGGTCGGCGTTGGGGTCGCTGAGAATGTTGTTGATGCGGCTGCGGTAGTTGTCGCGCTTGCGGTCTTCCGCGCTGATCTTGAGGTCGGCGAAACGCTGGTCGAGGGCTTCACGGTAGGCGGCATAGATGCGGTCTTTTTCTTTCTTCGGAACGAAACCAATCTCTGTCCATTCGCGCTGGTAAGCCTTGATGGCCTCGAGGTTTTCGTTGCGGTCGGCACCGAAAGCGTGGTTTTTCAAACGCTCGATAAGCTCTTCTTTCTTCTTAAGATTTTCAGCCTCAATTTCTTGTGCATTATTGAAATAGTTGGATTTGGCTTCGAAGAACTGGTCGCAGGCGGTGCGGAAGCGTTTCCAGATGGCTTCGGAGTGCTTGCGTGAGGTGGCGCCAATCTCTTTCCACTCTTTCTGGAGCTGCAGAATCTCGTCGGTGGCGGCGCGCCAGTCGGTGCGCTTGGCGATGGCCTCGGCGCGGATGGCGAGGTTCACCTTCATGTTGTAGTTGGTCTGCTGCTCGTCTTTAATCTTGCCGAAGAACTCTTTTTTCTTCTCGAAGAATTTGTCGAGCGTGCCTTTGAAGCGGTTCCAAATCTCTTCGTTTACTTTTGGCGGGGCGGCGCCGAGGGTCTTCCACACCTTCAGCAGCTCGGTGAGCTGGTCGCTGATGGCGTTGAACTCCTTGGCGTTGTTGGCGGGCTGGGCGGTAAACTCTTCAGCCTTTTCACACAACACCACCTTCGCATTGTAATTGTTCTGCTGCTCGGCATAAATCTGCTCGTAATGTTCGCGACGACGCTGGTTGATCTGGTCGGAAGCATTCTTGAAACGCTCCCAGAGCTCCTCTTTCTTATCTTCCGGCACGGGACCAATCTCTTTCCACTTTTCGTGGAGGTCTTGTAATTCTTTAAATGATTGTTTAACAGAATCTTGCAAAAGCAGCGACTCAGCCTGCTCGCAGAGTTTGATTTTCTGTTCGAGGTTTTTCTTCAGGTCGAGATCTTTGAGTTCGCGGTTGATACGGAGGATGTCGAAGAATTTCTCCACATAGAAATGATAGTTCTGCCAGAGGTTGTTCGACTCGTTCTGAGGAACAGGACCCACATTTTTCCACTTCTCTTGCAGTTCTTTGAAGCTGTCGTTGAGCTCTTTCAAATTCTTCGGGGTGGCCTCGTTCTCTTCGAGCAGTTTGCGAAGGTCATCAATAATGCCGTTCTTGGTTTCGAGGTTGCGCTGTTTTTCAGCCTCGATATTCTCTAAAAATTTGTTCTTATTATTTTTGAAAATCTGAAGGGCGTTGTCGAATTTGCGTTCGATGTCGCTTTTCTCAGGTTCGAAATTCTCTTTTTGTCCGCCTTCAGCGAGGAATTGTTCCAGTTTCTGGTTTCTCTCTTCTTTCAGCAGGGCGATGATTTTGGAGCGGAGCACCCCCACGCGTTGTTTGACGCGGTTGTAGTCGGGGTCGGCGGCCACGCGGTGCAGTTCTTCCACTGCATCTTCTAACGAAAGCTGCGCATACTCGGCTTCAATCTGCTCGACTGATTCTTCCGGCGTGTCGGTCTCCTCGTCGGTTTCGGGTTCCGCATTGGCGTTTTCAATCTCGTCCATGATGGCCTGTGCGCCAGCGGGCTCGGCAGGTTCATTTTCCTGTGCCGGAGCGGGCTCGACGGCCACGGACTCCTGCACGGGTTCGGCCTCTACGGGAGCTTGTGCTGGCTCCTCGGCTAGGACTTCAGCGGCGGGTTGAGCCGTTTCTTCGGGGGCAACAGCCGGCTCAGACTGCTGTTCCGTAGTTTCTTCAATTACATTTTCTTGCGCCGTTTCTTCGGCAACAGGAGTCGCATTAGAAATCTGATTTTCATCATTTTCCGTGCGGAGAAGGTCTTGTTCTTGCATAATTTTTTAAGAATTGAAATGAATAAAATTGGTTGTTACAAATGAGCGGCAAAAATACGGCATTTTTGCCAATAATCTGCGATTAATTTTTCTTGAATAAAGAGATGGTGGAAACGATGGGATAGTGGTCGGAGATGCCCATCTCTTTTCCCACAGTATAGCCGTATGAAAGGTAGCAAGGAGAGTGCAAGATATAATCGATGCGGTAGTTGGGCATGGAGCTGCCGTGGTAGGTCACGCCGCGACCTTTGCCGCTCTTGCGGAAACTGTCGTCGAGATGACGGGCAACAGTGTTGTAGCAGTAGCCGGCCGGCGTGTCGTTGAAGTCGCCGCACACGATAACCGGATGGGGACACACATCGATGTGACTGCGCAACGAGTCGGCCTGTGCCTGCCGGATGGCAGCAGCATCGGCCACCTTGCGGTACAGCTTCTTCGCATTTTTCTCGAACATCGGATCCTGCCCCGCATTGGTCGTGAGCTGCTTGCTGATGGCATAGTCCGTGGCCGTCATGTGAATCGACGACAAGTGCGCATTATACACCCGCACCGTGTCCTCGCGGAACTTGATGTCGGCATAGATGATCGCATTCGAACTCTCATCGTCCAGCACCGGACCCGCATCCACAATCTTGTACTTGCTGAAAATCGCCACCCCGAAGTAATATTTGCTCTGCGAAGTGTCGGTGAAATAGAGGTAACAATGCTGCGGCGTCTCCTCAATATTCATGAGCGCCAGCACCTGATCCTTCGTATGGAAATTCAAGGTCTCGCTCTTGTCCCAAAAGAACTCCTGGAAACAAGCGATATCAGGATTCACGCCCTGCAAATAACTGATAATTTCCTGCAAATCGGCACGCCGCCGCCCCATGTCGCTGTCCTGATACAACCCGAACAAATTGGCATTGTAACTCAGCACTTTGATGGAGTTGGGACAGTTTTCAGGGACATCCGCACCACGAAATTGGAAATGCTTATCTATTGTATTGATATTCAAAAGAATAAAAGCAATAGAAATCAAACAAAACCGATAGTCAATAAACAGCCAAGCGATTACAAAAGCGATATTGATCAGCAGCAGGTAGGGAAAGCCTAAGCCACAGAACACCACCAGCCGCGAGATGGAGGGATGCACCAAGCCCGCCAACCACGAAAGAAGCAATAACAATGCAGCTATTATGTTGAGTGACAACACAATCCAAAAGAAAACCTTTTTAACTAACTCTTTCTGTGCCATAGGGAATATCTGTTGGGAATCAATGCTTTTTGTAATGATAAAGAAAATCCTTTTCCTCTTTCGACAAGGCTCCATAGCCATCTTTGGCGATTTTTGCGAGGATTTCTTCCACCCGCTTCTCATCGTTGTTGTCATGTACAGAGGTGCTGGGAGTGGATGGAGCCGACTGCTGTGCGTCTGCCGCCGCTTGATACGAAGTGTAGTATTTCTGCTTCTTCTGTTTGGCTTTAGGTGCGAACCATTTCTTTCCCTTCGAAAGACAAACACCGACAGCCGCCCCATACATGGCTCCTCCCATGTAACAAAAATACTCGCCTACATGCTTGAGGTCGCTGTCGAGAGAGGGAATTACCATGAGTCCAATCAGAATCAACGCCACCCATTTCAGACGAATGGTCTTGAAGAACAGCATGCGAACGGGGTGATTGGGCTGATAGAGGGTAACCGCCAGCAAAACTGCCAACACTGCCGCCGAAGAGCCAAAGCAGTATGCGTGGGTAGAAATGTGATGGAAGGCTGGGAAAATATTGTAGGCCAATTGGAATACCAGATTCCCGCATACGCCTCCCACCAAGTAATGAACCAGCAAGCTCTTCCCACTCTTGTACTGCGAATAAATGCTTCCTGCCAGCCACAGCACCAGCACGTTGAAAAGCAACTGCCAAAAATTGTGGTGCAGAAACAAACTGGTGACCACCGACCATGGGTGAATGAGGGTTGTTCTGAAGTTGGCAGGGTAGGCCAAGTACTCATAAAAGAGGGGTTTGAGCCGCAAACCGCCATTAAACAGTAAGGTGCTGAGAAAAACCGCCAAATCGGTGACGGTGAGGGTGATCCACACACCGACGTTGAGGAGAATGAGAATGCTCAACGCACTTCTGGAACGAAAAAACTGTCGGAAACTCTGTCGCCAGTTGGGGAAAGCGCCTTCGGGTACGTTATACATAAAGCACTAATTAATAGGGATAATCGTAAAAAGTATCTCTCCTCCGGTCTCTCTTTCTCCATAACAGAATCAACAGCAAACCGAAGAGCATACCCCCGAGGTGGGCGATATGGGCAATGCCATCGCTGGAAGCGAAGATGCAATATAAAACTTCGATTCCGCCATAAATAATCACAAACCATTTAGCTTTCACAGGGATAAGGAAATAGATATAGATGAGCGAGTTGGGGAACAACATGCCGAAAGCCAACAGCAATCCGTACACCGCTCCCGAAGCACCGACCAAGGTCATCTTGTTTATGAATTCATCCACCAAGTATATTTCCTCCACATGGGTTTTAGGATTTGGAACTCTCACACCAGAAAAGTCCTGAAGGCGCATAATGTAAGTAATATCAATGTATTGCCACAATTCATACACCAGTGCCGCTCCTATGCCAGCGACGAAGTAAAAGATGATGAACCGCTTGGTGCCCCAATAGTTCTCGACGGCGGCACCGAACATCCACAGGGCGAACATGTTGAAGAACAAGTGTCCGAAATTGCCGTGCATGAACATATAGGTCACCGGCTGCCAGAACGCAAAACCGGAAGCTTGGAAATAGTGCAATCCCAACCAATTGCTCAGATCAATCCCTTTAAAACCGAGCACCACATCGGCCAAGAAAAAAAGCGCATTGATAATCAGTAAATTCTTAACCACTGGCGGAAGAATCTGAAATTCTCCCATCCGTACTTCATTTCCCATAGACTATTTTTGAATTGAGGGTGCAAAATTACGTGATTTTCTTGAAATAATGGAGTAAGAATAAAAGATTTTGCGTACTTTTGCAGCCTAATTTGTCAAAGAATATGATTAGCAGAAGGTATTTGAGAATCAAGGTGATGCAAGCCATCTATGCCCATCAGGCCAACCCCGATGTGGATATGTATATGGGTGAAAAGCAACTGGAAGACTCTATCCGGCAGTGCGAAGTGCTCTCCGTATATTTCTACTCCATCTTCCCTGAAATCAAACATTATATCGAAACCAAGCAGGAAGACCGCAAAAACAAGATTTTCCCCACTGAGGAAGACCTGAACCCCAACACCCGCTTCGTGGACAACCGCGTGATTGCCCAGATGGAAGCCTCCGAGCAACTCAACCGCCGCTGGCGCGCCCTCAAAATCAACTGGGTAGAGAATAAAGAATTGATCATCAACCTTTTCAACCAGATTGAAGCCCTGCCCGAATATCAGGCATACATGAGCGCCCCCGACAGCAGCTATAAAGCCGACAAAGAACTCATTCTCACCATCTTAGAAAAAATATTCGCCGAAAGCGAACTGCTCCATTGGTATTTTGAAGAGAAGTTTGTGCATTGGTTCGATGACTACAACGACGCACTGCTGCAGGTGTACCAGGGCATCAGTTTCTGGAAAGCCTCCCAAGAGCAGGTGAAGATGTCGCCGCTCTATAAAGACGAAACGGAAGATGTGCTTTTCTTCAAAAATCTTTATAAACTCACCATCAAGAACGACGGCGAATACGAGAGCATGATTGAGGCCAACCTCAAGAACTGGGAGAGCGACCGCATCATCGAAACCGACATGATCCTGATGAAGATGGCCATCTGCGAACTGATGGAGTTCCCCAGCATCCCCACCAAAGTCACCATCAACGAATACATCGAGATTGCCCGCTCGTACGGTTCCGAAAAGAGCGGACTGTTTATCAACGGCTTGGTGGACAAAATCGCCCGCGAGTTGCGCGAGGAGGGACGGCTCAACAAACAAGGAAGAGGCCTTCTGGATCGCAGTTTGAATTAGTAAATTATTAATAATGAAAAAGATAAAGATAGTTTTAGGTGTTGTAATGCTGCTCGCAGCCACCTGCTTGTCGGGGTGCAGAGAGAGCGAGAACCCTTCGGTGGTCAACATCCCCGCTACTGCCGACACCAAGAGCGGACAGACCTCCAAGGAAGACCCCAACGGTCCGAAAATCAAGTTCGACCACACCTCATACGACTTCGGCACGGTGATGCAGGGCGAGAAACTCACCCACACCTTCACCTTCACCAACACAGGCAAGTCGGTCCTGGTGATTTCATCCACCAGCGCCTCGTGCGGCTGCACCACCTCCACCCCACCCCGCGCTCCCATCAAGCCCGGCGAGAAAGGCAAGATCGATGTCACCTTCGACTCCAAAACCAAGATGGGCGATGTGGAAAACAAGGTGCGCGTGGCCTCCAACGCCTATCCGTCGCCCGCCGTACTCACCGTTAAAGCACACGTTATCAAACAGTAAATCTTTTTATCAACCATAAATTTTTATTATTATGAATCTTCTTCTTATCTTATTGCAACAGCAAGCTTCTCAAGGACAGGGCGGCTTTAAGTCATGGGGGCCCTCCGTCATTATGATTGTGCTGCTCATCGTCATTTTCTATTTCTTCATGATTCGTCCGCAGAAAAAGCAGCGTGAAAAACTGCAGGCTGCCCGCGACGCCCTCACCAAAGGCGACAAAGTGGTGACCGCCGGTGGTATTCACGGCAAGATTGTGGAAATCCGCGACCAGACCTTCGTCATCGCCGTGGAAGACAACACCCATATCGAAGTGGAGAAGTCGGCCATCACCTTCAACGAGGCCGCCCTTAAATAATGTGCGATGAAAACCGCTGAACAGATCCGACAAGAAATCACCAACGAGCAGGGGCATCTGAAGATGCCCCCGTTGGCTTTCATTCTCTGTTTGGCCATCAGCGCGATGCTGTGGGTTTTTGTGACCCTCTCGCGCGAATACACCGTCACGTACGATTACAAGGTGAACTGCATCGAACTGCCGGCCGGCAAAAACAAGGCCAACGTCTCCACGGGCGACGCCAGCACCGACCTGCGCCTCACCTTCAAGGCCAAAGGGTTCGCCCTGCTCAACCCCGCCTTCCGCGAGTCGAACCGCACCATCGACCTGTCGGTCGAACAACTGGTGAAACACAAGGGCGAGAAACTGAACAGCTACCAGTTCACCCAGACAGAACTTACCGACTACCTGAAAGAGTCGGGCACCTTTGGCGAGGAGTTCGTGAAGGTGGAATCCCCCTCCATGACGGTTTATCTCTCCAAATAGAGGAGGGAAAGTCTGTAATGACAATATTATAATAAAGGGCGACCGTTTGGCCGCCCTTCGTTTTATGCCTCCACCTTCACAATGTGGTAGTTCTTCTTGCCTTTCTGCAAGAGGATGTACTTGCCATTGATGAGGCATCCGGCGTCGGCCACAAACTGGTCGTTGACTTTGTTCTTATTGACCGAGATACCGTTGCCTTTCAGCTCGCGGCGAGCCTCGCCTTTGCTGGCGAGCATCTGCGTGTGGTCGGTGAGCAGATCCACGATGCTGATGCCGGTGTTGAGGGTTTCGCGCGACAGGGTGGTCTGCGGCACGCCGTCGAAGATAGAGAGGAACATCTCTTCAGGCAGGGCCGACAGGCTCTCGGCAGTACCCTTGCCGAACAGAATTTCCGATGCGCTTACCGAAGCATTATAGTCGGCTTCGGAATGTACGCGAATGGTAAGGTCTTTCGCCAAGGCCTTCTGCAGCACGCGGAGGTGCGGTGCGGCCTCGTGTTCCTTCTCCATCGCCTCAATCTCCTCTTTGCTGAAGAGGGTGAAGATGCGGATATATTTCTTGCTGTCCTCGTCGCTGCAGTTGAGCCAGAACTGGTAAAAGTCGTACGGGGAGGTCTTGGCGGGATCGAGCCAGATGTTGCCCTTTTCGGTCTTGCCGAACTTGCCGCCGTCGGCCTTGGTGATGAGCGGACAGGTGAGGGCGAAAGCCTCTCCGTTGGTCTTGCGACGAATCAACTCAGTGCCGGTGGTGATGTTGCCCCACTGGTCGGAGCCGCCCATCTGCAGTTTGCAGTTGTAGTTCTGGTTCAGGTACATGAAGTCGTAGCCCTGCACCAGCTGGTACGAAAACTCGGTGAACGACATGCCGTCGCCTTCGCCGTTGAAACGCTTCTTCACCGAATCTTTCGCCATCATATAGTTGACGGTGATATGCTTGCCGATGTCGCGGATGAACTCGAGGAACGAGAATTTGCTCATCCAGTCGTAGTTGTTGACGAGGATGGCGGCGTTGGGTTCCTTGCTGTCGAAATCGAGGAATTTTGCCAATTGTTGTTTGATGCACTCCTGGTTGTGGCGGAGGGTGGCCTCATCGAGCAGGTTGCGTTCCTGCGACTTGCCCGACGGGTCGCCGATCATGCCGGTGGCGCCACCAAGCAGCACGATGGGACGGTGACCGCACTCCTGCAAGTGCTTCAGCATCATCACGCCCACGAGGTGACCGATATGCAACGAGTCGGCCGTCGGGTCAATGCCCACATACGCGGTGGTCATCTCCTTGTTGAGCTGCTCCTCTGTGCCGGGCATCATGTCGTGAATCATGCCTCTCCATTTCAATTCTTCAATGAAATTCATAAGTCTGTGAGTTTAAAGGTGAGAAAAAAAAGCCCCATTTTCATGGGGCTTGAACTTGTGTGAATGCAATCCGCTTAGCGGCCCATTTCAGCACCGGCTTTGAATTTCACAACCTTCTTTGCAGGAATGGTCATGGTAGCACCGGTTTTGGGGTTACGACCCTGTCTTGCACCGCGTTCGGAAACGGAGAAAGTACCGAAACCAACGAGGGAAACTTTACCGCCGTCTTTCAGGGTTTCTGAAGTGGTAGCCATGAAAGCTTCGAGGGCGTTCTTGGCATCAGCTTTTTTCAGGCCAGCTTTTGCAGCGATGGCATCAATCAATTCGCTCTTGTTCATTTGATAAAATTTAAATGGTTAATATATTAACTTTTACAGCGCAAATATAAGAGTATTTTTCATACTTCCGCATTTTTTCCTCAATTTTTATAAAAAAAATATAAATGAGAAAAATGGGATTTTATAAATAATTAATAATCAGATTTATACGAAAATCAATTCGTAGTTTTCGGGATGGAATCCTCTTAAAAAATCGGTAATTTTCAGCCTCGATTTGCCTTGAAATTGGATGGTTTTTGCTGAAATTTTGCCATCTTTAGCATAAATTTGGAAAGAATTGGGTTGTTCTATCTCAATTGTACCCGTTTGTTTTACAGAGTTTAAGGGGATGATTTCAGCCTCGTAAATCTTCACCAGCTCCACCTCGCCTTTCTTGTTGGTGATGCGGGTGCACGCCCCCGGGAAGGGCGAAAGTCCACGAATTTTGTTGAAGATGTCGCGGGCGGGCATATTCCAATCGATGTAAGTATCCTCCTTGAAAATCTTGGGGGCGGGCTTGAGGTCGGCGGTCTCCTCCTGCCGGCGCGTTTGCACCTCCCCGCGTTCGATGAGGTCGAGGGTATGCACGGCCAGCTCGGCACCGCACCGCATCAGCCGGTCGTACAACTCACCAGTGGTCTCATTAGGACCGATCTCCACTTCTGTGGAGTCGATGATGTCGCCCGTGTCAATCTGGTGGTTGAGGAAGAAGGAGGTGACTCCTGTGCGGGTCTCGCCGTTCATGACCGCCCAGTGGATGGGGGCGGCACCGCGGTAGTTGGGCAGCAGCGAGGCATGGATGTTGAATGTGCCAAACGGCGGCATGGCATACACCACCTCCGGCAGCATGCGGAAGGCCACCACCACGAAGATGTCGGCATTCAACGCCCGCAGTTGGGCGAGGAAGTTCTCGTCGCGCAGTTTCTCGGGCTGCAACACCGGCAGCTGGTGCGCGAGGGCATACTCCTTCACCTCCGAAGCCTTCAGCTTGAGGCCGCGGCCGGCAGGCTTGTCGGGAGCCGTCACCACCGCCAGCACCTCATGGTGCGACTGGTGGATGGCCTCCAAGGCACCCACAGCAAACTCGGGAGTCCCCATGAAAACTACTCTCATATTATTTCTTGCTATACATCATTTTATGGGTATGGAGCATCTGCAGACACGATGCTGCGGCCTCCACGCCCTTGTTGCCATGTTTGCCACCTGAGCGGTCGGCGGCCTGCTCGGCGGTGTTGCAGGTCAGCACGCCGAAGATGACCGGCACGGTGTATTCGATGCCCACCTTAGCAATGCCGTTGGCCACCGCCTGCGCGATGAACTCGAAGTGGCGGGTCTCGCCCTGGATGATGCAGCCGAGACAGATGACAGCATCAACATCCTCGTTGGCATCGAGCAGCATGGCGGCTGCACTGGGGAGTTCGAAGCTGCCCGGCACCTCGAAATCGAGGATGTTCTGGCGGGCCACACCGGCCTCCAACAAGGTCTGCATGGCACCTTCTTTCAACGCGCCCGTAACCTCTTGGTTCCACCTACTAACAATAATGCCAATTTTGAAATTGGCATTATTGGTTTTGGGAACGGAAATATCTGAAAGATTTTTTTTCTTATCCATTATTTTCCGGCTTTGATTTTAGCGCGTTCATAATATTTGGCAACGCCCATCTGGTTGTATCTTTCGGGATACTCATTCTGAATCTCCGCATAGTTCTTGAAAGCGCCGTCCCAGTCACCCTCACGCTCGCAGAGCATGCCGAGTTTCCAGAGAGCGATCGGAGCCACGAAGTCGGTCTCGCCCTTGGCGGCCTTCTCGAAATACTTCTTGGCATTGTCCACATCGTCCTGATCGTCGTACAGGTCGCCAATCAGCATCTGGGCTTCGTACCAGAGGTAGTTGTCGCGTTTTTTCATTTTCAGCAAGGTCTCCAGAGCCTCATCTTCCTGACCGAGGTTGAGGTAGCAGAGGGCTGCATAATATTTCAGGCTGAATTTGGCAGCGCGGGCGGTCTTGATGCCGGGATGGTCGTAGCTCTCCATCACAGAGAGGAAGCCTTCGTTTTCGTCATCACCTTCCAAAGCGGCTTTCAGCGTGGCGGTGTCGGTGCTGAGAGTGGAGTTCTGCACGGCCGCTGCAATGCTGGGCTGCGCATTCTGTGAAGCGTCATTGTTCCATTTCGGAGCCAACCACTGGTAATAAACAATGGCCAACAGAATCACAATGATCACTGCAAAGAAAATGATATCGATGATTTTCTTGTTCTTCGCATACCAAGCAGCCAACTTGCCTTTTTCGCCCTGAACAGAGCCTAATTTGTCAGCATTGGTCTGATTTTTTACATTTTCTTTTTCCACGTTACCTTTCAAATCGCCTAATTTTTCGGTATTTGCCATTTTTACTATATTTATAATTTTAAGGCTGCAAATTTACAAGTTTTTTTTCATTGTATAACACCCTAATCAAAATAATTGAAAAAAATAAAGACCTGCGTTTCGGCAGGTCTTTTGGTTGGGCGTGAAGGACTCGAACCTTCAATGACAGGACCAGAATCTGTAGTGTTGCCATTACACCAACGCCCAATAGTTGGTCAAATCAACAGACTGCAAAAATACATCTTTTTTAAATGTTATTCATATTTTTTGAAAAATTATTTTAATTGATTATTTATCAATAATTTATAATAAAATATCACCCCTTAATTAGGGACTTTATGAAAGATTATTTTTCAAATTAGAATTAAAAATCGTACTTTTGCGCCCACAAAAACCGCAAAAATGGATATTGAAGTCGAGATTGCCAACCAAGATTTTACCGATCCGATTGGGGAGGCGTACAATTTGGTTTTAAAGGAGAAGAATGGCGAAAGGTTCGTTCCGGTGGTTATCGGGCGCAATGAGGCCACCTGTATCCTCATGGAGTTGAATCAGATTGCCATCCCTCGGCCCATGCCTTACGATTTGATAATGAGTCTTTTGCAGCATTTCGTTGCGGAAGTGACCGGCGTACGGGTACATCATCTGAAAAAGGGCATTTTTTATGTGCATATCCTGATCACGAATGCCGAGGGGAATTGGGCTTTAGAATCGCGGATTTCCGATGCGGTGGTAATCGCCCTCAAAGCCGGTGTGCCGATCTGTTTTGCAGAGGAGGTTTTTGAGGCCGCCTGCTACACCAAGAGCGGGAAGTTCAAGGGCAAAAGGGTAAAAAAACCTTCGGAACTTTGGGATGATTTGCGCCGCGAGGACGAGGGCGAGGTGGACAGTTTTAAGCTGGACGATGGCGGCAGCGTGCCCTTCGACCTCACCCAAGCCACCACCCAACAGTTGAAACAGCTGCTGCACCAAGCAGAAGAAAACGAGAATTTTGAGTTGGCAGCCGAAGTGGATGAAGAACTTAAACGCAGAGAAGATGGAGAATAATGTCAAACACGAAGGTATTGTTCAATCTATTGAAGGATTGAATGTTACGGTAAAAATGACGGTCAATTCAGCCTGTTCGGGCTGTCACGCCAAGAGCATCTGTGGGGCAGCCGACAGTCGCGACAAGGTGGTGGTGGCGCAGAATGTAAACGGCGCCAAACTCGCCGTCGGCGACACCGTAACCGTAGAAATGCGCCAAACACTCGCCATGAAAGCGGTGGTGATCTGCTACTTAGTGCCCTTCATCATCCTTTTCGCCTCCTTCTGTCTGATGTATATGGTAAGTTCTATCGAGTGGCTGAATGTGCTGGTGGCCCTGTCGCTCACGGCACTGTACTATATTATTTTATGGTTTTTCCGTAAGAAAATCGAAAAGAAGGTCACTTTCGTGGTGACCCCATCCCCCCAGATCTAACCCATGCCTATACCTTTTAAAAGACACACGTTTCCGAATGGGTTGAGACTTCTTGTGCACGAAGACTTCACCTCCCAACTTGCCGCGTGCAACGTGCTGTACCGAGTCGGCTCACGCGATGAGGACCCGCAACAGACCGGTCTCGCCCACCTGATGGAGCATTTCATGTTCTGCAGCTCGAAGCACATCCCCAACTACGACAATCCGTTGCAGAAGGTAGGCGGCATCAACAATGCTTACACCTCGCAGGATCACACGCAGTATTATTTGACCCTCCCAGCCGACAATCTTGAAACCGCCCTGTGGCTCGAGTCGGACCGAATGCTGGAACTCGCCTTCGACCCTGTCGGCCTCGACACGCAGAAACAGGTGGTGATTGAAGAGTTCAAGGAGGTGTCGCTCAACCGTCCCTTCGGCGACCTGTGGAGCGATTTCAGCAATTTTGTCTATCGCAAATATCCCTACAAATGGATGCCCATTGGGAAGAAAATCTCTCACATTGAATCGGTTACCATGGATATCGTACGCGATTTCTATCGCCGATACTATCAGCCCGCCAATGCAATTTTGGTGGTGGGAGGACCTGTTCGCTTCGAGGAGGTGGTGCCTTTGGTGGAAAAGTGGTTCGGAAGCATTCCGTCACGTAAAGCCCCGCACAAGGATTTCCCTCGTGAGCCGCAGCAGCGGGCTGGTCGCACCCGCACCGTGCATCGCAACGCCCCCTACCCTATGCTGCTGAAAGGCTGGAAGATGCCGCAGCGCTTGCATCCCGACTTCTGCGCCTTCGACCTGCTTTCCGACCTGCTCGGCAACGCCCAGTCGTCGTACCTCTACCGCGAACTGGTGACCGGCAAGGGACTGTTCACCGACATCTCCATGACCGTGTCGGGCACCGACGGGCCGGGCATCCTCGCCCTTGTGGCGCGCCCCACCGATGGAGTGGACATCCACGAGGCCAATCGTCAGCTCGAAGAGTTGCTGTACAACAACTTCCAGTTCGGTCCCGACTTCGCACATAACTTACAGAAGGTGAAGAACAAAAACGAATCCACCCTGCTCAACAACGAAATCAAACTCGACAGCCGCACCTCCATTCTGGCGGTGGAAGAGTCGATCAGCCGTGTGGAGGATTTCCAGGAGGACATTCAAAAGTACCGGAATGTAACAGAAGAGCAGATTCTCAAGATTTTCCATCAAACGGTCAACCCGCAGTGCGACAACACCTACTTTTATCTCTGCAAATAGTTGTCCATTTTTATTCTAATCCTAATAGTTTCTGAAAACTAGTTCTATCTGTTATCCAACCGCATCACCTTTACGGGGCGATCGGAGCCGAGCTGGAGGCGGTCGCACTGTTTGATCTCGCCAGTGTCGCGGAAGCCGCACTTCTCCATCACACGGCCGGAGGCGGGATTGTCGGGGAAGTAGTCGCTCCAAATGGTGCGGAACCCCTTCGTGTTAAAGCAGTAGTCAATCAGCAGCCGTAGTGCCTCGGTGCAGATGCCGTGGTTCCAGTAGGGCTTGGCGACCCAGTAGCCCGCCTCGACGTCGTTCTCTCCGATGTCGATGTTGCTCTCGCCGTGGGCCAGGTAGCCGATGCAGCCGATAGGCTCGCCGGTCTCCTTCAGCTCGATAGCCCAGATGTGGTCGCTATGGAAGAGGGTTCGGATGATTTCGCGGCTCTCCTCCACGCTTTGGTGGGGAGGCCAGCCCGCGCGGGGACCCACATCGGGGTCGGAAGCGTACCGGAAGAGCGTTTCGGCATCGTCGTCGCGCCATGGGCGAAGGGTGATTCGGTAAGTTTGTAGCATATTATTGTCTTTCATCATTTGGCTCCGCAGACTTTTTTCTGCGAGTATCAGCGGAATCTGCGGGAGAAATTAAAACCTCCTTGTCCGGCGGCAGTACGCCTCGTACTCCTCGCCAAAGTCGCGGCGGAGGCGGCGTTCCTCGCTGATGACCTGCGTCATCATGATGGCGAAGAAGAGCACCCACACGAGTGCGGCCTGCCAGGTCCACAGCCACACGACGGCGCCGGCGAGGTAGGTGAGCGTGCCGGTGAGCATGGGGTTGCGGTTGAGGCGGTACGGACCGTCGGTCATCAGGTGCTGCGTGCGGGGCGCCACCTCGTGCCCGAAAGCGTCCATCGGGTTGCCCTTGCCCCGCCGCTTCATATAGACGATGGTCCACACGCTCAGCGACAGTCCGCCCAGCATCAGCAGGCCGGTGATGGAGGCCCTCGCGGCACCGATGTGCTCCAGCTCCGGCATTCCGGAGGCCAGCCACATCACGGTCGGCATCAACGCCACAAAGAGCACGCCGCCCAATACATAACCGATGATTTCACGCAATAGTTTCATGGTTCAAAAATTATGGTGCACAGGATTCCTATATTACAGTTTCGCCATAAACTTCGCGCTCTCCACCACGAACCGCTCGTGGATGCCCTCGCCGATGAGGGTGTCGCCCTCGAAGCACTTCACGGCGAACACCAGACGGCGGCGGTCCACCTCCACCAGTTCGGCTTCGCACCGGATGGTGGCGCCCACGGGACTGGCTTTCAAGTGCTTGATATTGACGGCGATGCCGACGGTGGTGTTGCCCTCACCGACTTTGTCGCATACGCCCATCAGGCAGGTTTTCTCCATCAGGGCGATCATGGCGGGGGTGGCAAACACCTCCAATGCGCCGGAGCCATAGACGGCGGCGGTGTCCTTGTGCTCCACCACCAGCTGCTCGCTGTGGCGGAGGCCTTTCAAAGTGTCGTATTCCATTGTTTTAGATCGTTAAAGTTCAAAATTATTCCTCGGATTTATCCTCTTTGGACGATTTCTTAATCTGTTCAAACCCTTGGTCAAAGAACCAAAATAAAATGGTAATGATTACGCTGCCTACCACTCCTCCAATGATGGCTCTGCGCAAACTGAGTCCCGAGATCAACCAATCTGCCAGAAAGTATGCCACAGCAAGGACGACAAACATGATGAGATAAACCACCCAACTTTTTTTCTTGAAAATTTTCATGACTGTTGTTTTTTAGCTGGCAAAAATACTATAATTTCGGGAAATACAAAAAGCAAATGATGGAGCGGTGCAAATTTTTTTTTGAAGAACCCAATCATAATTCAAAATATTATTTGTAATTTTGCAGCATAATTTCAAAGTGTGAATTTGAAAAATGATAAACAAAACAGCTCTAAAACAGATATTGATATCCAATCAAAAGGATGTGGAGAATTATCAGGTAGTGCCTCGTGAATTACCTTCCGATGACTTCGAAAGGCGTGTGTTTATCGGTGTTCGAAGGGCAGGAAAATCATTCATGCTTTATCAGAAGATGCAGCAGATGCTTGCAGAAGGCCGCGGTTGGGATGGAATGCTCTATCTTAATTTTGAGGATGACCGTCTGGCTGGTTTCACTGCTGAGGACTTTGAGTTGATTCTGGAGTGTCATGCCGAGATGTACGACCAGCGTCCCATGCTTTTCCTTGACGAGGTGCAGAATATCGACGGCTGGGAGAGGTTTGTGCGTCGTATGGCAGATGCAAAGTATCGGGTCTGGATTACCGGTAGCAACGCCAAAATGCTGTCGACAGAGATGATGACCACCCTCGGAGGCCGTTACCTTACCACAGAAGTCTATCCATATAGCTTTCAGGAGTTCCTTAATGTCAGGAATGTGCCCTACAACGAACATGCCCTGTTGGCCACCGAATCACGTGCCAAGATGTTGCGCCAATGGAATGAATACTTGCATTGGGGTGGTCTGCCCGAATCTGTTTGTCTCAGTGTGAAGCGTGACTATCTGACCAGCACCCTACAAAAGATTTATTTGGGAGATATTGCCAGCCGCAATAAAATCTCCAATGTCAATCTCCTGCGTCTGCTGCTTAAAAAATTGGCCGAGAGCGTCAGGCAGCCCGTTTCATACAACCGGCTCTCCAACATTCTGTCGTCAGTGAGCGGAAAGATAACCATGCCCACCGTCAGCAAATACATTGAGTATAGCGAAGACGCGTGGCTGCTCCTGCGTCTGCGCAATGTGTCTGCCGCCTTTGCCGACAAGGAGACTTTGTGCAAATACTACTTTGTTGACAATGGCGTACTCAACCTTTTCCTGCTTGATGGCGACACTGCACTCTTGGAAAACCTCACCGCCCTGACCCTTTTCCGCAAGTATGGTCATGACAAAGATAACGAGCGTGTGTTCTTCTATAACGACAAGGTTGAGGTGGATTTCTATGTCCCAGAGGTCAAGCTGGCCGTACAGGCATCCTACAGTATCACTCAAGCAAAGTCCACCTTCGACCGGGAGCTGGAGGCCCTGAAAAAGCTGCCAAAGGTTTTGCCCTGCGACCGTCGCGTTATTCTGACCTACGATGAGTCTGACACCATCACCGATGGGTTTGGCACCATTGAGGTTATGCCACTTTGGAAGTGGATTTTCTCATTCAGTGAAAATACAACTTTTTCTCCGTTAAAATGCGGAGAATAGAATCTTTTAAAAATAAATAGGCCTGCCTTCATCGGTATATCTGGAGGGGAACCATCCCTGCGTGATTTTCTTGTAAAATCTTCTGAATGCTCTTCGGCTGTTGCCATATTTGTTTCCGTCGTAACGACTCAAACGTTTCCAAGGGGGTTGTAGAATATAGTTGATGTAGTAGTTCTTTTTGTTGATATCGTTGATGTTTACGAATTCGACACCATAAAAACCGCCCCAGCTGAGGGTGTCACGGTAAGAATGATCTTTCCATCGGTTACGGTTTATATACTCCCGATATTGGAATTCAAGATATACATTTGCAGAATCAGGGATGATGGAGCAAAGGTCTGGACATTTATCCGACAGCCAAACAGAACCGTATGAGTACCTTTTGAAATTATAGTAGAAATCATAGCAAATAGTGTCTTTGTAAACCTCCGGATCAAACGAGATATAAGTCTTCACCGAGAGGGGGAGTTTGCCGTTAATCATAATGATATAGTCTGGTGGGCCGCACTGGAAACTATCGTCAAACACCACTGTTTTCACTGAATCGTTCTGTGCTTTCAAGGCGAAAACATTGAAGCAGATGAATATGAGCAGAATAATTTTCCTTTTCATTTTCTGTGTATTAAGGATTGGCAAAAATACTAAATTTTGAATAATCACATTATAATTTCGTTACAAGATTCGCTATATATACAACTAATATTATTTTATTATTTATTGATTATTTTTACGAATAAATGATAAAATAATGTTGATTATTTGTTTGCTGGTCCTTGCCGAAAAGTTCGGCTTGCCGGTACGCACAGCCGAGGAGGTGTTTGAGGAAATCCAACAGACGGTGGGGTGAGAGTTGTCACTTATTCCATAAATTTAGTGGTAAAAACGACCACTTGTTCCGTTTTTTTTCAAATTCTTATCTGCCTAGGGAAAGCTTCTTCCTTCATGATTCCCCACATTTTGTCAATATAGGAAAGGGTGTAAAACTGCTCATAATAATGGTAGTAAAACGCGCCTTTCATCGTCATGGAGTAGATGCCGTTATCTTTCGTGAGGAGTCCGAGTTTCTGTGCCAACCCGAACACAAAGCCATACTTTTTCCCAAGCGGAACGCCAAAGAAATGTTCAAAATCCCGTTCATCCAATTGCATGCTGTAAAGGGTCCAGAAAAGGTAATACACCATCCGTTGCCTTTCGGTGAACCTAATAGTCAATGAGGTGGGCAGTTCGTCACCATCCAATCTCTTGCAGTATTCATCCACTGAAAAAGTGTTGATTTTGAATTGCTCCTTAAGCAAGGTCGTGGCGGAACATCCAAATCCGAGGAAGTTGTCGCGTGTCATGGAAGAGTATTGGGCTTCTTTTTGATTCGAGAAAGTCCAAATGGAACTGCGATAATAGCCTTTCTGATTGAAGTAGTTCGTGATTTGGTCCAACAATTCCCTTTTTTGTTTCTTAGGCATAGACTTCACCTTGCTTTGGGTAAAAGAGAAGTCGATGAACGGATAAATCGCTACATGGTTGGCGCCGCTCGCAAAAGCGGTGTCCACGTCTGATTTGATGTCTTCGTATGTCTGGTCGGGGAGGGCGAAAATAAAATCCATTGAAACCGTTTCAAATTCCACGGTAGCCAGGGCGTCTTTCAGTTGCAAGGCATCCACCTTTTTTCGACCTAACAGCGTTTCATATTTTCCCAAAAACGACTGAACGCCAATGCTGATTTTGGTAACGCCTGCATTTTTCAGCCTTTTGAGCGTCTCGACATTCACATTGTCGGGATGCAATTCCACGCCAATCCCTTCTGTGATGATAAAATGCTCCTGAATCGCTGCAATGATTTCTTCAATCCTATTCGCGATTAAAGCGGGTGTCCCTCCGCCGAAATACAAGCTGGTTGTTTCTTTTTTGCGTTCATATTGTCCGCCAACTTTGTGGATTTCCTTGATTAGCGCATCGATATACCTGTCGCATTGCTCTTTGCGGTAAACCGTTTTACAATAGGGACAAAAAGTGCAGATGCTTTTACAAAAGGGGATATGGACGTAAAGTCCTAAGTGCTCACACTCCTCAAAGGGCAAAAAATCGTCGTATTCGTTTTGAAACGAAAAGGGTTTGAAGGATCGGGTGAGCCATGCTCTGGTAATCGTTGTGGCGAAACTCATATCACGTATTCCTCACATTTATTCTTTCACTTCTGATTCTTCAAACTCTTCAGTCCACTCTTTCAACTTTTCGGAAAGGGTTTTTAACACTTGTTTTCCGTATGCGGCCCTGTTGTTGCCCTGCTGCTCCTCTTCAACTATATACTGTCCAATCTGATATTTGGTGTGTACCTCCGCCACATTCACGGCTGTTGCAATACGCTAGCGGGATTGCTCAATTAAGGCTGTGATTTGTTCAAAGAGTTTGGTGTCTTGTAGTTCGGTGTTAGTGGTCATTGTTTATTTGGGATTATGTGTTCAAATTCAGAGTGCAAAGATACACTTTTTCTCCGCATCACGAATCTGCGTTGTTGAAACCCTATCAAGATTTTGCGATAGTTGCCCGAATTTGATGTTCCCCCTCTTATCCCACAAAATTCACCACCCCGAAAATCAGGTGGCACACCGTAAAGCCGGCGGCTAATACCACGGCCGGAAGATTCTTGCGGTCGGCGGCGAAAAGGATGAATGCCAAGCATGGCGGGACAGTCAGCAGGAGGATGACGGTGGGGCTCACATTGGCCGTGTAATAGAGCACCCATCCGATGTAATAGATTGCAATACAAATAATTGTAGCGACAATCAGGGAAGAAAAGCGAAGTTTGCTTCTGCTCTTATGGATGACGAAGCAAAGGCAGGCAACAGTCAGCACTTGGAAGACGGAGCCAACGGCATCCACCACTGGCGTGACCGAATCCGTGCGCAGGATGTCGTTCGGCGCGGGAACGGCAAACCAGATGAAGTTGGGGAGCATCACCAGCAGGAAGAGAAGCAAGCCCCACGGGCCGAAGCCGAAACGGTATTTGTTTAGCGGTGTCACAGTGTTTCGATGGTTTTCTGCAATGCCTCGAAAAAACGCGCCGCATCCCCGCAGTCCTTCGTCTTCACCAGCATCGCCATCGGTGCCGTCATCCACATCTCGAAAGCGAAGGCACGCGGGGTTTCCTGGGGTTGTACTTCGGTTTTCATACTTATCTCCTCTTGAACACCACCAGCTCGGCATCCGCACCGTCCTTCCCGTACTCGCTCACGAGAATGTAGTGTTCGTCGCAGGCAATTCCGAAGCAGCGGTCGTCGCCTTTTTCCACCTGGTTGCCCCAATACGTGGCATTGTCGTCGAGGAGTTTCACCTTGTTGCCGTTGATGACATATTCCATGTTGACGAACGAGCCTTGCAGGATGAAGAGGTTGTCGATGTGCGGCATACCCTTGATGCCCAAAGCATTGACCTCATCAACAAGTTGTTGCTTGATGGGCGAGGTGGCGTGCGGAAGCTGGTCGGCGGGCAGCTGCCAACGCTTGAGGTTGGGATAGTACTGACGCAGAACCTCCTTGTATGCCTCTCGGATAAGGCTTTGGCCGGTGTTCTTGTTGTACTCCTCTACGAATTGGCTACAGAACTCCACCATCTCTTCCATGGTGAAGTCGCCGGTGAACGCACCGTCTTTGTAGCAGTAGATGCAGTATTCTTCGTTCTTACTGCCGTCGGCGTTGGTGCCCAAGATTTCCGGCGTGAGCGGCATGCCGCAGCTCTGACAAAATTTTAATTCCATAGGTTCTCCTTTATTTGATACATACACAAATGTACACCATTCTAGCGACTCTGTCAAGTCATTTTATACGCCAACCCTGGGTTAGCAAAACTTTCCCAATCCGTCAGCCCATCGAAACCTGCAAATTCACCTCGGAAATACTGTTTTTAGGCTATTTTGGCCATTTTGCCCGCCGCAGCATAACCGTAGCAGGTTCGCAAACATACGGCCAAGCTTGACAGAGCCCGCCCCCGACTTTAAATATCAGTCACCACACAGTTCGAACACATCGCGTGCGGCATCCTTGTCCGGGTCGCCGGAACAGAATTTCTCGCCAGGCAGTGCTCCACGGCTCTTCAGCAATTTTGCGACACTAGGAATTTTTTCAAGATAATCCAGGAGCGTCTGACTACCCCAGCAGCGATTGTAATCTTTTGCGTCCATTTTCTCTGCCAGATAAAGCAGGATATCCACCCTGACTCCGCTACCCTTAGCCATATCGCAGTAGTAGACTTGCACGCCCTCATTCAGAAGAAGCTTCACGATAGTCAAATCGTCCTTATACATAGCCCTTCCCAGCATGGAGCGCATTTCTTGGCTTGGCCCCCCCTCGTCGACTGCATTAGGATCCGCGCCGTAGTCCAACAACAGCTTAACCATTTTCAGGTTTCCCTTGTCAATCGCCATGCCCAACGGGGAGAAATCTTCATAGCCGGCCCCTAGGGAAGTCATCTCGTCTTCATTCTCCGTATGACACTGCTCATTCACACGCGCCTTACCGCTCTTCAGCAGAGCTTCGGCCTTCGCTATATTTCCCGACCGGACAGCCTTCATCAAAGGCGAATGGCACGCATCGAATTCACCCGAGGCGTCATCGCTGAGGACACACTTTAAAGAATACGCCGGACCATCGACCATGGTGGCCCGGTCATGCTTCGGTTTGCCAGCATTGAATTTGTAGCGTACGAACTTGTTTCCCTCAGAAGTGGCGGTCCAGAAAAAGGCAGATTCTCCCTTATAGTGGTAGACTCCGTCAGCACGCCGGTCACCCGCCATGGACAACTTGATTCCTGCCTTCTCTAGTTTCTGCCAACCCTTCTGGGACTGGATCAAACCAGCCCATTCCTCATCCGTCGGTACGCGCCACCCATACGGGCAAGCGTTCTGCGCCGCTTTCCAGGTATAAAGGCGCCCCTGACTTCTGCAGTTTGCTTCATTATCGTCATAGCAGAAGCTATTGCTTGCCTTGTAATTCAGGTTATCTACCATCCAAGTTTGATTACCAACTTGTATGGTTCGGTACTTCTGACCATCGCGGGCATCCGCCATGGACCCCATTTGTGGTGCAGCATTCACGGATACAGCCATAACAAATGGCAGGACTTTCAATACACAAAAAGATATTCTCATGTCATCAAATATAAGCACATACAAACATATGTGTGCGAGATAAATGGAGACAAATCGACTATTTTGATCCTGTTCAACTAAAATTTTTAACGTAATTGTCCAAGAACCACTTGACAAGCCCATTTGTTTGGCTCTGTCAAGTCAATCCGTTTTTTACAGCGCCTTGACAATCGGTTCCAGGGTGTCGAGATTCACGAAGTCCACTTGCTTGCCGTAGGTGGCGATGAGGGCGCGGACTTCGGCGTTGCGCTCCGCTTCGGGGATTTTCGTTACTTTCGAATACAAAAGTTTCATCATGATTCTGTGTTTCAGGCTGAGTCTGGTGTAATCGATGGCGCCGCGAAGGTGGAAAATTTTACTTTCGTCGTAATGCGATGCGGGAACCTGCTTTTTGAGGCAGCCCCTGATGTGGTTGACGTTTTCGGCATCGGTCGGGTCGGCGAGACCGACAGTCGCGACAAACAATTCCTGACTTGCGGAGAGGCAGCAAACCGTTTTCTTGAGGCCCATGATACCGCCTGCGCAAAGAGCGCCCAGATAGACGATGCGGTCATAGCCGACAACGCTTTTCACGTCTTTGAAAAAAACGGCCTTGAGCCCCGTTATTTCGGCGAGGCGTTCAGCGTAGCGTTTTGTCGATCCGTAGCGGCTTCCGTAGATGATAATAGAGTTCATCGAAATACAATCCTTTCTGTTCCCACAATTTAAAAAACTAAATTTACGCCCGTTTTCAAGGTACTGCATGGCGGCATCAAAGACGAACATCGATATGCTGAACGGGCCCCTCGGGAGAAAAATCCTGAGGTTCGCCATCCCTATCGCCCTGAGCAGCATTTTCCAGCAGATGTTCAACCTGGCGGACGTCGCCGTGGTGGGGCAGTTCGCGGGCGACAAGGCCCTCGCGGCAGTGGGCGCGAACACGTTCGTCATCAATATGCTCATCAACGTGTTCGTCG
>JAEEGK010006510.1_pt1 | contig 28120 bp, 18 predicted proteins | sample 8958771 | NCBI WGS metagenome assembly JAEEGK01 (sample SAMN16246547, study PRJNA631951) | gut metagenome | biome: gut microbiome; feature: rumen; material: SC-attached | host: Bos | place: Iran: Karaj | collected 2018-10 | reverse complement strand
TCGGCATCCTTGCCCACTTCGATGGAGCCCTTCTTATCCTCGATGCCCAGCTGCTTGGCGCCGTTGATGGTGTAGCCGATGAACATCTCTTCCTTGCTCATTCTTTCCTCTGCCGGAGGATTCATAACAGGGCTTATGCAGTAAGCGGGGACATTTGTCTTCTCCGAAATGGTGCGGGTCATACCAATCTCCATACCCAGGTAGGGGCTCCAGGTGGTGAAATCGCCGCCGGCCACATTGTCGCTGGACCAGGCCACCGTGGCACCTGAATTCCAGACCGTCTTGCAACGGTACATGCTCCTGGAACGCTTCTCTCCAAGCATTTGGGCCAATACGCCCGGGCCGCCTCCGTTGTGCCACCAGGGGGTGTAATTGGCAAATACGCCCAGCTTGGCAAAGCGAGGAAGGTCGGCATCGTCCTGCACCTCCAGGTGAGCGCAGGTAACCCTCACGTGGAACTTGTCTCCCAATTCCTTCTTAGCCAGCTCCACACCGTCCAGGACCACGCGGGAAGCTGCTTCGCCCACGGTATGTACGTGGAGGTCGAGGTTGGCTTCGTTGAGGGCCTTGAGGATTTCGGCCACCTGGGCGGGCTTGAAGGCTGTAGTGCCCGTCACACCCGTGTCCACATAAGGCGTGACCTGTGCCGCCGTTTCAATCTTCAGGGTGCCGTCCATGAAGATCTTGAGGGTGTGCACCTTCAGGTGCTCAGAGTTATATTTCTTGTTGAAGCGCTTCACTTCCTCGATGGCCTCCTGCATCTTGCTGGGACGGGTGAGCACGTAGGATCCGTCAATGTAGATGGGCAGCTTGCCTTCCTTATCCATCTTGCAAAGAATGTCATACATCCGCTCGTGGACGGGGTTGTGCTCCGGGAAACCGGCGTCAAAGACTGCACTGACGCCCACCTTTTTGGAATACTCGATCCAACGCTCGAGAGACACCCGGATCTGCTCTTCCGTCAGGTCATTCACACCGTCAAAGAGGATGGGCCAGCTGGCGGTTTCGAACGAATTGCCTGTCACGTGGCCGTCCTTGCGCACATAGTAGGCCAGTCCCGGGACGGGGTCCGGCGTGTCGTCGGCGATGCCCATCCTTTCCAGGACCTTGGAGTTCACCCAGTTGCTATGGCATTCGCCTTCCAGGAGGATGAGCTCCTTGTCCGGGCATACGGCGTCCAGGTCTTCCTTGGTAATCTCCTCACCCTTGAGGAAGTGACGTTCCAGCAGGAAGCGGTAGCATTTCTGCCCGGGATGCTCCTTGACATAGGCCGACATAAAGTCCATGGCGCCCTTCTTGCCGTCGGGTTCAAAGCGGACACCCAGGTCGGCGTAGTCAAATGCAACGGGAATGGTCACGTGGACGTGGCTGTCAATGATGCCAGGCATGATGAACTTGCCGCCCAGGTCGGTGACAGGGGCTTCAAAGTCCTTAAGACCAGTTTCGTCGCCAACATATATAAACTTTCCGTCCTTTACCACCAGTGCAGTTGCCTTCGGGTTCTTGGAATCAGAAGTGTAAATCTTCGCGTTTTTGATAATCTTATCAGCTTTCATGGTTTTAGAGTATTAAGTGGTTATTAAAATGCTTTTATTCTGAATCCCGCTACGAACCATAGTTTTCCTATGGCCGGAGAGGCTATCAGCTCGCCATAAATGGGCAAACTGAACCTTTCGGAAAAGGGAATGGCCTTGGTGGCTTTCAAGGAAACGGACTGGAAAGTGAAACGCTGGGTCCCATAATAGTCGGACGCCCAGGGAACAACGCCAGCCTTGGCCAGCCAGTCAATGCCCATCAGATGGAAAGGGGCCGATACTTCAAAATAGGAGCTGAAGGCGCGTCTTCCGTCGGCCTCCTGAAGGTCGGCTCCGGCAAAAAAAGTCTGCCAGGATATGGCTACGGGCCCGAAGTCGTATCTCACAGCCGCCTCGAAGCTATGACCTGTTTCCTGGGGGCGGTAGGCGAAATAGCGGGTTTCGCCCGAATCGTCCCAATAGTCTATAACACTGAGCTTGAGACCGCCTATCGTGTAGGAAAGCGTGAGGTCTATCTCATTCATTGGATTGGCAAGTCCCGTGTTGCCCCATACGGAGAACACCAGTCCCTTCCAACCCATACTCAGCTCGGGTTGGACGGATGGAGTGCCCAGATGTAAACCGCGCCACACATAGGAGCTTACGAAATCAACGGTAAGATCCGCTTCTACCTTGTTTTGCGCACGGGCCGTGCCAAGGCTGCCTACGATCAGCAATAAGGATAACAGTATTCTGGTTCTCATTGATTAATTTGCTCTTTGGTTCCCTTTACATAACAGGCTACCAGCCCGTAGGTAATGGTGGGACGGATCCAGATTTCCGTGAGCATATAAACGGTATACTCGTCGGTGGGCTCCAGGAGGATATCCACGTTGTAGAGTACCGCAATGAGCATATCCACGACGAAAATCAACCAAAGGTTGCGTTTGGAATAGGTTTTCCAGTCTTTCCGGCCATAGAAATAGGTGAGCAGGATGATGAGCAGCACCGAAAGGGTCAGGCTGCTCAGGTGGAGGGGATAGTTGACAAGGGGCGGTGCAAACAGGATGTCCCTCAGAAGCACCGTGATGCCCACATTGACCGTGCACCAGTAGTTGAACTGCTTGGTGGTGATGGGACCGTTGAAAAAGTACATCCACATCATCACGATACAGGCAATGTAGAACACGTTGAGCACCAGTTCGGGCCAAGCGTTCTCCAGGCCGAAATGCCATACTCCGTAAAGCATCACGCCCACGGATACAACAGCAGCGATGGCGGTAATCAATACATTGGTGATGTCCGATTTATTCTTAAATCTTATTCCCATGGTTTTATGTTTTAGGTTATTAATTACTTTGTGGTTATTTAATGTTGAGGCACATCATCGTGAGGTCGTCGTTGGGTTCGGCCCCATTTCTGTGCTTGTCTATATCGGCCGTGATGTCCTGTATTACCTGCCGGGCCGACTCAAAGCTGCAGCTTCTGAGGAAAGCTAGCAGGCGGTCGTCTCCAAACTGCTCGTGGGCGGGATTTTCGGCCTCATTGAGACCATCGGTGTAGACAAACAGCGGCCTTCCCTTGATGTTCTCAATCTCGTCTCCCTGGAACTCCAGTCCCGGTAATACGCCTATGGGAGCGTTGGGGTGCATCTGAATGAAATCGCAGCCCTTCCCGGGGTCTCCAAGAATAGGGGGATTGTGACCGGCATTGCAGAACCAGAGGTGCCCCGACTCCAGATCCAGCAGGCCCAGGAACATAGTAACAAACATATTGCCCTCGTTGTCCTCACCCGAAAGGGCATCGTTGATGCGGGTGCAAATCTCTGCAGGCGTCATTCCCTGCTTGGCCAGGGTCTGGAACAGGCGGGTGGCCTGCGCCATAAACAGGGAAGCGGGCACACCCTTGCCGCTCACGTCTCCCACGGAAAAATAGAGCTTGTGGTCTGTGAGCATATAGCCGTACAGGTCTCCTCCCACCTCTCTGGCCGGCATCATAGAAGCAAACATATCCAGCCCTGGATAGATGGGGAACATACAGGGGACCATAGACATCTGGATGTCGCGGGCAATGCGCAGTTCGCTCTCCATTCGCTCCTTGATGGTGGTGGTCTCTTCCAGCTGGTCATAGGCTTCCTTCAGTGCCTCGTGGGCCTTGTGCAGCTTTTTATCGGCCCTTCTTCTGAAGATGATATAGATGGTAAAGGCAATGATGAGGATAATGACCACTAAGGCGGTATAAATCTGCCGCTGGCGGGCCGAACGGGCTTCGGCCTCTACAATCTCTATGTCCCGCACGTGGATGGAATGCAGTTCGCTGGCATCGAGCTGCCGGTTATTGATGATGGCCGAATCCAGCACCTCGCAGATTTGTCGCGCCGTAAGATTGATGGAATCCTGCCGATGAAGCATTTGGTAGGCGCGGTACTTCTTGAGCAGATAGCGCTGGATGTTGTCCAGTGAATAAACCATATTCTCCTTCTGGAGGTATTCCATAATGCTGCGATAGCTGGCCACAGCCTCTTCCCAGCGATGGGCAATGGACAAGTACTCGCTGGCATTGGTAAGGCCCTCCAGGGTTTGGGCAAAATCCGTTTCCAGATAATCCCGGTATTCGTTTTCGGCCTCCTTGTGTTGCCCAACGCCTTCCAAAGCGGCGGCGTGGTACAACTTATAGCGGGCCCACTGCTTGTCTATATAGTTTTTGTCATCGGAAAACTTCTCTTTGTATTCCTGCAGCAGATTCTCCAGACGATTCGTCCAAAACAGACCCTGCTCATATCCTTTCACATAGACCCAGATGTAGGCAATGTTGTTAATGCCAGCCACCGCATCACGATAGGCTGTCTTGGTGTCCTTCTTCTGAATGTTGTCAATGTGCATCTGGTAGGCCCTCTCCAACATCTCGTTTGCTGTGGGGTCTTCCTTGTCAAAGGAGGTCTTGCTGACGCCGGCAAAAATGAGCAGGTTGGTATAATCGCTGGTGGTATCGCACTGGATTTTCTCCAGGCGGTTAATGATGGGGAGCGCCGTATGCAGGGCCGATGCATATTCTGCGTAACGGCAGAGCTGGCTGGTAAGGTAGCTGGCCGATTTGGCATAATAAACCAGGTCGCCCGGGGCTTCCGAGTTTTCTGTGACCCGGATGGCCTCTTGCCAGAAGTACTCTGCCAACTCTCGCTGGCTCATCTGATAATGGGCATAGCCTTGCCAGTAATTGCTCTCACCCTTGGAAAGCTTTCCGGCCTTTCCCAGACTGTCTGCCAGGGATAGCATCCTTTCATAGTCTCTTGCCTTGGAAGCCGCATCCATCAGGTTGACCGCCTCCGCATAGGAGGACTTGTCTACATTATGGCAGCCGGAAATGGAGAGTATCACGGTGGCAGCCAACGCACAGGACAATATGGAAAATCTGTGGAAAAACATACTAATCAATGTCTTTAATCATATGTACATCTCTCTGCGGGAACGGGATGGTAATGCCGTTCTCATTCAGTATCTTGTAGATGAGTTCTTTGCACTGATACCGGTATTCAATTTGCTCAGACACCAGCACATACTGTCTCACCGCCACATTCACGGAACTGTCCCCGAAGTCGTCAAAACGGATATAATGCCCGTAGGTGGGCTCCACGATATCCCGGCCAAACTTGTCCTTGGTCTTGAGCACTTCCAGACCTTTCTCCAGCGCCTCCCTTACCTTCTGGAAATCGGTTCCATAGGCAACGCCCACCTTAATAATGGTGAGCTCGTAGGCGTTGTTCCGGGTCAAGTTGGTGAAGCTCTTGCTGAACAGGGATGCGTTCAGGAAGGCTACCTGGGTGCCAAAGAGCGTTTCTACCAGGGTGGTCTGGTAATTGATGTCCACCACCTTGCCACGTACACCGTCGCAATCAATCCAGTCTCCAACCCTCAGGCGGCCGCCCATGAGCTGGATGCCGTAAATGAAGTTGTTGATGATGTCTTTGAGGGCCAGACCCACGCCGGCCGAAAGACCACCGGCTATAAGCCCCAGCGATCCGGTAGGGATGTTGAGCCTGACGACGAAGAGGTCCAGATAGACAAACCAGATGAACACGCTGATAAGACTGTTGCCCAGGGCCAGGTTAATCTCGTTGTTCTGGACGGTCTTGCGGTTGTACTTGCGGAGGAAACGGCGGTACTTGAAAGTCTGCCACGTGATGTGGATGACCTTGTTCAAATAGCGGAATACGGCGAACATCGCGGTCAGGAACAGGATGTCATAGACCGATATCCGGAAGTCTCCCTGCCGGAAGAAGGGCTCCTCAAAAATGGTATAGTACAAGTCGTTGAACTCAAAGATGTTCAGCGCCAAATTCATACAGGTAGGGATGGAAAACAGGACCATGCAGGGGATGATGACCTCCCGGATCATATCATAGAACCAGGTGGCACTGAACTGCAGCTGGTCTTTGGCCACTCCCGTTACATAGGTGGTCTTGGCTTTATAGGCCGAAATCCGTTTGTCCAGCCGCTTGTCCTTGTACTGGAGCGTGAGACTCCAGACAGAGGCAATGGCCAGGATGAAGGCCAGCTGGAAATACCACCAAACCATAATGATGAGCGCCAGGAAAATGTAGCCCACCCAGCTGGTAACCATAGCGGCGGCCGTTATAAAGAGCGAAACCCATCCAATCACCATATCGGTCTGGTCTGTCTTTTTGCTGCTCCGCAAATTGGCCGTCAGCTGCCACAGCGTCAGGATCAGCAGCAGCGGCGGGAATACATAATTCAAAACGGCATTGGGCACAAACAGCACGCGCAGACTGATCACGAACAGGGCCGAGAAGATGGTGGGCACGTAGATAAATACGCCGCTTTTGAGTTTGGAGGGTTCCAGTCTGATGAGCAGGGCCGTGTTGATGGCCATAAGCAGCCAGATGAAGGCGCGCATAATGCTCATTCCCTTGCGCGCTATGTCGTCATCTACGTTCTCATAGCTTAGAACCACAAACAGGACACAGGCCAGCAGCAGGGCCAGATAGGGCTTCTGTTCCCTGGTTATCCGCTTTCCGATGGGTTTTACAAAGCGGTAGAGGGGGAGCAGCAACAGGGCCGAAAGTGCCCAGAGAATGATAAACAATACAAAGTAAAAGACCAGCCAGTAGAGCTTGGCCAGGTTGGACAGCTGATAGTTATTGGTAATGGTCTCTCTCAGATTTCTGCCGTCCCGCTCTTCTTTGAGCAGAATCTGTGCGGAGGAGACGCCAAATTTATCGACCAGGGCGGCCTTGGCTTCGTCCCAGTACTGACCGGGATTTCTCAGGATGGCAAACCAGGGAGTCTGTCCCTCTGCAAATACTTTGTTCTCGAGGATATCATAGTAATTCCTGGCGTACTCGTACGATTCCTTCATACGGATCTCGGCCTCCCGGTAATGGGTGCTGTCGGCCAGAACGTGGTCGCGCCTCTCGGCATACAGTTTCAGCAGTTCGGAGGCGTACAGCAGGCAGGAGTCGCGGTCTATCTGGCCGGCTTCGCTCAGAATAAACGCTTCATCGGATTCCAAGATGGCCTTCACCTGTTCTTCCAGTTCCTGCTGCAGGAGGCTCTCGTTCTGCAACAGGTGCACGTCCAGCGTATCGTTGTGGTAGGCCAGGCTGTCCGGCACCACTTCCACGTCCCTGAGTTCCGGAGGGAGACGGCGCAGCGACTCAATCAGGCGCGCATACCGCTTCATCTCCAGGTCCATGGTGAACACTATGCGGTCGTAGGGCGTGCGGTTTTTATTGTAGTCGTTGTATTCCTGGCTCACCTTCTCCAGGGCATAGCTGATGTCAAAGGTGTATCCTTGCTTTTGGGAATACAGCATCAGGGAGAGGTCGTTGCACTTCTTGACGATGTCCACCATTTTCTGGTGCTGCAATTCGTACTTGCCCTCCATCTCTTCCCTCGAATGGTCGATTCGCAAATAATCGTAATACAGTTCTCGACGGAGGTTGGAAAGCGTTGCGTCCAACCCCATTCCCGTGAAAACGGCCATTGCAGGAACGGCCACGACAACCAGTCCTACCAGGATGGTTATTAGTTTGTGTTTTTTCATAACTGTGGTTCAATGACCATAGTTAGCTATTTTTTCTGAAAAACACAACGAAATAATGTTTCAGAATGCATATTTTGCAAATCCTGAAACCTTTTTGCAAATTCTGAAACTCGAAACTACTCAGAAGAGCTGTGCATCCACGTTGTTACGGTGGTTCCCATGTTTTGTTTGAACGTAGCGCTAAAGGTGCTATAGCTGTGGAAACCGCTCTCGTGAGCCAGCTGCTGTGCCGTGAAAATCCGGTGGTTGGCTACCGCCTCGTGATACAGGCGAACAAAGTGGCGGATGCGGAGATTGTTGATGTATGCGTTATAGGTAATGCCCTGCTGGGCAAAGTGCTGGCTCAGATAATACCGGTTGGTGCCAATGCTCTGGGCCAGATGGGCCAGGGTGAGGTCGTGCTGCAGGTAAAGCTGTCCTTCCTCGCAGTGCTTCTGGAGAAGAGGGCCTATGGTGGAGGGGATGGCCGGGGCGGCATTCTTGGGCCCTTCTTCGGCCTGTTCTGCCAAGGAGGGTTCTCCCAACTGTTGCAAAGTCTCTATTCGCCACAAAAGCAGGCCCACAATCAAGATGTTGTCTATCTGCAGGAGATAGAGGTGGAAAGGGGCCTCGGAGGTGCTGCTGTACAGCAGGAAGAACAGCAGGAAGACCGCCAGGATCAGAAAGCTCAGCCGGATCTCCTTGTGCTCCAGGTCTGCGTAGTTGTCCTTGAGCCAGCGTCCATAGCGCTGGACGGAAAGGCACATATACAGCATCAGCAGCACAAATAGAAACAAGACGTAATAGAACAGGGGATTCTGCACGCCGTCGTCTTTCCGGATAATCCCAACGGCCACCATAAGGATGACCGGGACCATGGCCACAAGCACGGGCCAGGAGGGCCGGTGCCGGTCTTGCAGCATAGACAGCAGGATTCCCGCAATGGTGGGAATGTAGAGCAGAATATCCAGGCCGCAGACCGTCAAGTACTTGATGGGCGAAGGGGCCAGGGCATAGAGGATCCAGAAAACGTGGCTGAGCGCCAGGGCTATCAGAAAGAGCGCCGCCCATCTTCTCAGGCGGACCGGAGACGTCACCTCCGGCGCTATGGCATTGGCCCGACGCAGCAGCAGATAAAGGGACGCCACCGTGTCAAGCATAATTACGCCACCGTAGAGGATGACAAAGAATATGTCTTGTAATATAGCTTGCTCTTCCATTTTGGAATGCTAAGTTAAAAAAACTTAGCATAAAAAACGCAGAAACTCATGCTTTTTGTCTTCATTTATTCTTTGTATCTTTGTCAAAATTGAAATCATGCAGATTCTTCAGCAACCCATATCCAGAGAAACGCTCCGCAAGCTGGCCCAAAACACGTTTGGCGATATGATCAAATGCGTGGCCGATGTCGAGGAGGGTCTGTTGGCCCTTGATGCCGATCTACACGCCGACCTGGAACGTATGCTTCTGGAGAATGGTTCCGCACAGGAAAACCTTTGGGGCTTCAACCTCTGGGTGGAGGAAGAGGGCGAGGATTTCATCGAATTCGATTCGCTCATCAATATCCGCTCCTGGCAGGGAAATCCTTCCAGGGATGTGGAGGATCCTGAAATCCGGGAGGCCATCAAAGCTATTGTCGATAAATTCATTACTGCATAGATGCAACACAGGTCGCTGGAAAATGGCCGTTGGGCCGAACTGAGTTTTCCGCAGCAGATGGCCAACATCGGCAGCGAGACTTCCCGTGTCCTAAAGGCGCTCGAGGCCGGGAAAGAAAGCCGTGCCCAGAGTGCATTTGCCCGTTTCCAGGAGCTGATGGACCTTACCATCCGGTATGGAAGAATCCAGGAGAGCAAATCGGCCCGCAGTGCCATGTGGGAAGAACTCTGCCGTTTCCGGGAACTGTACTGCGCCGCCTTCCAGGAGAGAAATCTTCCCGAACTCGCCGCCGCCAACAGGTATTTGGACCAATTTGCTTCCATCCAATAATTATTCTTTTTTCAGTTCAACCGCCGGGTTGGTCTTCGCCGCCTTCAGCGTTTGCCAAAGCACGGTGCCGAAGGCAATGGCCAGCGAAATGATAACAGCTACCACGAAAACCCATCCGTAGTCCTGGACGCGGTAGGCGAATCGCTCCAGATAAACCCTGGCGGCCCAGACGGCCAGCGGAATACCAATGGCGCTGGCGATACCTGTCAGGATCATATAGCTGCGGACATTCCTCCAGGTCTCGTGCGTCACATCAGAGCCAAAGACCTTCCGAACGGCAATCTGCTTGGTGTTTTCATCGGCAAAGTAGGTACTCATGGCCAACAGGCCCAGCAGGGAAATGAGCACGGCCAGGACGGCGAAGAGTTCTACCAGACGCAGGGTTCTCTTTACCGGAGCCAGCATTTTCTTGTTGATGTCACTTATGAAACCATATCGCCAGGCGGGCTCTTCTACACCGGAGGTTTCCAGCCGATAATCTCTATATGCCTTACGTATTGCCTTTTCATAGGATTCGTCTTCTCCTATGGTGCCAATCAGGAGGCAGTTTGAATAATGCAATTCCTCGGCCCGGGTCACGATAACGCCGCCATTGGGATTGAGATTGCTCTCCGAGGCCGGCCGGGTGGGAAAATCCGTCACCACGCCGCCGATGAACTCCGGTTGGGCGCCGTTCATATTGATTCTCCGGGGGAATACGGTAGAGGTGTCCGAGACCGCGGCGGCGTTGAAGGCACTGCGGCTCATCCAGAGCGAATGCGTCAGCGGATGACCGAAATCTTCCTCCACCTCCAGTCCAAGAAGTTTGAAATAAGTAGAGTCGCAAATGATGATGGGCATTTCCACGCGGTGTTCTTCGTCCACTCTCACGCCCATGGTCATGTTGATGAGCCCGGGGATTCCACGGCCTACGCCTGCTTTTGTTACAAAGGGCAACTGTTCCACCTTATCCTTGAAGAGTTTCATCTGGTCAAGGTTTTGGGCAGAATACTCAATGTAATAAAGATTCTCCGTGGCGGCGTGTGTAGGCCGGGTGAGCATGTGCTGCATTTGCGCCTCCATCACCAGCGCCAGGGCAATGAGGAATACCGACAGGACGTTCTGCACAACGATGAACACCTTGCTCAGGACCATCTTATTGCGACGCCTCAGTGTGCCCTTGATCACATCGATGGGCTGGTAGCGGGAGGCCGCAAAAGCCGGGAGCAATCCGTTGATGACGCCCAGCACCAGTATGCCGGCGACGTACGCCAGGATATACCCAGGCGTCAGCATGAAGGAGAGCCTGACACTTGTGTCATCCATGCCCAGCATCAGCTCGTCCGGGTCGCCGGTGGAAACCAAGCGGTTCATCATGGGGACTAAAAGATCGGCCAGTAACAATGCCAGTGCGAAACAGACGGCGGTGAAGGCCACAGATTCGCCGATGTACTTCCACAGGATGCCGGTCTTATCGGCCCCGAGGAGCCTGCGGGTGGCCATTTCCTTGGAGCGCTTGCCCGTAAGAGCCAGGCTTAGGTTCACATAGTTGAAGATGGCCGATAGCAGGAGCAGCAGCACAACCACCGTCAGAAGCTTGAGCATCTGGGCGTTACCTTGCCGGGTGAGACCATTGCTGTTTCCTGTAGAGAAGAAGGCCTCGTCCATACGGTACGCTTCCCAGAGGTCCACCTTTTCGGCGCTCCAGGGCGAGTCGTAGTTTTTATGCAGGAGCGCTTTCACTTTGTCCTGCACTTCGGTAGGGTCTGCATTTTCCCGGACAAGGAACCAGGTGGTATAGTTGCCGATGCTGCTGAAAGCCTTGCTCTGCTCGGCGGCCCAGGTGGCCGAAATGTGCGTGATGATGTCGTAGGGCATGAAGAAAGTGCCATTGAAATCGGCAAAAATGCCCTTGATGGTGCGGTCCGATTGATCCACGTTGATGACTTTCCCAATGAGGTTATCACCATCCACGGAAAGCTTCCTCGCCAGGGATTCACTGATGAGGATATCCTCCTTCCCGACAAAATCATCCTCACTTCCTTCTACCAGACGATACTCCGGGAACACCTTGAAGAAGTCGGCATCGGCCTCCATGCCGGCGCACTGGAGCACATGGTCACCCTGACGGATGAGCGGCTGCCACAGCATGGCAACATGGGTCGCTGCCTGGACCTCTGGGATGTTCATCTCCAGCTCCTCTTTATCCCAATAGGTCAGGCCCAGGTACTCACTGGTCCCCAGCACAAACGTGCGCTTCCACTGCGGAGACTCGTGCGCCACCTCATACTGCTGCACCACATAGCTGCCAATCAGGATCACAAACGCCAGGCTCACGGCGAGCCCCACCGCCTCGATGGCGGTGTAGAGCTTGTTGCGGGAGAGGAACTTCAGATAGCTTTTCATATTTTCGTTTTTACTGCTGGTAACGTCCCATTAATTTGCAGGGTACCTTCAAATTCGGGCTATTTTGACGGTAACGTCCCGCGAAATGGGACGCTACCGTCACTCTTACTCTTTTTTCAATTCTATCGCCGGATTGGTCCGCGCGGCTTTCAAGGTTTGCCAGAGGACGGAGGCGAAGGCGATGAGCGTTGCGATGGCGACGGCGGCGATGAAGACCCAGCCGCAGCCGGACACCCGGTATGGATACGGCTGCAGCAGCAGGGCGGCCAGGTAGATAGAGATGGGGACGGCGACGAACGCCGCAATCGCCAGCAGCGTCAGGTACTCCATGACCGACTTGCGGACCTCATCCTGCATCGTGCTGCCAAATACCTTCCGGATGGCGATATCTTTCGCACTCTCGTTCGCATAGTAGCTGCTCATGGCGGTCAGACCCAATACGGAAAGCAGCAGGCTCAACAGCATGAACACTTCGACGAGTTTGAGGCGCGCCCGGACTTCCGTCAGACCTGCCGAGAGGATGTCCGAGATGTAGCCAAACATATAGGGTTTCTCCTCGATCCCCAGGTATTTCATGCATAGTTCCTGATAAAGATCCTTCAACTGGCGTTCGGCCTCCACCTTGTCGCCGGTCGTCTCGATCAACAGGCCGTACAGTTCCTCCACAGGGCTGATAATCACGTAACTGCCCACGTCAGAGCCATAGGAAAGCACATCGTTCGCCGCAAAGTCGCCGATAATGCCGCCGAGGGACTCGCCCAGCACGTGGTGGTATTGCAGGTTTTCCGTATTCCGGTCGATGCCGAAACGCGTCATCTCCTGCTCGGAGATCCACACGGTACCTTCCACCGGTTTCTGGAACCTTTCCCGGACATCGAAACCGAAGATGTCAAACGCCGTGCTGTCACAGGTGATGACAGCCATCTTGATCTTACCCTTGTCCTTGTCTTCCGATTCCCATTCTTCTGCCATTCCCGGGAAATAGGTGCTGCGACCGATCCGGTTGACACAGGATAGGGATGCCGCCTGCTCGGCAAAGATGTCACGCAGATCCCAGTTATCAAGTTGTATGTAAAAATCCCCGTCCACATCGACGCCCATCGGGCGATGGGCCATGTGCGAGACCTGCAGGCCGAGAATCAGGGCAAGGGCCAGCAGGATGATGGAGAAGACTTGTTGCAGCACGATGAAAACTTTGCTGAACACGTGTTTGTGCCGGGCGCGGTACTCTCCCTTGACCACTGCGATGGCCGGCATCCGCGTGCCGATCCAGGCCGGCAGGAGCCCCTGGATTACTGAGATCAAAACAATGAACAGAGCATAAACGGCCAGCCAGCCCGGAGTATACAGCACCCTCACAGGCACGACGGCGCCGATGATCCGGTTGAACCAGGGCGTGCAAGCCTCGGCAAGCAGCACCGCCAGCAGGAAGCAGATCGCTGTGAAGGCGAAGGATTCCAAGAGGTAGCCGCCGATCAGGGACTTTTCTCCCGCTCCGAGGATCTTGCGGGTGGCCATCTCCCTGGCACGCTTGCTGGAAAGCGCTACGTTGAGGTTGATGTAATTGAAAATCGCCGAGAGTAGCAGGATGATGGTGACCAGCAGGATGACGCCCGTGAACAGCGGGTTTCCCTTTCGCAGGGACTGGTTGTTTGCGGGTGAGAACCAGATTTCGTCATAACGGATCAGGCCGCTGTCTGTCAGGAAATCCCTTCCTTCAAATACGTCGAATGCCCGAGCTACCAGCGTGTCGGCCTTCACCTCCAGCGCCGCCCGGTCGGTTCCCTTCCGGACTTTGACGAAGGGAATGACATCGAGCATGAACGGAGATTTCTTCCGGTTGGTGAGATTCTCGATGCTGTAGATGATATCGACGTCACCGAAAATGGGATTAGGGGTTTCTTTGATGATGGCCGCAATCGTATATTTTCCGTCGAGGATCCTGCCCAAGGCCTGCTCCATCCCGCCCAAGCTGTTTGCGAAGGCGCGGCTGACGATGACGTTGGAGGCGTCCGTGAGCACTTCGGGTCCGCCGTAGTCGAACTCGGCCGGGAAGATGTCGAAGAAATCCCCGCCCACCATATAGCTGCTGACATGGTATTTCTGTCCGCCTATTTCAACTATATCTTCATAGCCCTGTCGCGCCTTCCAAAACATCGCGGCTTTCTCCACTTCTGGGACGATTTCCCGGGCCTGGTAGGCGAAACCCCAGGACTGGCCGATGCCCGAGCGCGTGCCGGTCGTCCGATAGAAGGTATAGACATCCTGATAGTCCGGCACGTTCCGCGTCATCAGCCGCTGCTGCCACACGAAATGCCCAGTCAGCAGCACGAACGCCAGGCTCACGGCCAGCCCCACAGCCTCGATGGCGGTGTAGAGCTTGTTGCGGGATAGGAATTTCAGATAGCTTTTCATGTCGTTGCTTCAAATTCGGTTCCATCCTCATTTAGGCCTTTATTTGAGGATGGCGGCCTGTTTTTTCGGCTTCCATCCTCAAGACAGACCTAATATGAGGATGGAAATCTTATTCATTCTTTAGCGATTCCACGGGATTGGCCCGGGCAATCCTCAAACAGTTCAGCACCACCACGCCCAGCACAATCAGCAGCACCAGGGCCGCTCCGCCGATGAAATACAGCGGATTCAGTGATACCTTCTCGGCAAACTGCTCCAGCCACTTATGGGCCACAAAGTAGGCGGCCACGCAGGCGATGACGGCCATCACGGCGGACAGTTTCATAATGTCCTTGGCGAACACACTCAGGATGTCCCGGGTGGTGGCGCCGTTGATCTTTCGGACAGCCATCTCCTTGCTGCGGCGCAGCGATTCGTCACGGATGAAGCCGATGAGTCCCAGCAGCGCGATCAGCAAGGAAAACACGGCGCCCAGCGCCATCGTATTGCGCATCTTCTTGCTGTCGGCGTAGGCGGAACGCATCTCCTCAGCATAAGAAACAATGTTGATTTCCTTGTCCGGCAGCGCTTCTTTCAAAGCGTCGCGCACTTTCTCCAGTGCATCCGTGCTTAGCTTGAAGAGGGTGTGCGGCATCCAGTAGTTCATACTTCCAATCTCACCATAGAACAGGGCACTGGGCCGTTCATCCACATACTGCAGGTTTCCGATCAGATAGCTCTTGTAAACCCCGGAGATGGTGAAATAGCTCATTTCCGGATTTTCCTGGCTGTCGTGGCCGGTGATGAACACCTGCTTGCCTACAGCGCCGTCGGACCAGTCGGTAAAGTCGGCCATCCGGGCCACAAATTTCTCGTCAACAGCCACTTCGCTGGAGTCCCGCGGCGCCCGGCCATCCAGGAACTGGATGCCCAACAGCTCGTAAAACTCCGAAGAGCATTCATACTGATCGGCGATGTTGAACAGTTCTTTATACTCGCCGGGCAGAGAGACGTTGTCCCCACTGGAACCTTGATAAGGCAGATTGTAGCTGGCCGCTACGCCGCTTACTTCGGGGAGACTCTTCAGTGTCTGGTAGGCCCGTAACAACGCCTGCCGGTCTCTGTCAAACAGGTCGAAGTAGTACAGGTTTTTGTAGTCATAGCCTGTGTCGGAGTGAGACACGATCTGATACTGGCGGCCGATGAGGATCATCATCACCACCAGGAACACGTTGATGAGCACCTGCACGCCCAAAAGGCCCAGCTTCCAGCGGCGGGAATTTTCCGTATAGTTCTTCAGCGCCGCATAGACCGGGATTCGCTGGTACAGTTCGGCCGGAACGACGATTGAGATCATCAGCACGAACAGGATCACCAGGCCGATGGCTACAATACTCTGGGGCACCAGCAGCGTATGGAACGGCACGCCCAGAAGGTTTTCAATAATCCCGCGTCCTGCGAAGATGATAATGGCGGCCAGACCCAGTGACAGAAGGATGTGCAGGAGGGCCTCCTTCGTCAACATGCCGTAGATATGCTTGCTTTCAGCGCCATAGCACTTCCGTACGCCCACTTCCTTGGAGCGCTTTACCAAGGATGAAATCACGATAAGGATGTAGTTCAGCAGGCTGATGATGATCAGCAGCGCAGCGACGATGGACAAAAGAATCACCTGCGTCTTTACTTCCCGGGAGGAAGTATGCATCGTGCTGAAAGGGGAGAGGAAATAGCTCAGCTGGAGGCCCATCGCCTCAATCTCTTCCATAGGCTGGTGCGCCTCCTGCATCTTGCGGATGGCATCGGACAGCGTACTGGGATCAATGCCCGGCATCAGTCTTACATAGCCCCGATAGCGGTCGTTACCCAGCCAGTTGTCCGTGCTCTCCTTGTTGTAGGTGGTCATCGAAAGGAGGATGTCGTAGTCCAGGCTGCCGTTCTTCGGGAAGTCCTCAAAGACACCCTCGATGGTCAGTTTCAACTCTTCCACATCGGCATTGGCGATCTGCTTGCCGATGACGGAAGAAACGTCATTCCGGGCTTGACCCGGAATCTCGTCCGCCAACTTCTCGGCAAAACTCCGGCTCACCATCACGCAGCCCCATTTCCCAAGCGCCTTCACCGGATCGCCTGCCAGGATTGGCCGGTCAAACACTTTGAAGAAGCACGTGTCGGCACAGACGAGGGTTCCTTTGAGTTTGTTTCCTTGTTCGTCCAGGTAGGTGTCGCCGTTGAAAATGAACGTCGTACGCGTACCCGCCTCTACGCCTGGAACTTCCTCCATAAAGCCCACGGCCACGCCGCCACTGACCTGGCCATAATCTTTCTCGTCCCCATTCTGTGAGTACCAGGTCCGAATGGTGTACACCCGGTCGATGTCCTTGTAGAAGCTGTCGTAACTCAGCTCAAAGAACACCTTGGCAATGAGCACGATGCCCACGGCCAACCCGATGCCCAGGGAGAGGACCTTGATCAGAATGTCTGAGTTGCGTCTCATTAGAGCTCGTTCTTCACGTCGGAGACGATCTGACCGTCGAAGAGGTCGATGGTGCGCTGGGCGCAGGCAGCGTCCTTCTGGGAGTGGGTCACCATCACGATGGTGGTGCCTTCCTGGTTGAGCTCTTTCAGCAGGTCCATCACCTCTTTGCCGTTCTTGGAGTCCAGGTTACCGGTCGGCTCATCGGCCAGGATCAGCTTCGGGCCGGCGACGACGGCACGGGCGATGGCCACGCGCTGCTGCTGACCGCCGGAGAGTTGCTGCGGGAAATGCTGGGCGCGGTGGCTGATGGCCATGCGCTTCATGATCTCCGTGACTTTGGCCTTGCGCTCGCTGGCACTGATGTTCAGGTAGCGCAGCGGTAGCTCAATGTTCTCATACACATTGAGTTCGTCGATGAGGTTGAAGCTCTGGAACACGAAGCCGATGTTGCCTTTGCGGAACTTGGTGCGTTCTTTCTCTTTGAGGCCGCCCACCTCGGTACCGAGAAGTTCGTAGGAACCGCTGGTGGGGTTGTCCAGCAGGCCGAGGATGTTGAGCAGCGTGGACTTGCCACAGCCCGAAGGGCCCATGATGGCGACGAACTCGCCGTCCTTGATTTCAAACGATACGCCGTTGAGTGCAGTGGTCTCGATCTCTTCCGTCCGGAAGATCTTGGAAAGGTTGGAAACTTTGATCATAATTATTTGTTTTTTAAATATTTGTTCTTTCTTGAGATGCCGGGTCAAGCCCGGCATGACGACTATTCATTCTTTAACGATTCGACAGGGTTGGCATTGGCCGCTCTCCAACTCTGGAGCGTAACGACGGCCAGGGTAATGGCGGCAACGGCCAGCAGCGCAACGAGGAAGATCCACACCGGCACAGGAGCCTGATAGGCAAAGCCCTTCCGCCAGGCGGTCATCAGCCAGTATGCGACAGGCGCTGCAATCACGAAGCTGGCACCGGCCATGATCAAGTACTTCTTGTTGATCATCTTCAAGATGCTGCCCACAGTAGCGCCATTCACACGCCGCACGGCAATCTCCTTGCGGAGGAACTGCGTCTCGAAGAACACCAGACCGATGATACCGATGATGGCAATCAGCAGGGCCACGAAGGAGGCGATGGTGATCAGCTTTCCAAGCGACTGCTCGCTCTGATACATATTCTCGATCCATTCGTCCAAATGGCGAACGTTCACCTGATCGGGCTCACGGGTAGGGTCAAAGTCGCAGACCGCTTCCTTGATGTAGTCGGAGATTTCCTTGAAATTGGTTCCAGGAGCCGTCTTGACATACATCACGCTGAAATTTCTCCAAGGATCCTTTCCCCAGATATAGAGCGCCAGCGGTCCCATCGCATGTTGCAGGCTCTTGAAGTTGAAGTCCTTCACGATACCCACGATCTCGGTTTCGCCCATATGGCCACCCATAAGGCTGCCTACGTGAAACTGCGGAAACATCTGTATGAATTTCTCATTGACAATCATACAGCCCTGTTCGCTCTGGTTGTCCGACGGCTGGAAGTCGCGTCCGTCCACCATCTGGAGACCAAAGAACTGCGCGAAATCATCGTTGACGGGAAGCACTTCCGTATAGATCTGCTTCCCATCAACCGTACGGCCCCAACCCATCTTCCCGTCGGAGACGATCATATTGTCGGCAAAAGTCACGTCCGTGATGGAAGGATTCTGCAATAATTTGTCTTTCAGGGGCTCGTGGGCAGCACCGGCATAGAAGCCGCACCCGACCTGCAGGATATTTTCCTGCTGGAAGCCCATATCCTTGTTCATCATATACCGGGTCTGCACCCCAACGTACAGCGCCATCAGGATAAAGAGGAACGAAAGCACGAACTGGAGACCCACCAGGATATTGCGAAGCGTCTTGCCTTTCACGCTCATCGCATAGGATCCTTTCAGCACCAGTGCGGCAGGCTGTGCCGTGGAGTAGAGTGCCGGAGCGATACCAGCAATTACGGCAGATACCAGCGCGACACACAGCATCAGAGCCAGGATACTGACATTATCCTTGAGCGCCAGACTGTCGGAGACATAAGAAGCCCAGGAAGTCCCGGCTATCAGATGCATAATGAGGCAGGCGAGGGCAAACGCAATGAGGGCGATCAGCGCCGCGTGCAACAGTTGGCGCCCGATCAGGGAGCCGCGGCTTTCGCCCAGTACTTTCCGGGTATTGATGTTTTTGATGCGGAAAGGAATTTCTGCGAAAGCGAAATTGATGAAGTTGATGATGGCGATGAGGATCAACAGGATGGCGATGACGGCCAGCGTAATCGTAATGGCTTTGTTGGAAGAGAATTTCGATGCTCTTACATCTCTCTCGTAGTGAGCGTCGTGAAGCCTGCTCAGCCGGAATCCCTTCCGAAATTTTTGAGCTTCCTCTTCCGAATCATCATTTCTATACTTCTGGAGTTCATCCATCATCGACGATGCGGTCTCTTTTGCCTGTGACGGATCTTTCAGTTTTACAAACGATTCGAACGACCACTCGCTGTAATCTTCCACAAACTGTTCTCCGAGATTTTCAAAGATGCCGTAATGCAGGCTGAAGTTGCGCGGCGTGTTCTTGAAAACGCCCACGATGCGAGCCGTGGTTCCGTCTCCGGTCTGGAGGATTTTTCCGAGCGCGTTATCGCTCCCGAAAAGCCTCTTGGCATAAACCTCATTGATGACGGCTGTACCCGGGGCCGTGAATTCCTGTGCGGATCCTTCCACCCAATCGAAAGGGAAGACGCTGAACAGGGAGCTGTCAACCAGAACGGAAGGAACCTTAATGGCGGATTCCTTGTCTCCTTCGGGGTAATAGACTTGTTCCGAAAGCCCCATCATCGTTCCGACCGCATCAATGTTCGGACTGGATATTTTTATCCATTCAATCACCGGACGGGAGAACATAGCGGAGAAAAGACCATCATCGATCCAGTTGTTCTCCATCCGATACACTTGCTCGTGCCCTTCAAAATTGGCATCGTAGGTGGCATCCCACTTCACCTGCACCATCAGGATCATCGCCGCCGCAAAAGCGACGCTCATTCCCAGTATGTTAATCAGCGTCGAAACGCCTGTCTTTCTGAATACTTTCATGTTTTCGTCATGCCAGAATTGATCGGGCATCTCTTTTAAAATACTAACACATCGGAATCGCCATACGTATCATAACCCGAAGTAATCACCTTTTCGCCAGGCTCCAGACCTTCCAGCACTTCGTAGTACTGCGGATTCTGGCGGCCGATGCGGATTTCCCGCTTCACGGCCTTGTTGCCGTCCTTGTTGACGACGTAGATCCATTTGCCGCCGGTCTTCTGGTAGAAGGTGCCGCGGGGGATAATTATGGCTTCCTCAGGCTGGCCCAGCTGGAGGTTCAGATAGTAAGTCTGGCCTGCGCGGATATTGTCCGGCTGCTCGCCGTCAAATTTGAAATCGGCCTTGAACTTGCCGTCGCGCACTTCCGGATAGACCTTGCGGATGACGGTGGAGTAGGTCTCGCCCTGGCGCTCGAAGGTGGCGGAGAGCCCGGCGACCACCCGGTCGATGTAGTGCTCGTCAATCTGCGCTTCCACTTTGTACACACCCACGCTGTTGATCTGGCCGATCTTGGTGCCGGAAGCAATCGACTGCCCCAGAACCACGTCCAGCAGGCCCAGTTCACCGTCGATGGGGGCCTTGACGACGAGGTTGCTCTTGCGCTTGCGGATCATCTGCATGTTGAGCTGCATGTTGTCCAGGGATTCCTCCATGCGGTCGATCTGGGTCCCGCGGTAGAGGCTGTCCTGTTTGGAGCGCTCAAGGATCAGGTCGTATTTCTGTTTGGCCAGGCGGTAGTCTTCCTCAGCCTTTAGATAATCTTCTTTGGCGATGAGCTTGTCTTCGTAAAGGGCCTTCTGCTGCTCGTAGGCACGGCGCAGGCGCTCGACCTGCGTGCCGTATTCCAGCACGTTCTGCCGCACGTCCAGCTTCTGCTGCTCCATCTGGATCTGGGTGTTGCGGAGGATGTTCTCCTTCTCGGCCAGCTCCGCTTCGGAGTTCAGGATCTGCAGGTCCAGGTTGTCGTTGTTCAGGACCAGGATGGCGTCGCCAGCCTTGACGGGAGAACCTTCCTCGATGAGGATCTTTTCCACGATGCCGCCTTCCTGCGGGCTCAACTGGATGGTCGTCATCGGCTGGACGCGCCCGCTGATGCGAATGTAGTCGTTGAACTCGCCCTTCACGGCTGTGGAGACGGTGAGGCTGTCTTTGTCAACGCGCAGGGTCTTGTTGTTCGGCCGTGCAATCAGGTAAATCACAAACACCAGCAGCAGCGCTCCCAGCCACCAGGGCAGGGCTTTTTTCGTGAACGCCACGCGCCAGCCGGTTTTCTTCTCGATGATCTTATCCATGATAATTGTAATTATTGTCAATTTTAGATTCCGGGTCAAGCCCGGAATGACGTTAACATTCGTCATGCCGGACCTGATCCGGCATCTTTTCGTTATTGGTTAATATATTCTACTCCATTGTAATATCTGACAACCGCCTGCTTGATGAGATACTTGAACAGGCTGTTCATCTCATCGGCCTGGGCCTTCAGGTAGTTGTTGTTTGCGGTCTGGAACTCCAGCGGGGAAATCAAGCCCTGCTCCAGCTTTTTCAGGTTCAGGGTGTAGGCCTCGGCCTGCACTTCTGCTTTGCGCTGGGCCTGCGTGTAGGCGGATTCGGCACCGTCACGGTCCTGGATGGCGCGGCGCACTTCACTCTCCACGTCGCGGCGCTTCTGGTCGTACTGCGCTGTCATCTTCTTGACGGCATTGCGCTTGCGCGCCACGTTTCCCTGGCCCTCCAGCCGGTTGTAGATGGGAATCGAAAGCGAGAACTGGATGTATTCGCCCTGGTGGTTGCGAAGCTGCGTGGCATAGGGGTCCAGCAGAATGTCCTTGCCTGGATAGTTGAAATAGCTGGTGCTCCAGCCGGCGTTGAGGCTCAGGCTGGGGAAGAGCTGGCCGATCGCCGTGCTGAGTTCGCGCTTGGCGTTGTCGAGGTTCCATCCGGCGATCTTCACAGCCGGATCGTTGGCCAGTGCGTAATCGACAATCCCTTCCGTATCATAATAACCAGCCTGGCCGGGCATCTTGTCATCGATCACCAGTTTCTGGTCCACCGGCCAGAACATCAGGTCGGCGAGGTTCATGAGCTGGTCGTTGTACATGTTCAGCGCGTTGATGGCTTCATACTTCCGGTCGGCCAGGTCAGCCTCGGCCTGGACCACATCGGCCTCGCTCTTCTGGCCGATTTCTTCCTGCTTTTTCGCCTTCGCCAGCATCGACTCCGCTGCTTCAACCTGTACTTTATATATATCTGACAAGCGTTTGTAATACACTGCATTGTAGTATGCTTCCATCACTGCCAAACAGATATCCGCCTCCACCTGTTTCTCCTGTGTCCGGCCAATGGCCAGCGCCGTCTTCGATATCTTCATGTTGTTGACCGCGCTGAAACCGTCGAACAGCGTGATGCCCGCTCCCAAGGAATAGCCGTTGTGGAACGAAGTCTCGGTCACGTAGATATTGGTCTCCGGGTCGATGCTGCGGCCGAAGTTGTAGTAGGCGTAGGTATTTCCACTCACGGACGGCGTGAACGCCTTCAGCACGGCATTCCGCCGCGCAATCTGCGCGTCGCCGATCTCTGCCTGCTGGATCCGTACCTTCGTGGAGTTGGAGATGGCATATTCCATGCAGTCCCGCAGGGTCATGACTTTCTCCGCGTCATGCCCGGCTCCGGGCATCACCGGCTCCTGGGCCCCCGCCGCGAAGGCGGAGAGCCCGATCGCCGTTCCTATAACCAATCTATAAAGCAGTGTTTTCATCTTTTCATTTCATTCGTTCGCCCATTCCACGAGCATTCGGCGTGCCAAAAACGTCAACTCGCTGACAATCAGATAAATCGTCGCTTTTCGGGATGTAAAAAAGTGTAAAGGACCTTTACAATCCTTTACACTTTTCCTTTACACTTTACACAGATGTTACCGGAACGTCAGTTCGAAGATCGTCTGGCTTTCGTCGCTCCGGACCAGTTCGATGCTTCCGTTGTGGTTCCGCATGATCTGGCGTGAGATGCTCAGGCCGATGCCGGAGCCTTCCTTCTTGGTGGTATAGAATGGAATGAATATCTGTTCCTGTGCAGCGGCGGGGATGGGTTCTCCGTCGTTGGCCACGCGGACGATGACCTCGTCGTCCTGGCCCATCCGGGCCGAGATATCGATATGTCTCGCTCCCGCCTGCAGGGCGTTCTTGATCAGGTTGATGAGAATCTGGGAGATCTGTCCCTCGTCGGCATAGATCATCAGGTCGTCTTCCTCCGGCCGATAATTGCAGGTGGCGCCGCAGGAAGCGGCATATTCGCTGTTCAGCGCAATGGCGCCGTCCATCAGTTCCTGCAGGTCCAGTGCCTTGCGGATGGGCTTGGCCACGCCCGAGAGCTGCCGGTAAGTCTGTACGAAGCCGATCAGGTTCTTCGAGGAATCGGAGATGGTCTCCAGACCGGCCTTGATGTCCAGTTCGCTATGCCCGTTTTCATCGTAAGACTTGGCCATCATGTCGGAGAGCGACGCGATGGGGGACACTGTATTCATGATCTCGTGGGTGAGCACGCGGATGAGCTTGGTCCAGGAATCCTGCTCGTGGGCCTGGCGCTGCTTTTCGAAAATGATGCGGATGCGGTTGAGCGTCCGGTTGAACTTGTTCCTGTCCTGGAAACGGAAGTTGAGTTCGCCGTCCTCCAGCGCGTCCATCATATAGGCCACCTTCCGGATATCCTTCCGGCGGGTATGGATCGCGGCGATCACCGCCGCCAGGATGGCGACGAGGACGACGATCAAGATGACCATATAAAATTGCATATATAATCCGTCATTCCGGGCCTGCCCCGGAATCTTTACAGTCCGTATTTCTTCAGTTTCGCATATAAAGTCGGGCGGCTGACGCCCAGCATCTTGGCGGCCGCGGAAATATTGCCGTTGCTCCGCTGCATGGCCTCGCGGACCAGGCGCTCTTCTTCGGCTTCATCGTGCAGGAGAATTTGCGCATTCCCTTCGGGATTCCGTGTCAGGCCTGGAATGACGGAGCCGTCATTCGTCATGCCGGACCCCGATCCGGCATCTCTTTGGATGTCCTTCTCCGTCAGTTCTTTCCCGTCAGAGAGAATGACCGCTTTCTCGATGCAGTTCTGCAGCTCCCGGATGTTGCCGTTCCAGGTCTGCGCCTGCAGGATTTCCGCCGCCTCCGGCGTAATTCCTGTCAACGGGCGATGGTATTTCTCTGCATAACGAGCCAGGAACATTTCCGCCAGCGGCAGGATGTCCTCCTTGCGCTCCCGGAGCGGCGGCAGGGCAATATGTACGGTGTTGATGCGGTAGTAAAGATCCTCGCGGAACCGTCCCCCGCGTACCAGCGCCGGCAGGTCCATGTTCGTGGCGCAGATGAGTCGGATGTTTACCGGAATCGCCTGGCTGCCGCCGACCCGGATCACGCTGCGGTTCTGGATGACCCGCAGCAGTTTCGCCTGCAGGTGCAGCGGAATGTTGCCGATCTCGTCCAGGAACAGCGTCCCGCCGTCAGCCTGTTCGAACTTGCCCACGTGATCCGTATGCGCATCCGTGAACGCGCCCTTCACATGGCCGAAGAGTTCACTCTCAAAAAGTGTCTCCGTAATAGCCCCGGCATCTACCGCAACCATCGGTTTTTCGCTCCGGAGACTGTGAGCGTGGATCTTCCGCGCCAGCACATCCTTGCCGGTACCATTTTCGCCGGTAATCAGCACAGTGGCATCGGTGGGAGCAATCTTGTCGAGGGTTTTCCGGATGGATCTCATGGCAGGGGAGGCGCCCCAGAACATGAGGTCCCGGGTCAAGCCGGACTCCGTCATGCCCTGCTCTGACCGGACATCCCGTTTCATCGCCTTCCGGGCTTTGTCCCGCGCTGCGGTCAACACTTCGATGAGCTTGTCGTTGTCCCACGGCTTTACGATGAAATCAAACGCCCCGCGTTTCATCCCTTCCACCGCCAGCTGGATATCGGCGTATGCCGTGAACAGCACCACCTCCACCTCCGGTACCATCTTCTTAATCTCACCAGCCCAGTAAAGACCTTCGTTGCCCGTGTTGATACTCGTATTGAAATTCATGTCCAGCAACACCACATCCGGCTGGAACTGCTCCAGCGAAGTCACCAGCGTCGCCGGCGAAGGAATCGTCTTCACCTCCTTGAAATGCAGCGGCAATAGGATCTCCAGCGCCCGCCGGATCCCCAGATTGTCATCCACAACCAGTACCTTTCCTTTTTTAGTAGTCATAATCTAAACTTCAAAAATAGTCAATTATTCCCAAATATTCCCGCATACGCAAATACAACCTACGTGCCGATGAATGTATCTTCCTAATATTCAGAGCGTTTTGTTCTAAACCTATATTGTAAAATTGTAAAGGAATCCTACAAAACTGTAAGATTCCTTTACAACTCGACTTTTATACGAACTGGATATGCCTACTTCTTCGCCAGCGCTTTCTCCGGTTTCACGGCCGGTTCCATCACGATACTCAGGCCCGTGGCAGTCTCCCGATACTGAATGATCCTGGCCCCTTTATTTGCAAAAAGTTGTACCAGGTCCGACGTGTCCAGATTGTCCGGTACCTGCACGGAGAAGAAACCTTCCTTATCCGTCACGGCAACACTCTTGCGGGAAGGGCTGTCCGCATTCACAATCACCATCTTCATTCCAACGACCGGATTCCCATCTTTATCGGACACATAGCCCCGGACCGTCTTGGCATTTACCGTCACGGCGCTCATCAGCGCCACCATCAGAAGAACAAATACACGTTTCATAACTTTTGAAAATATTAAATTGTTAAACATTCATTGTCGTTTGCCATTTCTCAAAACACCCGCCGTGCCAAACTTGTAATGTACTAACAATCAATAAATTTCATTTCATCTTCTGTTGTAAAACGCCCTTTACACTTTTACATAAAATGTAAAGCCGGGCTTTACACCCGGCTATATGAACCGCAGAAATAGAGACCCCGGGTCATTGCCCAGGGTGACGATTGATGTTGACGGAGGATCAGAAGTACTGATAGAATTTCGCGATGGACTCCATGCCTTTGAAGAGCTGGTCCAGGAGATAACTTTCGTTGGGGGAGTGGATGAAGTCGCGCTCGAGACCGAAACCCATCAGGAGCGGGTCGGCGTGGAGGGCACGCTGCATCTCCGCCAGGATGGCGATGCTGCCGCCGCCCCGGCTCGGTACCGGCTCGATACCGTAGACCTCGCCCATGGCCTTCGCCGCCGCCTTGTATGCCTTCGATGAAATCGGAATCAGGAAGCCGTCGCCACCATGCTTCTCTTCCACCTCCACTGTCACACCCTTCGGCGCGATGGCCTTGATATGCTTCGTGAAAAGCTTTGCGATGGTCTTCGAATCCTGGTTCGGCACCAGACGCATCGAAATCTTCGCATGTGCCTCGCTCGGAATGACCGTCTTCGACCCTTCGCCGATGTAGCCGCCCCAGATGCCGTTCACGTCGAGGCACGGACGGATGCCAACACGCTCCAGCGTCGTGAAGCCCTTCTCGCCCGTGAGCGCCTTCACGCCCAGGCTGTCCATGTATTCCTTCGCATCGTACGGCGCCCGGCCCAGCATCTTCCGGTCCTTCCGGCTGAGCTCGACCACGTCGTCGTAGAAGCCCTTGATGGTGATGTGGCCGTTATCGTCGATCAGCGAATCGATCATCTTGCAGAGCGTGTTGATCGGATTGTAGACCGCACCGCCGTAGTGACCCGAGTGCAAGTCCTTCTTCGGTCCTTTGACCGTGACCTCCATGTAGGTGATGCCGCGCATGCCGCAGTTGATGGACGGGATCTTCTCGTTGAGCATCGTCGTGTCGGAGACCAGGATGATGTCGCAGGCCAGCAGCTTCTTGTGCGTCTTGATCCATTTCGAGAGCGCCGCCGAACCCATTTCTTCCTCACCTTCGAAGATGAACTTGATGTTGTGCCGGAGCTGCCCAGTACGAACCAGATATTCGAAAGCCTTGATGTGCATGAACGTCTGGCCCTTGTCGTCATTCGCACCCCGCGCATAGATGGCCCCGTCGCGGATCTCCGGCTCGAAGGGCGGGGAGACCCACAGGTTGAGCGGATCGACCGGCATCACGTCGTAGTGGCCGTAGACCAGGACGGTCGGCAACTTCGGATCGATCAGCTTTTCGCCGTAGACCACCGGGTGTCCGGTCGTCTCCATGACCTGGGCCTTGTCGGCCCCGGCAGCCAGCAACAACTCGGTCAGACGCTCGGCACAACGATACATGTCGGCCTTGTGTGCTTCTTCGGAACTGATGGAGGGAATGCGGAGCAGCGAGAACAGTTCGTTCAAGAATCGCTCGCGATTGTTTTCAATGTATTGTTTCATAGAGATTTTGTTTACCAATTCCTACAAATGTAGTGAATTTTTTCGTAACTTTGCATCCCTTTTACGGGGACTCCATCGAATAAAACATTAAAATTTGATATGAAAGTAACGAAGAACCAGGTTGACGATCTCAATATGACCGTCAGCATCGCCCTTGAGAAAGAAGATTGGGCAGAACTCAAGAAGAAGAAACTCAACGAGTACCGTCGCAATGCCGATATCCGCGGCTTCCGCCGCGGCATGGCGCCGATGTCGCTGATCGAAAAGATCCACGGCGGACAGGCGCTGGCCGAAGTCATCAACAAACTCGTCACCGACGAACTCAACAAGTTCATTGAAGACAACAAGCTCAACGTCCTCGGCGAGCCGCTCCCGAGCGAGAAACCTGCCGAGAACAACTGGGACGATCCCGATACCTTTACTTTTGATTTCGACCTGGCGCTTGCCCCCGAGATCAACATCACCGTTACCGCCGAAGACAAGATTCCGTATTATACCGTGACCGTCACCAAGGAAGCCCTCGCTGACTACAAGAAAGGCCTGCTGAAACAGTTCGGCCAGCTCGAAAGCGGTGAAAAGGCCGGCGCCGAAGACTTCATCATCGCCGACTTCGTGAGCGGAGAGCAGAAAGTGGAGGGCGCCTACGTGGCCCTGCGCAGCATGTCCGACGAAGTGAAGAAACAGTTTGTCGGCCTGAAGAAAGGCGACACCAGGCAGCTTGACATTGTGAAGTGCTTCCCCAACGAAGCCGACCGCGCCGCCATGTTCCACGTGAAGAAGGAAGAACTCGACACCCTTCCCGCTGAGTGGACGATGACCGTGAACGATGTAAAGACCTTCGTCGACGCCCCCCTGACCCAG
>JAEEGK010006508.1_pt1 | contig 28123 bp, 33 predicted proteins | sample 8958771 | NCBI WGS metagenome assembly JAEEGK01 (sample SAMN16246547, study PRJNA631951) | gut metagenome | biome: gut microbiome; feature: rumen; material: SC-attached | host: Bos | place: Iran: Karaj | collected 2018-10 | reverse complement strand
ACCCGGGCAAGACCGCCAACGTCACCATCGACATCGCCCCGGACGCCTTCGCCTATTATGACGGCAACGACGGCCTTGAAATCAAGCCCGGCAAGTACCAGATCCTCTACGGCTCCTCCTCCGCCGACGCCGACCTGAAGGCGCTCGACTTCGAGGTGAAGTAAGGGCTCACGGCTATCTGCTTGATGCAGAGCGACATAACGTTTGAGAGGTGCACCTGCAGGTGCACCTCTCTGCTATTAAGTAGCTGATATTGAGCCAATTGGTTGCAGGGCCTATTCGTCCAGTAGGCGATCCTTGTCGTAGCGGTGGATCTTCGTTTCGCCGGCGAGGATGAGGTAGCCGTTTTCGGCGAGGGAGTCGAGCTCGTTCTCGCCGGGATAGACTTCGGTGGGGGCGATGAAGGAGGTGCGGCGGCGGATGTCGGCGACGATGTGGCTGTCCTTGGCGATGCCGCCGGTGAGGAGGATGACATCGACCTTCCCGTCCACATAATAGCCCACTTTGGTCGATGTCGACCCCGTGTTGATGGCGAGTACCTTGCCTTTCATGTCTTCCGCTTTCAGTTTAGGTTTCCGCAAAGATAACCACCCCCGTCCGAACTTCCGCGCCCCACGGGCGTTTTGTGGCGAAAGGGAGATAAAAGGGGTGAATATTTTCCGTATATTTGTCCTATGAGCATCAGACGGAACCGACCCATATCCCCTTTCTCCTATGCCGGGAAAGGATTCGTGTCCTGCAAAGACGGCATTGTCACCATTTCCACGACCGACCTGACGGAAAACCGCTCCGTCGCCTTCTCCGTGGCGGACGGCAAAGTGGAGGTCGCCACCCGGAATGTCAAGGAAGAACGCCTGAAGGCGACCGAGCGGGACGAGGCGGACCTGCTGGGCGATTTCGCCGAAGAGTTCGTCAAAGCCCAGCGGCGCATCATCCCCCGGCGGGTATCGCTCTCGGAGGGCGACTGGTTGGCGGTGACGGACATCCACGAGGATGCCGAAGGCCGTCTTTGGTGCAAGCCGGCCGGGGATGAAGCGGAGGAGATGGTTCTCTTCAATGACGAGCTGGTCGTCGGAACCGAAGTCCGGGACCTCCTTCCTTATCTGTATGCGGACGACTTCATCCCGGATGCCCGCGTGGAGTCCGACGACGACGGCCTCGGCATCTCCATCCGCCGGTCCTACCTGGCGTTCGCCATCCAGGAGGCGGAAGTCGCCCGCCGGAACAAGCATTTCTTCCAAGGCCGCGTCCTGTATGTGGACGAGCAGAAGAAGCGCATCTTCTGGATGACCGCCGGCGGCTTCTTCGGCATCTCCCGGATCCGGGAGGGGCTGGAAGAAGGCGACGTGGCGGTGCTGTACGTAGTCAGCATCCAGAACCGCGACGAGGATTGTTACATCAATGTCGATGTGGACGAAACCGGCGGCGCCGGCCTGTCCCCGCAACGGTTCGACGAAGAGAAGCTTCTGGAGAAGTACATCAAGACCGAAGCGCCGGCGGTGGCCGAATCCCGGCCGGACGGCTCGGAGCGCGTCCTGAAACTGTTGCGCGAGCTGGAAGATCTCACCGCTGTCGGCGCCATGGACCGGTACCGCACGCTCCTCGCCGCCCGTTTCCTGGCGGAGGCCGTGCAGAACCGGGCCCTGGCGGACCAGCTGGCCCAGCGGGCCGACATCCTCCAGCGGAAGATCCTATACGCCCAGGGAAAGCCGGTCCGCGCCCTGGACAACGCGCCCGCCGAGGTCGCGTGCCTGTATCCCGGGGCCGTCCCGGAGGCCTTCATCAGCGAGCCCGGCCTCGCGGGCCGGATCGCGCACCTGCTCACGGCCGCCAGGACCGCCCGCGAGGAGCCCGACATCGTCCCGGTCAAGCCCGACGCCCTGCGCAAGCGCATCTGCGCCCTGCTGGGCGTGGAGGACGCTTTCCGCGCCTCCGGCGCCCGCGTCACGGGCAAATACGGCCAGGGCGAAGGGAACGAGGTGGAGTTCAAGTCCTCCTACGTGATGCGGAACGACGGCCGCGGGCCCGACCTGGAGTACCAGGGCCGCGGCCAGGTGTTCGAAGCCGTGTGCGGCTTCCTGAACGCGGCCGGCGGCGTCCTGTTCCTGGGCGTGAACGATTCCGGCGATCCCATTGCCGCTGAAGGGCGGGGCCTGGACGGGGACATGGACTGGTTCCTTCAGAACTCGGATTTCGTCCTTCGCCGCGCACAGCGGCTACTGGGGCACAGAGTTACCATCCCTGACACCATCGACCATTTCGTCCTCTTCCTCCAACAGGAGAAGAAGATCTATTTCAAGGACACCCTGCAGGACAACATCACCATCGAACCCACCGAGGACGCAGATGCCATCCGCATCTCCGTGAAGCCGGCGGAATACGAGATCGCATACCTGTACAAGGACCGCACATGGGCCGAAGGCACCGCCTATGTCCGCGATGGCAACCAGACCCTGCCGATGACGGAGGAAGGCAAGCGCCGGCGCTTGATGAGCCTCAAGCGCGTGGACCGGAACATCTCCCACCTGGTCCGGCTGCAGGAAGCCATCGACAAGAAGCACAAGGTGTACCTGCGCGGGTACGCGAGCGGCAACAGCGGCGAGGTCCGCGACCGGCTCGTCGTGCCCATCAACCTCTTCTATGACGACGAGAAAGTGTGGTGCTTCGACTTGGAGGACCGGAACTTCAAGCAGTTCAACCTCTCCCGCATCACCGAGGTGGACACCGACGTCCCCGAGCCGGAATACAACCACGACTTCAAGCCCTGCGAGGCCGACGTCTTCAGCTGGGTGGACAAGGACCACGACTATCCCGTCCGCCTCCGGCTCGACGTGATGGCCTACAACTACCTGGTCGAGCACTTCGCCGGCGCCCGCCATCTCCCCGAAAACGAGCTCTACCAGGAAGATGACACCCACTGGATCCTCTCCACCACCGTCCACGGCCTCGGCCCCCTCCGCTGGTACTACCTCATGCTCGCCGACAAGATCGAAATCCTCGACTCCCCCGCAGCCGAGGCGCTGAAGGAGGAGGTGAGGAAGTTTGTGGCTCAGCACCTGGTCTAGGCCGTCGCTGGCGGGCCTGGCCGTCTCGGTCAACCTGCTGATTATTAGCACCTTAATGAAAACTCCCTGGTACATTTGCACCAGGGAGTTTTGTGTAATTGACTGATAAACAGAGCCATAGGTGGGACGGCGGAATTATAGGATTTCTATTATAGAGTTTCTATTATAGAATTTCTATAATAGATTTTCTATAATGGGTCAGTCGGCCGTCTGGAAGTCCACCTTCTCCCCTGCCAGTTCCACATTGCTGGGAGCCGGGTCCATCGGGATGGTCTTCATGTATTCCGTCAACTTCTCGCAGAAGTCTTCCATCACGAAACCCATCGTGTAGGCCGCATTCTCGCTCCGCGGTTCGGTGTTGAAGCGCTTGCACAGGAAGCCGATCATATGGCACAGCTCGTGCGGCAGGACGTTCGTCAACCAACGCTCCGGCCTCCGCTCATTGAGCAGTATCACCAGCGGCTGCTTGTGGTCCTTCTCGTAAGCACCCGGATAGAAGATGCCCCTCGGCACATCATCCGAACGGATCGCCTTGTTCGTGTCCATCGACACCACCCGCAGGTCCTCCATGCTCTCCCCGTCAAACGTCCGCAGTTCCACTTTGATCATGGCCCACGCCGGGCCCAGGTTGTAAGTTGTGATTGTCTTCATGTAAAAATGACTTGGTCACTATCTAAGGCTTTGATGGGATTTGGGGCGAAATGATTTCCGCTGCGAGAACCAGCCCTGTAGGATCCCCCATAATCCCTTATGCCCATTGGGATTCACCTCCCGTCGGCAATGTGGGCAGGTAACAGGAGCAGAAAGGACTATTGCCGCCCACTCAACATCCGGGGCCACGAAGGTCTTGCCGCAATGCGGGCAAGTGACAATTATCCACCCCCTAAGCATTCTTCCAACCCTTTATTTTCGAGGCGTCTTTCGCGCCGTGTTCGAGAAGGGTGCCGCCGAAGGCTGCAGCGATTGCGCCGATAAGGAGCTTTACCACGACTTTTGCGATTTCAGGATTCATCATAATAACTATTTAAGGTTGTCAAAAAAAGAATCGATCCATTCGTTCACTTTCTCACCGAGCACGTGGCCGATGTCGAATCCTTTACGAACAATGGTCTTGCAAGTTTCTGCAATTTCAGTGGGGACCTGAGGGCCCAGCATTTTTTCAATTTCAATCATAGACTAGATGGTATTGATTTGTTAATTGGTCTTTGAAAGCAGGAAGGGGTGGAAGTGCCCCCTCCTGCTAGGCGGCCTTCTCCGAAGATAGAGCCTTCAATCCTGCCTTCACCAGGTATACGGTTCCGGCGGCAAGGCCAGCGATACCGACGGCGACCAGCGTGATGATACCGGCCTGCTCACCGTTGAGCTTTTCGCTCATCTTGTTAGCGAAGTCCTTGCCGTATTCCAAGGCTTCCGAGGAACTCTGGGTGCCAATGACTTTTTTGTTGTTTTCCATTTCCAATTTTATTTATTTTAATTGTAGTAGGGATGTACTTCTCCTTCTAGGCGGTCACTTCCGAAAGGGCCTTCAAACCTGCATTGACCAGATAGACGGTTCCGGTAGCCAAGCCTGCGATACCGACAGCTATCATGCTGATGACACCGGCCTGCTTACTTGTGAGTTTTTCCGTGATTCCTTTCACGATGTCTGTAAGATTTTTAATTTCCATACTGCTATTTTTTTGTTTCATGGGCAAAATTATCATAACTCCAAGACCCCCGAAAGAATATTACCCGTCCTCATATCGAGAATATATTGGTTGACATATTATTTGGTTCTCGCTTGCAAATCTAGCATATTATTTCGGAAACATCACAATATTTTGCCAATATTCTACATATTTTATGTTTTGATACTTAAATTTGCACATATAAATATTAGGCCCTATATTTGCAAACAAAACGCTCGATATGATTACTTCCGCAATCACTCCGAAAGACTCTGCAATCATCGATAAGTGGACTGATAGAGCCCTCGCGACCTACCTTTTCATTTCTAGGCTTCCTTCCCCCCTGGCCGAGTTCACATTTAGGCAGGTCGTCGAAGACGCATACAACTATGCTATGTTACTGCCCCGGGCAACCAGGGTCGAAATCGTGACCGAGGGGATCTGCGAAGCACTCTATTACGGGAACGAGAATTTTAGTGCACTCCTTGAATGCCTTGACCTTTCCTACATCGACGGAAAGGACATAGACGAGGTCATTGCCCAATGCGACAGGGGATTGTTATTGGAAAAGATGAAAGCTCTTTATAAATTGAATGATTTGCCCCCAAAAGATGGGCTTGTGAACGCCTATGCTAGTTTCACCCCGGATGACTTTGTTGAAGATGATGGCATCGCATCCTTGAAAGGATACCTTCGAGACAAGTTGGAACAAGTATATTGCGAATATGACACGTCTTTTTTGGATGAAGCTTCTTCCACATCGAACTTTAGCCCTTTTATGATATTGGGATACAAGACATTCTTTATTAACTGGTCGGCTGGCATTCAACCGTCAAACCGCGATAAGGACAAGCTTTTCTTCCAATGGTATTGCAAAGGGGAGTTGCTCAGCCTAGTCTTCGACGTCATCTTTCGTGGGCCTGTGACAACGGTTTCCAGGTTAATGTGGAAGCATCTTAACGGCGAATGTGGTAATAACTATCATCTCAAAAACATCGTCCAGAAGCAATATGACGAATATCGAGTATACAATCCAGCATTACCGGCCCATGATTTTACCTATAAGGGACAAGATGAACCTAGTGACGAAAGAGAGAAAACCCGCTACTTCCCGGCCTTGCCCGGAATCATCGCCAACGAGAATGGCAGTATCATGACTGAAACTCAACTAAACAGTCTTTACCAAACATTTAAAGACAATGATTACCTCGACGAGAGAGAGGCTCCCCTTGATGCGTTTAAGCGAATATTCTCCGGGAAAGGTAATTTCGCCCGCCCTATCAAATGGAACGGACAGCAAAGGTTCCTGGCGTCTTTCCTCACGCGAGCAAGGGGCAGAAAGACGAGTCTGGAATATGCAAGGGCCGCAGCTAATCTTTTCTTGCAGAAAAATGGGAAACCGTGCAAGGTCAATACCTTGAACCAGCCTAATGAAAAAGCTGATAGAAAGATAGAATCGATTTTTAATATAGTATTAAATCCATATGAAAACCAATAACGACAATAGCAAATCTAAGACCTTGGAGAAGTACCGCGGTCAATACAATGACGCGAAACTATCTTCGAAGATTGCGCGCTTCGCAAAGAGCGCCGGAATGGAATGCGTCTACTACGTTCTTCTTTTGGTAAGCATCATGAAATCAAAGGATGTCAAGTTGAAGGACAAGATAATCATCGGAGGCGCTTTGGGCTATTTCATCAGCCCTTTAGATCTCATCCCCGACCTAATGATTGGCACCGGTTACTTAGATGATGTCGGAATGCTTTATTATGCCTTGACAACTATCAGCTCCCAAATAACCCCCGCCATCCGGAGAGACGCGATAAAGAGCCTGCACAAGTATTTTGATTTCAGGGATGAGGATTTTAAGCCGAAAATATGATAGATTCAGCACATACTATTACCAGAGTTCCTCAGGAAATTGACCGTTCCTCCGATGTCCAGCCGAATCTGTATGAAGAAGGCCAACGCGCCGAAGGTGTGGTGACCTTCATTACCAAGAGCAAGGCTTTCTTGAGTATCGGTCCATTCTCTGCAAAGTTGAATAAATCAATGATTACTTGGGACAGTACCGATGCCAACCCTGAAGAATACTTGTATGTCGGCCAAAAATTGGACGTCAAGATTATCAAAATCGATCACGTAAGGATGAAGATGAAGGTCAGTTTGCGTGACCTGCAGGAGAAACCCGCAATCAACTCGGATCTTACCGCCGGAATGATTATTGATGGTGTCGTTCAGAAAAAGCTTCACAATGGTTTCATCGTGGCCATACCGGAAGTGGGGAATGGGTTTCTTCATAAGAACGAACTGGATTGGCGTCTATACGAACAATCTCAGAGGTTCAAATCTATTCAGGTTGGCGATTCAATAAGAGCTCTCGTTTCTTTCGTTGACCATGAGAAACGGCTTATCTACCTTTCTCTAAAGCGACAGGAAGAAAACCCCCTAAATACGTTTGAGCAGGAGCACGCAATTGGTTCGTCAGTGGAAGTTCGCGTCATCCATTATGGGAAAAGAGGTGTTTTAGTCCGCCATCCTTCCATTGGCGACATCTGGGCTCTCTATTCTGAGAATTGGGACATCTCATTGGAGGACATGAAAAAACTCTATCCAAAATATAGCAAGATCTCGGTTAGGGTTAAACCTGGCGATGAGAAACATCCATTCTCCATAGAACCGGAGATTATGCCTTTCTAACAATTTCGAGATAAACGCTTGAACGACGAAGAGAGGAAAATCCTCTCCAAACTGCCTCCCTTCGTACTCATAATTGACCCACACCCTCGAACTCGGTGGCACGCCCGAAACCGACACCTTCTTCAAAGAACTCAACCACAATATGGGAACTCCTGTATTTGATAGTATTATTAAAGGAGCGCTCACTCCAATTCATGCGAGAGAGGCTAATGCTCTATTCGTGGCCACCACACGTGCTTAAAATGTCTTACCAGACAATTACAATCGCAAACGCCAACTTGTCATACCCATTGACACTCCAAATGGAATACTCTATTCACATTTATTTTCGTTTGCTTGGAAAAAGCACCTCTCTCGTCATCTAACACGAAATTATTGATAAACGACTCAAACAAAAAAGCATAATGAGAAAATTGTAATTCAGCCTTGGTACAGTTTATTAATACGCTATTACATAGTTCATGAAAAAGAATGTAAATATCAAATAGTCTAACACCCTCAACTAAACAAGCCTCACTGATTAATGCCATAGTATTTGGGAAAAGACTATATAACATATTAAACTGCTGAATGTGCTTCAAAGTTTCCCTTAGGGCACATGGGTAATCGTAAAAAGAAGAGAATACCTTTGGATATGTCTTGACCAAATCTAGAAGCTCTACAGCAATGTGATAATTCATCGTGAACGGATCTGCCGTGGGTATTGTAAGCTCGTGGCAATGAGCATTATATAATGCGGTACCAGGATCAAATGACAACCGATGAATTTGTACATTCTTCACCCCTACAGTTCTAAGCCGAAACATTAATTTCAAAGAATCCTCAATATCTTGTTCTGTTTCTTCAGGAAATCCATATATGAATGACGTAGTCACCTCTATTCCTTTCCTCGTCGCGTACTCTATAACAGGTAGAGCTCTTTTTAAATTTAGTTTTTTATTTATGATATCCTGCATGCGTTCTGACCCAGACTCTATTCCGAAGTATAGCGCATACAATCCTGATTCATACATCCTATCAATCAACTGCTGATTTATTGTATCTAATCTAGATGAACAATTCCACTTGATTTGTATGTTGCTAGCATCTAACTTTTCGCAAAAATGGAGGATTCGTTCCTTATTTGTAGTAAACAGATCATGCTCGAACGCGAATGTATGAATACCATAATTCTTCACTACATATTCGATTTCTTCAATGATGTTATCTAAATCCCTAAAACGAAATATCCGTTTCCAAAATGTTTTTGTACAACAGAAAATACAATTGAACGGACATCCCCTACCAACGTCAATTCCTAAAATCTCGGAATGTCTGAGTACTTCATCTGGTATCAGGTTATAGTAATTGACTTCCCTTTTATAATTGTCTGGAAGAAATGTTGGGAATGGATTTTCTCTGATTAATCCATCATGTCGATATGCGACACCAGGCACGACACATGGTACATCCTTTCCTTTTTCAAGAACGTGACGAACAAAGGGAACAATAGTATTCTCTCCTTCTCCTCTACAAATGTAGTCAATAAAATTAAATGCTCTCAGTGTCGGCCCACATGTAAGCTCAGCATGAGGGCCACCAAATACTACAATAACACGAGGGCATCGCTCCTTAATTGCCCTGGCCAGGTCTACGTTGATATGATATTCTGCACATCTACAATAAAAACTGATTATCCGGGAATCATATTCAAGAATCTTCTCAAGCAGACTGGACTTAAAAGCGATATAGTCTTCCGATGGAGCATCGGCTTGCCAATACCTAACGATACTTACTCTAAAGCCACTTTGCTTCAAAGTCTCAGCCAAAATAAGTGTTCCTATTGATTCCTGACTAAGTTCCGGTAGATAAGATGGCGTGACAAACACGACATCACACGATCCGACTGCCCCCATAATTCTATTCTAGGAGTCCGTTATCTCTTAATTTACAAATGATTCTACGGACTGAAGCACGCGCTCTGTCGCCATCAATACTATAATGAGAGATGACCTTATTCACAATAACATCTTCTGTGGTTTCAACTGAGAGACATTGAAGGATAAATGCCGCTGTTTCATTAGCTCTCAGCATACCATTAAAAGACGGATTATCCATTGAAACCATAACAGTCTCGTTACCAAATGTTTCTCTCGCAAATGTTCCTTTCAATTTCATACTTTTCCTTCTTTTTTCTATATTCCTCAAGAATAGAGTATTTTAACTCTTCCAATATAAGTTCCTTCTTATTTTTATCACAAAGACTTAATATGGTAGGGCAATGCTTGCTTAAGATACACGAAGCATAAAGTGGGCAGTCATCACAAATCTCCCCTTTTTCATATGTGTCTAGTATCAACGATGGAACTTGTATCTTACTGGCGTCTTCATAGATTGTTCCGTAACTAACACCATTAAAGTCTTCTGCACAAAACGCAAGTTCTCCGTTTGGTTTAATCAGAATATGCGTGCCATCATCAGCGCGACAGAAGCTCATTGCCATTGCCGGAACATGGGTAAAATTCACATCAAAGCCTTTACTATAAATAGTCTTCTTCATTGATACCACCTCCCGAAATATGTTGTCTCTGATATCATTTTGGCTAGCTATAGATGATGAATCTTCGATGTTATTCAGCCAATTGACAGAAAAACTCAAATGAGAATTACCGCTATATCGCACTATCAATTGTTCTATAAGCTCCTTATTGTCAAGCAGATTATGTCTTTCCACATTTAGTCGCAAACGGACATTTATTCCCTCGGATAGTAAGATATCTATGTTTCTAAGTACTCTCAAGTATGGATTCTTTCCTGGTCGGATATAGTGTTTCACAGCGTTATATACTGGTTCTGTGCCGTCAATCGTAATGCGTACCGTCTTAAGAAACCATAATGAGGATGCCTTTTTGACTATATTGTCGGAAAAAAGATAGCCGTTACTAATCATCGTGGATGTGAAGCAAATACCCTCGTTCGTTAAATCCTTGCAAATAGTATCTATGGCTTTAATGTTCACTAACGGCTCGCCTCCGTACCATTTAAGATACACCGTATTAGCGCTGCTATTTTCGGCAATAAAACGGGCTACTTGATGTGCCGTCCTTTCGCTCATACTCATCTTCTCATATTTGTGCTCATAGCAATAGAAGCATCTAGCATTGCACCCAGTTGTCGTCAATATTTCAAACGAGTTGAAGCTATTCGTTCTGCTCTTTCCTAGTGCAATGAGAAGACGTTGAATGATCGGGACTTGTTTCTTTTCATCAAAATCTTCAGGAACGAGGAACCAATTCCTAATTAGATGATTCCTTGCAAGATTGAAGTCCTTGACCAAAACCAGTTCTCCAGTCATGCATGAGTGCATTAGAAGCCCATCCTCATGCTTAATGGTATAAGTCAAGTTCGACAAACGATACTCGTTAGAAAGAGAATACGCTTGTTCTCCGCAAACTGCCATAACAGAACTTGACGGTTTCTTAACGACGCAAAACCCCTTCATGATCTCAAAAAACGATTCTCAACTTGACATGTTTATCAAGAAACTTCTTTAATCTATCCATACTGCTTTTATCAAGGAATCGGAAAAGACTTGTAATCAAATCATATATATATTTCCTTCTCTTCCTCTTGTGCTCGCAGAGTCGTAATTTCTTAATATACTCTAGATATCGCTCGTCCTTCACTCCATACCATGTCCCATCATGAGTGAAGGAATGAAGAATGCCGCATATTTGATTCTTACTAATAATATCCGCCTTGGAACAGTTGTCTCCCAGTACGTGTATGCAATCGTCCCCTTCAATCTTGACGACCCTATGCAAGATAGGTTTCTCTTTCTTTTTAAACAACACAACATCTGATACGGAAAAGACATCCTCTGGTTTTGTCTTAAGTATGGTTACGATATCACGACCGGAATATAGCATCGGCTCCATACTTCGTCCTTCGACTTTGTGAGATACCAAGCCAAACTCAGATAAACCATCGAGCAATGTCATGTTTTTCATAGATTAATCCCTTTGCGAGCCACAATGGCAGAGTCAACATTCATTCTACAAGATATATCATAGATAGATACGTTGCCAAAAGCATTATGAAACCATCGCAGCAGTTCAACTCCAAGAGTTTCTCTATCTTTTATCATGACTGCATCGAAAATCCATTCCAAAGCGTAAGCAACATTGGGGATAGCTGTAATCATATTCTCCCCTCGTCTCAAATGACATATGGCTTTGATTGGTATGTCAGAACTATTACCTATACATTCCTTTCCTTTCCATGGGGAACCGAATCCATGCAATGTGCCATCTATGATTCTAAGAAGAGGTTTATCTCCATTTATTATTGACACCTCATTCGGGAATGCCTCCTTCCAAAAACTAGCATGAGTGCTCTTACCTGTCCCAGATGGAGCCGTAAACAGAATGCCATCACCATTCCAGCCAATTAGAACTCCATGAAATGAAACAACACCGTATGTAAACAAAAGGGAAGATAAATCTCTATAAATGGCATTGAACTCAGCCTCGACTTCTGTTATATGTCTTCCGCTGTAGACTCTCTCCAACAAGGACTTCTCCTCTACTAGCCTTTCATCAGAAATAGAAACATTAAGTTTAGCTATTCCATTGGAAATAAAATCCAAAAACTTCTCGATATTTTCGTGATATCGAGAAGCAATTGAAATATCAATTCCTGCAAGTTTAACGACTGCGGATGGCACAGAGTTAAAGTTACACGTGCTTATTATACGTATTAGTCTGCATGACTTACCGATCCATACCAACCACAGCAGCGCGAGCTGTCTGCTGTAATAGGAGCCCCCGTAAAGTTCAGAATTTTCAACTCCGGTTCGGCGAAAGATTGGTCGTTAAGCCCGTTTTGCTTAATCTCATTGTTATTGGTTTCCATAATCTCAAAAGAATAAGTTTGTTACAAATATATGAATAAACATCGTTTATAACAAGTCTTATAGAAAAGTATTGTGTGCGATGTTATTATATGCGATAAACTCTTTATCGCTTTTAACGGCCACATCGGCAGAACTTGTTTTATGACCATGGATTCTCATCAGGGACCGGATTCTAGAATCGAAGAAGCTCCCGAAAACACTCATATATGACCACATCCGAATCACTTTGCGCAGGAATCTCCAATACTGGGTTGCAAACGCCCGCTATCTTGATATCAATCTCATAAACCGCATGAAAGCATCAAGGACCGGCAGGTCACATTTTAACAAGTAGAGGCTTGACAAAACTGGTGGTGACGACCTCCACGAACAAGCCGGGGTCGATGCGGATGCCATTGAACTACGCCCGCGACTTGGTCGGAATCAAGAATATGGGCATTGGGTTATCAGCTTTAGCGGTTTGCCAAAAATGCTAGTCGTAAATTTAATTATATTCTTGCCGTAGTTGAACGACTTCCGGCAAGAAATTGCATATTACACCGGAGAATCCGGTTAGGCCGGGAATGACCGATTGTCCCTACCGACCATGAATGAAGATTGGCTACAAAAGTAACTTAGAAAAGACAATACTTGAAACTAAATATAGTCCGAGAGTTCCCCATCCAGATAATAGCCATCATCAGGGTCATCATACTCGGAGTACTCAATCCAGACATTGTGCATGTCGTCACTAAGTTGGCCTAAAAGAGATTGTGTGATACGAGAGCAATCGTAATAATCTCGAATCTCATCCTCATCAATATCAACCTCATCTCCATTATACAAGACTGCATAGGTATTGGTTTGCCTCGTTTGTTTACTACTTTGATAGGGATCTCCAACATACCAAATCGCCCGATCAACATATTTAACTTTTCCTCTCATAATGATACATCCTTTATAGTTTATAATCTAATCTTTATGATCTGATCTTTCCAAATTAATTCTTCGTAAATATACAATATAATCCCATTACGAAGAAAAAATGTCAATTATATTTCATAAAGGCGTTGAAACATCTTCGCTAATAGTAACTCCAGTATTTGCAGTAAATCTAGTGTTTTCTTGCTGTAATCGTTCGACTTCCAGCAAGAAATTGCAGGCTAAACAGGAGATTCCCGGTCAAGCCGGGAATGACGGTGTTAGAGCTTCTTCAACCAGTTCTTCACAATCCCCCACACCCCTTTATTACCGTTCGGATCCACGGTCTGGCCGCAGTGGGGACAGGAGACCGGGGCGGAGAGGGCGGTGGCGTGCCACTCGATGTCGAGGGCGACGAAGGTCTTGCCGCAATGCGGGCAAGTGACGATGATTTTTCCTCTAACCATTGTATAACTCTTTAAGATTCAACGCCTCCTGGGCACCGTGCTTCAGGAGGACGCCGCCGGTGGCGACTGCGATGGCTCCCAGAAAGAGCTTCACCGCAACTTTTGCGACTTCTGCCATGGCATGTCAGTTTTGATGGTTTTCGATGAGATTGAACAGCCGGTCAATCCACTCATTGAGTGTTTCACCGATGACCAGGCCGATATCCAGACCTTTGCGGACCACGGTCCGGCAGCCCTCGACGAATCCGTCCGGGGTCTGCGTTCTAAAGAGTCTTTCTAATTCTTCCATAAGCTTATGCGTATAAAATTGTGATTGATTTCGCCGACAAAGATCACCCTTCATACTGCCAAAACACGGCAGTATGCAAAAAAGTGGCAGAAAAAATAATCCTGCCTGAATTTGGCAACGAATAGTCTTATCTTTGCCACCGAAAAAACAGATGCCATGAGTAAGACTATCCTTGAAAGAATGTGCGCCATCGCGGAGAAAATGCGCGAGAGCGAAGGATGTGAGGAGATGCCCGTCGCGAACATGGACCGGGCCCGGGCAGACATCCGCAGTCTGGCCAAAGTGTTGGAAATGACACCCATGCAGGCCGTCATCCTTACCGCCATCGTCCGGAAATCGTCCCGCTACCACATCAACGGGGACGATGTGGCGAGTATGCTGGGAATGGAGTATCTCAAGTTCCTTACATACGATAAGGAAATGAGCGGTTTACGGAAGCGGGGTTACATTCTGATCGACTCGGACGGGGACATCGTCCTTCCCAAGCAGGTCAAGAACAGCCTGAAGTCCAATAAGCCCGTGAAGCCCGCCCCGACCACCGGGCTCGACGCCTTCGCCCTCCTCTCCCGCATCAAGCAAGTCCTCTCCATCCTGGATGAAGACCAACTCACCACTGAAGAAGCTGTGGACGAACTGAACGGCCTGATGGAACTGAACCTGGACAACAGTGTGTCCCGGGGTATCCGGAACTGTCTTGCCGTGCTGCCGGACATCGAGGTAATCGTCCTGTATGCCCTAGTGTACCGCTTCTATTCCGAAGACGATGACTATGTGGGTTGGCACAACATCGACGACTACGTGACGGATGATACCCTGAACCGCCTGAGGGGATGGTACCGGCAGGAACGCATGGTGATGCAAACGCGGCACATCATCGAATATGCCGGCCAGGACGGGCTCATCGACAAAGACTATTTCCGTCTGACTGACGAGGTTAAGGAAGAGATCCTGTCCGATACGGGATGGACCAAGCAGAAGGCAAAGGGAAAACCGACAACCGTCAATGCCTCCCGTAAACTGGAAGCCGCAGCCATCGGCCCGAAGGAACTTATCTACAATGAGGCAGAAGGCCGGCAGATCAAACGGCTGAAGGAGCTTCTCTCGCAGGATCGCTTCGACGACATCCGCGCGAAACTGAAGGAAAAGGGCCTGCGCTCCGGCTTCACCTGCCTGTTCTTCGGCAGTCCGGGAACCGGCAAGACCGAAACCGTCTACCAAGTCGCACGCGAAAGCGGGCGGGACATCTTCATGGTGGACGTGTCCCAAATCAAAAGCTGCTGGGTGGGCGAAAGCGAGAAAAACATCAAGGACGTGTTCGTCAAGTACCGTAGGTGCGTGAGCGAAGGCGGTACTGTTCCCATCCTCCTCTTCAATGAGGCCGATGCCATCTTCGGCATCCGAAGCGAGGGCGCCGGCCGGGCGGTGGACAAGATGGAGAATTCCATCCAGAATATCATCCTGCAGGAAATGGAGGACTTGGACGGAATTCTCATCGCGACTACGAACCTTACTTGTAATATGGATAAGGCTTTCGAACGTCGCTTCCTGTACAAAGTCCGCTTCGACAAACCCTCCGTGGAAGCGAAGTTGGCCATTTGGAGATCGATGATGCCGGCTTTGTCGATGGAGGAGGCCGCCACCCTTGCCGCCGAGTTCGATTTTTCCGGAGGCCAGATCGAAAACGTTGTCCGCAAACGCGAAGTGCAGGCACTCATCTGCTTGGAAGAACCCACTTTCGAGGACGTGCGTTCTTTCTGCCAGGAAGAAACCATCGGAAACGGATTATCCGGCCGACGGAAAATCGGATTCTGACCACTGCCATTGTTTGGCATTTTTATTTGTATCTTTGCAAGGTACAGAGAGAAACGTCATGGCTAAGAACTATTTCAACCGGTATGTGTGGCTCGTTGAGACAATCCACCGGAACGGACACATCAGTTTTCACGACATCAGCCGCCAGTGGGAACGGAGTGCCCTCAACGATGATGGAACACCCCTCGCCGAGCGCACCTTCCACAACCATCGGCAGGCGATTGCCGATACTTTCGGCATTGACATCCTGTGCGACCGGACGCTGGGTTACTACATTGACAACCCCGACAATCTCGGTGGAGATACGGTACGGGAATGGCTGCTTGAGTCCATCTCCCTTAACAATGTTCTGAGCGAAGCGGAATCGCTCCGGGACCGGATTCTCTTCGAAAAAGTGCCCTCAGTCCAGCGCTGGCTGGTTCCGCTGGTGATGACTATGAAAGAAGGTAAAGCGGTGAAAATTACCCATAAAGGATTCGGAAAGCAGACTGAATCGACCTTCATTGTTCACCCATGGTGTTTGAAACTCTTCCATCGGCGCTGGTATTTACTCGCCCGAAGCCATCATTTCAAGGATCCTCGTATCTACGGCCTGGACCGCATCCTCAACATGGAACAGGTCGATCTGCCGCTCGAGTTCCCTGATGGGTTCAGCGCCGCCGGCTTCTTTGCCGATTACTACGGCATGAACCATCCGGACCGCAAGCCTGCCGTCGTCACATTGAAAGTGGACAAAAGCCAAGTGGAGTATTTCCGATCCCTGGACATCCATCCTTCCCAAGAAGAAACAGAAACGGAAGAAAATCATTCCATCTTCCGTTATCGGCTGGTTCCGAATTACGAGTTCATTCAAGAGATCCTTTCCAGAGGATCGACCGTTGAAGTCCTATCCCCCGCCTGGCTCCGCAACGAGCTTCGCTCTGAGATTGAAAAGATGGCTACGCGCTACCTCTGATCTCACTTCACACTCCAGTCCTTTGCCTTCCCCTGAAAAACCCTACCTTTGTAAAAACACGGAAACCATGATCGACCAAATCCTCACCTACAACGCCCGGTTCGTGGCCAATAAGGAGTACGAGCCCTATGTGACCGACAAGTTTCCCGCCAAGAAGCTGGCGGTGCTCACGTGCATGGACACGCGGCTGACGGAGCTGCTGCCGAAGGCGCTGGGGCTCCGGAACGGCGACGCGAAGATCATCAAGAACGCGGGCGGGCTGGTGTTGTCGGAGACGGATTCGGCCATCCGGTCGCTGCTCGTGGGCATCTACGAGCTGGGGGTGCAGGAGGTGATGGTGGTCCATCACTCCACCTGCGGCGCCTGCCATATGAGCTACGACGAGTTCAAGCCGCACATGCTGGAGCGCGGCATCTCCCCCGAAACGCTCGCGGAATGGGAGTCCAAAGGTGTCGCCGACTGGCTCGAAGGCTTCCACGACACCGAAGCCTCCGTCCGCAAGACTGTCGATGCCATCGTGAACCACCCCCTGGTCCCGAAAGACGTGGTTGTACGTGGCTTCATCATCGACTCCGTCACCGGCGCCCTGACGGAAGTTTGTTAGGGGAAGCTAATCCAGATCGAGCCCGGCCTTCTTCAGCCGCTTGCGGTCGTACACCTTCTTGGAACGGTGTACGGCGGACCGCAGCGACACGGGTTTCCCGTGCTCCGCAATCTCTTCCATGCGCGCCGCCCTCCGTTGCGCGAGCATGTAATCCGCCTGCGTGATCCGCAGTTTTTTCGGGCTCTTCTTGGGTTTCATGTCCCGAGCTTTTTTTCCACCGTCCGGAGGCGGATTTCGTCCGCGTCGAGGGAGAAGCCGACGATGTCCAGGGTCTTCAGCTGCTTCTTGAGCTGCGGGACGGCGGAGAGGTTGATGACGGCGCGGCCATTGGCGTAGGAGTCGACGAGGCCGGCGGGGAGGCGTTCGAGGATGCGGGGGGCGAAGAGGTCGGCGGCGGCGTTCTTGGCGACGCCGGAGTCGATCTGGAGGGTCAGGCGGTCGCCTTTGACCTCGATGATCTTGAAGCCGGCCGTGAAATGCATGCTCTGCTCGCCGAGCACGGGCACGTCCACTTTCCCGGCATAAGTGAGGAGAATCCGGTCCGGGGCCTGCGTGGTCAGGGTGATGTCGCGGCCGCTCTTGTCGCGGAGGAGGCCGTTGAGATCCTTCACGGGCACGGCGACGACGGTTTCCACGGCGGCCGCGGGCGCATCGGAGGCGGCAGGGGCCTCCACGGACGCCTCCACGGAGACATCATCGGAAACATCTTCAGATGCGCCCCCACGAGCATTCTCGTGCGGTTTCCCGGTTTCGACCTTCCGTTCCCGGATGACCGGGACCTTCTCGTCGTCAACAGTTACGTACACGGTGTCGCGGACGACGGTGCCGGGAGAGCCGGCCTCGGGAGCGGAAGCCGACGAGGCGGCCGGGGCCGATGCCTCCGGCTCACCGGCCGGTTTCCGGTGAAGAAAAAGGCTGGCGGCCACGGCCACGGCGATCGCCGCTACCAGCCACCAGCCCCATTTTCGGCGGTGTGAACCCATCGGACGGAATTACTTCACGCTCATCACCGCGGAGGCGATGGAGTTGAGCTTCACGTCCACGGAGTCCGCGCGGGAAGCGAGGATGCAAGGCACCTTCACGCCCACGAGGAAGCCGGCCTGGCGGACGCCCACGGCGAGCTTGGAGTTCGTCTTCCAGAAGACGTTGGCGGACTCGATGTTCGGGAAGAGGAGGCAGTCGGCGTCGCCGGCCACCGGGCTGACGAGCTTCTTGATCTCCACGGATTCCTGGTCGATGGCGACGTCCAGGGCGAGCGGGCCGTCTCCGATGCAGCCCTTGATCTGGCCGCGGTCGCACATCTTGGCGAGCATGGCGCCCTCGATGCAGGCGGGCATGGAGTCGAGCATCTGCTCGGAAGCGGCGATGAAGGCGATCTTCGGCTTCGCGATGCCGAAGGACTTCGCGGTGCTGACGAGGTAGCCGGCGAGCTTGACCTTCTGGCGGAAGTCCGGGAGCGGAATCACGGCCATGTCGGAGATGAAGACGAGCTTGTGGTAGTTCGGGTTCTCGATCACGCCCACGTGGCTCAGGACGCCCTTCGGGGGCAGCAGGCCGGTCTCCTTGTTCAGGATGGCGCGGAGGAACTTGTCGGTGGAGCAGAGGCCCTTCATCAGGACTTCGCCCTCGCCGTCATGGACCATCTTCACGGCCTGGGCAACCGCCTTCAGCTCGTCCTTGACGTCCACGATCTCGAACTTGGCCACGTCGATGTTGTTGTCGGCGCAGACCTTCTTGATGAGGTCCTCGTCACCCACGAGGACGCACTTGACAAAGCCCATGTCGGTGGCCAGGGAGGCCGCCTCGATGGTATGCTCGTCGACAGCCCACGCTGCCACCATCTTCTTGCAGATGTTCTTCGCCTTGAGCTCGACGAAGAGGTCGTTGAAATTCTGGATCATATCAGGGTTATGGATTAGTCTTGGTTCTGAAGGGCGATGTGCATGGTGTCACGGGCGATCACCAGCTCCTCGTTCGTGCAGATGAGGGCGGCTTTCACCTTGGAGTCCGCGGTGGTGATGATGGCGTCCTCGCCGAAGGCGACGTTCGCCTCGTAGTCCACCTTGAGGCCCAGGTAGGAGAAGTTCTCCAGGACGCGGCGGCGGAGGCGGGAGTTGTGCTCGCCGATGCCGCCGGTGAAGACGATCAGGTCCACGCCGTTCATCGCGGCCACGTAGGAGCCGACGTTCTTGATGATGTCATAGGTGAACTTCTTGAGGGCGAGCTTGGCCTTGGGATCGCCGTTGTTCGCGCGCTCGTCCAGCTCGCGGCAGTCGGAGCTGTACTCGGACACGCCCAGGAAGCCGGACTTGCGGTTCAGGATGGTGGACATCTCGTCGGGGGTGACGCCGAGCTTGTTCTCCAGGTAGATGACGGCGTTCGCGTCGATGTTGCCCACGCGGGTGCCCATGATCATGCCCTCGAGCGGGGAGAAGCCCATGGAAGTGTCCACGCACTTGCCGTTCTGGATGGCGCAGATGGAGCTGCCGGCACCCAGGTGACAGGTGATGATCTTGCTGTTCTCGAGGTCCAGGCCGGCGAGCTTGGCGCCGACGCCGGCGACGAACTGATGGCTCGTGCCGTGCGCACCGTAGCGGCGGACGCGGTACTTCTCGTAGTACTGGTACGGGAGACCGTACATGTAGGCGTAGGCCGGCATCGTCTGGTGGAAGGCGGTATCGAAGGTCACGACCTGCGGGACGTCCGGGAGGACGGCCTGCATGGCATGGATACCCAGCAGGTGCGCCGGGTTGTGGAGCGGGGCGAAGTCGCTGCAGAAGGCGATCTTCTCCAGGACGTCGTCGTCCACGAGGACGGAACCGGAGAAGAAGTCGCCGCCCTGGACGATGCGGTGGCCCACCGCCTCGATGTCCTCGAGGGAGGAGAGGACGCCCGTCTCGGGATCCGTGAGGGCCGCAAGGATGAGCTCCATGCCCACTTTGTGGTCGGGAATCGGAATGTCCTTCACGATCTTGTCACGGCCGGTCGGGGCGTACTGGAGGATGCCCGCAGGGAGGCCGATCTTCTCGGCGATACCTTTCGCGATGATGTCGAACACATCATCGTTCTTCATGTCGAGGAGCTGGTACTTGATGGAAGAACTTCCGCAATTGATGACAAGGATGATCATAGGTATGAATCTTTAATTAATAATCGGTCAATCCTTGCAAAGTTAATAAAATAATCGCTATTTTCGCAATAGAAAAGACGGAAATGGCGGAGCGGGCAGGCATAGAGGCGTTGGCAGTCCATTTCACGGCCGGAGTCGCGGCCGGGGCCTGTCTTTTGCGCCTTCCGGCGGACCCCGTTTTCTTCTCCAGCGGTCTCCTCCTCGTCCTCGCATCCCTCGTCGTCATCGTCCTGAAAACGGAGCGTGGCGGCCTGCTGTTCCCGGCCTTCCTGCTGCTCGGCGCCTTCTGCGCCTACGCCGACGCTTTTCCCGGCGCGGACACGGCAACCTTCCTGGAGCGATGGACATCGGCCTGGGCGGACCGGCTGCGGGCGTTCATTGACGGAATCCCGTTCCCGCACGAGGGCACGGCTCCCCTGCTGAAAGCGCTCCTGACCGGCGACCGGAGCGGGCTTTCGCCGGAAACCGTCCGCGTGTTCCGGGAAAGCGGCGGCGCGCACCTGCTGGCCTTGTCCGGACTGCACATCGGCATCCTGTACCTGCTTCTTTCGCGCCTCCTGTGGTCGCTCGGGAACAGCCCGCGCGCCCGCCGCGTCCGCTACGCGCTCGTCGTTCTGGCCGCCAGCCTGTTCACCCTGATGACCGGAGCCTCCCCTTCCATCGTCCGGGCCTTCCTGTTCATCTTCCTGAACGAAACCGCCCGCATCGCCTGCCGGCCGCGGGATCCCCTCCGGATCCTGACCACGGCCTTGCTGATCCAGCTTGTCATCACCCCATCGGCCATTACGTCCACGGGCTTCCAGCTCTCCTATCTGGCCATGGCGGGCATCTTCCTGCTTTATCCGGTATTGGACGGCTGGTATCCGAAAGGACTCCGCTTCGATCCCGTCCGGAAAATCTGGGAGGCCGCAGCCCTGTCCATCTCCTGCCAGATGTTCACCGCCCCCCTCGCCTGGTTCAGGTTCCATTCCTTCCCCACCTACTTCCTCCTTACAAACCTCATCGCCCTGCCCTTCACCACCCTCCTGATGGGGTCTGCCGTGGCGACGCTCGTGCTCCGGGGCATCCATTGCTGCCCCGGAATCCTCGTCCGCGCCACGGACTGGCTGTGCCAGGCCCTGGTCTGGATCCTGCAGGTTATTTCGTCAATGTGAAGCCCGGGGAGGCCCACTCGGTCATGGAGCCGTCCTCCGTCGTATAGATCAGGTAACCCTCCACGCCGTCCAGGCCTAGAACCAGGTCGCGGGCGGCATCCAGGCCAACCACCATGCACCAGGTTGCGAGTGCATCCGCGTCAGCCGCACCATCGGGGCTTACGATAGTGGCGCTCAAGAGATTATGGTCCACGGGATAGCCGGTCCTCGGGTCGATGGAATGCGCATACTTGCGGCCGTCGCGCACATAGAACTTGCGATAATTGCCGGAGGTGACGATGCCGGCAGGCGTAAGGGAAGAGGACCAGACACCATCCAGTTCCGCGCCCACCGTGTCAGTGCCGTCGGCCGGGCGGTCATAGGGCCGGTCCACGCCCACGTTCCACGCACGACCGGAGGGGCTGTGCCCATCGCACCAGATCTCGCCGATGTCCACAAGCATGTCCTGGGCGCCGATGGAATAGAGATAGGCTGCCACCAGGTCACAGGTGAATCCCTGCGCAATGGCGTTGTAGTTCAGCACGACCGGGGCGTCCGTCCCGTCCAGGCGCACGTCACGCACGGAAAGCGTACCGTCCGCCCGCGGAGTCATCGACGGTTTCAGAAGGCCCATCCCGCAGGAAGCCTTAATCGCCGCCACAGCCTCGTCCGTGGGCATTTCGCCCGACTTGAAACCGAATCCCCAGGCATCGAAGAGCGGACCCGCCGCAAAATCCAGCACGCCGCCCGACCGCTCGTACCAGCCGTAGCCGATCCGGTACATGTCCAGGAAGAGACCGTTGGGACGGATGGTTTCCCCCGCGTTGAACCGGGACAGCAGGGAGCCCTTGTTATAGCCCGAGAGGGTCGTGTCCACGCGGACAAGGATCGCATCCACCGAATCGCGGATCTCCTCCGGAGTCACGGAAACGCCTTTCAGATTGACTTTCACGGTGTACACCCCACCCTGGGCGTGGCCGGTGACCTGGATGAAGCGGTCTTTCGGGCCGCAGGCGGACAAGACGAGCGCGGTCAGGAGGACAAGGACGGTTTTTTTCATTTCAACGGCGGTTGCGGCAAGATAGTTGCACAAAATTACGATAAAAATTACGATATTTGCAGATTGGATACGCAAAAACATTTATGAAGAAACGTTTACTGCTCTATACAACCTTGCTTCTGGCCGTCTTCTCCGCCTTCTCCTGTAAGAAAGACGAGCAGACGACCGAGATCAAGCCCTCCATCTACGGCCTGACCTTTGACCTGGCGACCTTCGGCCGCCCGGGCGAATCCTTTACCGTGGAGCCCTACGGCGTGTATGTCACCGAGGGTGAGGGCATCGTTTCGTACCAGTACAAGTGGAAGGTCAACAGCGACCCTTATTCGGACCCGATGGACACCTTCACCTTCACGGCGGAAGAGGTGGGCAACTACACCATCACCTGTCAGGTCTCCGACCCGGATGACAATTACTACACCAGCACGTTCTCCAAGACGGTCATCATCATCGACCCCGCCCTCGGCAAGACCCTGACCGGCACCGGAATCGAGACCGGGGACGACCATGTCACCGACGCCCGCGGGAAGGTCGGGGAAACCGAGTACTATTATGTCCATCTGGGCAATCTGGACTGGTTCCGCAACAATCTCGCCTGGACCGGCGAAGGTCTCGCCTATGAGAACGCCGACGTCACCTCCTACCCGCTCGGCCGCTATTACACCTGGGACGAGGCCATGGAGGCCTGCCCGGAGGGCTGGCGTCTTCCGACCAACGAGGAATGGGCCTCCCTGGGCACCGAAGCCGCTCCCCTGCTGTGCGACGCCTACCTGAACAGCAAGAAGATGTGGGAATACTGGCCCAACGTGGAGCGGACGAATACCACCAGCCTGGCCATCATCCCTTCCGGTTACGCGCTGCCGGCCATCACGACGCCTACCTACAAGCGGCTCTATGACTACGCCGCCTTCTGGACCTCCACCGTCTCCGAGGATGACAGCCGCATGGCCGCCTACCGCTATATCCACGTCAAGGAGAACGAAGTGCGCACCACATACGCAGAAAAGGGCTCGCTGGCCCTTTCCGTTCGCTGCGTGCGCTAGCAATATGTCATTCCGTGAAGGTCTGTGACCTTCCCTGTCATTCCGAGGAGGTCGAAGACCGACGAAGGAATCTACCGGAGATCGGTAATCACATACGACTCAGGAAGCGATTTCACGTTCAAGGTGAAGTCGCTTTTTCCTTGCTTGTCCTCGAAGACGATGTTCTTGAGGACGAAGCGGGCGGACGTCTCCTCGTCCAGGATAAGCGTGACGTCCAGGGAGTTGGAGGAGGATCCGTTCACGCGGATCTTGTCCATGTAGCCCTTGTAGGAATTGATGAAGAGGGCCGGATTGGTAAAGAGGTCCTCCTTCTCCACGGTCTCGATCAGGACTTCCTCCGCCGTGCGGTCCATGCTCCAACGGGTGGTACCGTCGCTGCGCACTTCCAAGCCGAGGCCCGAAAGCAGGTAGGCATTGTCCTCCACGACGACGTCGCCGTCGGTGACCTCGACCATCGGCCGGCCGCCCTGGGAGAGGCTGTAGGTGTAGTGGAACAGGACCCGGTGGCCCGGGACACGGTCCAGGATGGGAATGCCGCCCTGTGCGAATGCGCTCAGGGACAGGAGGATGGCCGCGAGGCCTGTGACGATTCTTTTCATGGTTCTCCGTTCATAAAGTGGCTCAGGATCTGGTCCAGCTCATCGAAGTCCTTCACCAGGACTTCGCGCGGCTTGGAACCGTTCTGCGGTCCCACGATGCCGGCGGCCTCGAGCTGGTCCATCACTCTGCCTGCTTTTGCATAACCCATGCCAAGCCGACGCTGGAGGTCGGAAGTGGAGCCGCGCTGGCTCGTGACGATGAGGCGCGCGGCCTCCTCGAAGCGCTCGTCCAGCTGCTTCATGTCCACCAGGCCGCCACCGCCTTCGTCCCCTTCCTCGGGGGCGGGCTCGGGTAGGTAATACGGAGTATTGTAGGATTTCTGATAACCGATCTGCCGGCCGACCGCGTCGGTCAGGGCGGCGATCTCGTCATTGCCGATGAAGGCGCACTGGATGCGTTCCATCTCCACGCCGCTGTACAGCAGCATGTCGCCCCGGCCGATGAGCTTGTCGGCACCGGGCTGGTCCAGGATGGTGGAAGAATCGATGCGGGAGGTCACCCGGAAGGCGATGCGCATCGGGAAGTTCGCCTTGATCAGGCCGGTGATCACGTCCACGGTCGGACGCTGCGTCGCCAGGATCACGTGCAGGCCCGCCGCACGGCCTTTCTGGGCGAGGCGGATGACGGAAGTGGTAATGCTCCGGGCGACGGCCTTGGACTCCGGACCGGCGCCGACGGACATCGTCAGGTCCGCGTACTCGTCGATGACGACGACGATGTAAGGAAGGAAACGGTGCCCTTCGGTGGGGAGCAGATGGCGGTCGCGGTACTTGTCGTTGTACAGCTTGATGTTGTTCACGCCCGCCTTGTTCAGGAGGGCATACCGGTCATCCATCTCCACGCACAGGGACTGGAGGACGGCGGCCGCGCTCTTGGCGTTCTTGACGATGGCCTGGTCCCGCTCATCCTGCTCGTCGGCGGCGTTCGGGAGCACGGCGAGATAGTGGCTCAGGAGCTTCGCATAGGCGGAAAACTCGACCATCTTCGGATCGATGAAGACGAACTTGAGTTCCGAAGGATGCTTCGCGTACAGGAGCGAGGACACGATGACGTTCAGGCCCACGGACTTACCCTGCTTGGTGGCGCCGGCCACCAGCAGGTGCGGGGCGTCGGCCAGGTCGAACACCTTGACCTTCTGGGAGATGGTATAGCCGATGGCGACGGGGAGTTCCGCCTTGCTGTTGCGGTACGCGTCGTCGTTCAGGAGTTGTTTGAGCGGAACGATGGACGGGGTGTCGTTCGCCACCTCGATGCCCACGGAATCCGACAGGGTGACGATGCGCACGCCCTTGGCGTTCAAGGAAATGGCGATGTCATCCTGCAGCATCTTGATGGAGGCGATCTTCACGCCCGGGGCCGGATACACCTTGTACAGGGTGACGGTCGGACCCACGATGGCGGTGACGTCCTTGACCTGGATCTTGTAGCTGGCGAGGGTCGCGCGGATCTTGTTGTTGTTGCGGTTCAGCTCGTCCTGCGACGGCTCATGCCGGGCGCTCAGGTAGTCGCCCAGGATGTCCAGCGACGGGAATTTGTACTTGGGAAGGTCAGCGCGGTTGTCGATGCGCGGAAGCGGCTCCCGGACCTTCTGGTCCAGCGTGTCGTCCGTCTCCACGGTGAAAGTCCCTTCCGTTTCCGCAGCCGGGTCCGGGACGATATCCTCCGGACGCGGCGTGGAGACCTGGGCGACGCGGACCGGCTCCGGCTTGGGCTCGGGTTTCGGAACATAAACGGGAGCGGGTTCCGGTTCAGGCGCTACGTAAGGCACGGGTTCGGGCTCGTCATTCCCGGCCTGACCGGGAATCTCTTCCTTCTCGGGTTCCTCCCCCGCCAAGGACTTGAAACCGCCCGTCAGGAAATAGAACCACAGGCCGGTGAGGGCCAGGAGGGCGATGGTCGTGACGACAAAGCCCACCAGGTCGATGCTGCCGTCCACGAGCGCGGCACCCGCACGGCCGCCGAGGCCGGCGCCGAACAGCGTATCCCAACCGGCCAGCCGGCTCACGAGGGCCAGCAGCCAGGAGCCGATGAACGTGCCCGTGAAGGAATAGACGAACCACTTGCCGAGGGGAATCCGGAGCTTGGGGATGGCCCGGCTGAGGGTCCAGACCACCAGGAAGGCGACGAGGCCGAGCGCGGCGAGGCCGAAGCTCCGCGTGACGAGGAAACGTCCCCAGCGGAAGCCCAACTTGGAACCGGCGTTGGACACGGCGGCTTCACTGCCCATCAGGTCGGGTTCGGACAGCAGGCTGGCATCCTGTTTCCAGGTGAAGAAATACGACCCCACCGCGATGGCGGTGAAGAGGGTGAAGATACCCAGCAGGACGGCCGCGACGATCCGGTATTCGGACCGCCGCTTCTCGTCGAGTTCTGCCCAGTAGGCGGAGGGACGTTTCAGTTTCATTTCTTCTTGCCGTTCTTCTTGTAATTGACCCACTGCTTCTTGCCGCCGCCGTTGTTGCCGCCGTTCCGGTTGAAGCCCATGTTCATGCCCGGACGGGAGAAGTTGGCATTGGAGTCGATCTTGGAGAGTTCCAGCCCTTCAGGAACCGTCACCCGGCCGCCGGAAAGGCGCTCGATGTCGGCGAAGATGGTCTCATCGGCCACGGTGTCCTTGTTCCAGATCAGGTATTGCTGGCGCATGTAGATGGCGAGCGACCGGATCATCGCGGTCTTCACCTCCCCGTCCGGTTCGCTGGCGATGAGGTCGATGATGCTCTCGATATTGCGGCCGTAATGGCGCGCCTTGATGGGTTTCGTATTCAGGGGAATCGGATCCGGGCGGCTGTTGATCACCTCCGGATGCGGCGCAGGATAGGGCGCATCGATATCCAGGTCGTAACCGGCGATCATATAGAGGTGGTCCCAGAGCTTCTGCTCGAAGTTCTCCTGCTGGTGCACCTGCGGGTTCAGCGTCTCCATCACCTTGACGATGGCACGTGCCTGCTCGGACCGCTTCGCGCGGTCCTCGATGCCCTTCATGATCTCGACCATTTTCAGCACGTTCCGCCCGTACTCGGGCATCGCCAGTTTCTCGACTTCAGTATTATAATACAACTTGATGGTGTTCTCGTTCGCTTCCATAATCTAACTCTCATATTTTCGAAACGGACAAATATACGCAATTTCGAGGACAAGGAAACGAAAAAAAGCATATATTTGCATCGATTTTAACCACATAAACTAAGAAAAACGACCTCTGAAAAACTGTATTGGATATCACCAACCATCATTTTAACCAACCATCTTTATGTTGAAAAAACTTCAGTCAGTCCTGCTGACTGCGGTCCTCGTATGCATTGCCTGGACCGCATCCGCCCAGAACCGTACGGCTACCGGTGTCGTCTCTGACAACATCGGCCCCGTCATCGGCGCGGGCGTCGTGGTAGCGGGAACCACCAACGGCACCGTCACGGATGCCAACGGTTCCTTCTCGATCAACAACGTGCCGGTCGGCGCCACCATCCAGGTGACCTGCATCGGCTATGCATCCGTCGAATATGTCTTCGACGGAACTCCTGCGAAGATTGTCCTCAAGGAAGACAGCGAACTCCTGGACGAAGTCGTCGTCACCGCCCTCGGCATCTCCCGTGAAAAGAAGTCCCTCGGCTACGCCGTGCAGGACGTCAAGGCGGAAGAGCTCACCCGCGGCGGCGGCGTCACCCTCACCGATGCCCTTACGGGCAAGGTGGCCGGCCTGATGATCAACAATTCGGCGACCGGCGCCGGCGGTTCCACCCGGGTGGTCCTCCGTGGCAACTCCTCCCTCTCCGACAACAACTCCCCGCTGTACGTGGTGGACGGCG